>Ga0070734_10000542_pt1 | contig 75678 bp, 68 predicted proteins | sample Coa_R1_8_FD_66444 | JGI IMG/M metagenome (GOLD analysis project Ga0070734, IMG submission 66444) | Surface soil microbial communities from Centralia Pennsylvania, which are recovering from an underground coalmine fire - Coalmine... | ecosystem: Environmental > Terrestrial > Soil > Unclassified ...
AAGATGCGGAAACAAAACTCAAAGAGTTGGTTCGAAGACTTGCGACACAGTTCAAGTGGTAGCTGGGGACACACGTGAATGCCGCTTGTGCTGCGATACAATTGACCGTGCATGGCCCCGTAGCTCAACAGGACAGAGCTCAAGTTTCCTAAACTTGCGGTTCCGGTTCGAGTCCGGACGGGGCCTCCAATCACAGATTCGCCTTCTTCGCCATCCGAATCCCAAGGCTGTATTGCGGATGTCCAGTAACGACGGCTGTGCCGGCTATTTCATCACCCTTCAAGATTGCCGACACGTCAAGTTCGTAATCGCCGGTGATGGGGAAGCCGCTTGGAACAGACGGGTCGAAGTGCCTCACGCCGACGCGCGCTTTTACGACTGTGCCTTCAGCTTCATAGCTGCCAAGGTAATAGAAGCCGGTTTCGCCGCCGAACAGTTTGCCGTTCGCGAATACGATGACCCCGCTCCCGGTAAGCTGATCGGTCGTGAACCGAAGAATCCACAGCCCTTCTATCGACATCATGGCTTGCCTTCAATGCTAAGATGGGGCTGATTATACCCCTATGTTCACAACAGACCAGTGGCTGACAATGATCAGCGTCATCGCCATTCTTGCCAGTCCGCTTGTCGCGCTGGAAGTTCAGAAGCGATTGGATGACCGACGCGCGCTTCGTGAACGAAAGCTGTCCATCTTCCGCCGGTTGATGACCACGCGCGCGACGCAGATGTCGCCGGTACATGTCGAAGCACTGAACTCAATCGAAGTCGAATTCTATGGTGACAAGCGCGTTCTGGACGGTTGGCGACTGTACAACAACCATCTGAACTCCCCGACGCTGGAAGGCGACGCACTGATGCGTTGGGTGGAAAGGAAGAACGATCTTCTGATTGAATTGCTTTACGAGATGGCGCAAAGCCTTGATTTGGACATCGACAAATTCACGTTTAAAAGTTCTACCTATCATCCGAAAGGCTTTGTCGAAATCGAAACGGAACAGCACGCGTTACGCAAGGCTGCGCTCGCAGTTCTTTCTGGCGAAAGGCCGATACAAGCAACGGTTGTCGGAAAGGTTCAAACGACGCAGCCGATGAAACTTCCTGCTGAAATCACTGCGACGCCTGCGCTTGCACCGCCAAAATCGGTCGCACCGCCCCTGCCCACGATTGAAGCGAAACTTCCTGACGCAACCTGATTGATCCCCTTGTGCATAATCCTTGTGCATAAGAACTACCGAAAAAGCCCGCAAACGCCCACAAATTGACACAAATATGCACAAATTCAAGTAATTGAAAACAAAGGGACATAGTCCAGAAATAGCGAATTAGGAAACCGCTGCTCTATCCATCTGAGCTACGGGGCCGAAGGGGATGCAGGCTCATTGTCTCACATCAACTTTCGCGTTGTAATCGCCCACACCTTCCAACAAAGCTCAGCAGTTGGCCACTACTACTTGCATTACGCGACAGGAGTAAGTGCACGCGACTCAGGCAAGAGAAAGGCGTGACTCGAATAGAATCACGCCTTGTTGGTTGTACATCAGCAGTCTCGAGTGTTCGCCCCAACGAGACTGCCGGACACGAACTACAGCCCTTTACCCATCATGTAGGTGTTGCCGCGCAAGTACCATCCGCCCTCGGCGATATAAAACGGCCAGGGATATCCGGAGTTACCGTACTTGCTCTGAATGGAGTTGATGTAAGTGTTGAGCCGAGTCTTATCCCCCATCGCGGCGGCCGCGTCACCCACCAGGCACCAGGGGAAGGTATCCTGTGAGTTGAACGAGAGAGACGGCCATCCCGGCCAGGCCGCGTTGAACGCGTTATAGGACTGCTGCGCGCGCGAGTCGGATGCACTGACCACGCCCATCAGCACGGGGAAGACTTGCGCGGAGGCATCGGCGTACCACGTTCCCATGTTCGGTGCGGCGAGGCGGCCGATATCGTCCTTGTAGACGGCCCAGGTGCCGTTGAGCCACATGCCGAGAACGCCTTGCAGCATCTTGTTGGCAGCCGCATTGTAGTAGGCAGCCTTGATGGTGTCGCCGAAGGCGTTCTGGTAAATGGCAGCGAGGTCCCGCAGTCCGCGATAGGCCTCGCAATTATCCATCAGATACTTGATCTGATAATCCGGCTTGGCCCACGTCAGACCGTCGCTCTGCTGCGTCTGGATGAGTACGCCTCCAATCACATCAAGCTGGTAAGACAAGCCTGCAATGTAGGAGCGCGCCTCGGGGTTACCCGTCAGCCAAGCATTCCAAACCAGAGTGAGGAACGTAGCCGCGTACGAGTCGGTCGAATCAGCGTTCTGGGTAGCCGTCTCGTTTCCGTTGCTGACATTGTAGTCGTACATTGTGCCGTACAGTCCCCACTTGTCGGGCCAGTTGAGGTGATTGATGTACCACTTCATCCACGCAGTCACTTGGGGCATGCGGTTGGGATCTTTGGTCATGCCAATGGCGGCAATGTTGGCGTAATAAGGCTCGATCTCGGTCGGCGCGTAAAGTATGGCGCCATCTGCGGCGGAGAACTGCGAGATCCACTTGGACACGGCATTGAAGTTGTTCTGATATGCCGAACCGCTCGATGAGGATGAGCCCACGTTGATGCTCACCGGTTTGACATAAACAGCGCCAGTATTATCCCAGGCCTGAATGCTCAGGTTGTGAGCGCCCGACGACATCGACAGGGAAGTGTTGATGCTGGATGCGGGCACCGTGTAAGCGTTGTTGCTATCGACATAGATGCGCATTGCGGTGATGACGCGTCCACTGGGAGCGGTTGCTGATGCGTGGAACTGCACGGGCGAACCGACATTGGATCCGGCGGCAGGCGAGTTGACGGTTACACCGCCGCTGGCGCTGGCGGCTACATTGATATCCAGAGACTCTGTCGCGACTTGGCCAATCGAATTCCAGGCGACGGGAACGACATGGTGCGGTCCGGTGGAGAGCGACACGTACGTGTTCAGCGACGCGGATGCGGTCTTAAATACAGGTTGATTGTCGACATAGACCCAAATGGCGCTGACGGGATGCGAGCCACCATTCGCGCTGGCGAGGAAATGGACTTGCGGGCCGACTGTGGATCCATTGGACGGCGCACTCATACTCACGCTTTGGGCCGAAGCAGAGCCGATCGCCAATACCACTATTGCCGCGAAACTTAGGAGATGTTTGAGTGCTGGTTCTAGGGTCGGTCCGGAAAGGGGGCTCCGGAAATTTGGGCAGAATCGAACATCGGACAAAACGGACCTCCAAGCCGTGCTAGGGAATCATTCCGGTCAGAAAACAGGCGGGCACCTCAGGTGAGGACGAACGATTTCTACCGGACTTGCCCGAGCAAAATACAAGATTCACCCTAGGGGCGCAATCATCAAAGGTACTAGACCCATCGGGAGTGAAAAGTGTGGTAAGTGCTAGAGAAGACTAGGAATAGGCGCGGTAAGCGCTGCACGGTTGTGGATTTCGTGTGCGTAAAATTGCCGGGACAGCGCAGAGAAGATTTCCGAAAAGGAGAAAGTGACGATGCTGCGGGTACCCCTCCGGTTCGGGTATATACGACTCAGGAGTTAACGGCAAATTGCGAAAAATCTACCGGGTGCAATCCCTTGCCGGGCAAACTCTTGATTTCAAACAGCTTCAGCGGTTGGTACCTTCCGCCTCAGTTTTTAAACGGGAAGGAACGCGGACTCTAGCATCGTTACGGCGTCGACGATGGTCGCGCAAGCAAACATGGTCTCGCAAGGACAGCCGTCAAATACACCCTGTGGAAAAGAGTGAAACTGGATCTGGGGCGAGTCGCGGCAATCGCAAGCGGGATTTCGCAAAAATCAACGCGGCGAATTGGCTTTCTTCGCGAGGTAATAGGTGTTATTCCCATTGTCGGCGTGGACCTTATCCAATGTGAAGCCGTGGTCGCGCAGTAAGCGCTCATACCTACCGATGCTGTATGAAAAATGCCGGAACTCTACGCCGTTCATGGTGCTTACCTTACCCTGGAAGCAGTCCTCGTCTCCGGAGGTGAAAAGGAAGAGCGCACCGGGCTTAAGGACACGTGAAACGTTTGCAATTGCCCGGATCTGATCTTCGGGATTGAGATGGAACATGATGCCGCAAGCGACTGCTGCGTCGAAAATGCTATCGAGGAAGGGGCAGGACTGCACTGTTGCCTGAACGGCCGGCATTCCGGGGTAGTTGAGCCGAAAATGCCGGAGCATGGCACCTGAACTGTCAAGCGAGACCACGCGGTGTTCCCCACCCATCAATGCTTTGGTGATTGGAATACCATTGCCGCACCCAATATCCAGAACACGCGATCGGCGTGGGAGCAATGAGGCTAGCGCGGTTGCTTCGGGTACTCCCGTTGTATCGTTGCGTACCGATGCATACCACTCTGCAATCAAATCGTACTCACGCACCGTGACTGCGCCTCACCGCGCAGTCTATCAGGTCAGAGTGTTGCGACGGCGATAGTAATGTTTTTGTGGTGATGTAGGCCGGCTTCTTCGCGTGTCGGAGTTCGGTCGAATATCTACCAAATCAAATGTAAGTGTCACTCCGTCCCCGGAAAATTCTCCAATGTAGGAATCGACTCCCGTTAGCTGGTGAAACTCCCATCCGCATGGTGCCGAAATGGAGAAGGGCCAGCATCGAGTTTGTGCCAACCTTCTACGTTGTGACCTGCCCCTTCTTTCGTTCACGTAAGAATTGGACAATTTTCTTTTGTCCATCTCCGGTTGACCGAGGGTGGAGTCTGGAACAAGGAGCGCGCGCGGGGGATTAAGCGCCGGCTCGAAAGGGTCCGAAGGATCAAAACACAAACAATCTGCTTCGCTCACTGGCCCCAGGGATTTGGGACATCGTAATTGCAGGCTCCGCTCATATTCTGGCGGGGTGGACTGGGCGGGGTCATCCAGGGTGGATTGTTGAAGTCGAAGAATTCGTCCATGGTTCCGGGAAGGCCGGTCGTGGGATCTTTCTCAGTGAGCCAATAGCCGTCTCGTGCGGTGAGAGGCTTCACCCCGAAGCGTTCTTCGACCAGACTGAGCCATGCCGTGTAGTCCCGCACCACGTGCGAAACATAATTCTTTTTTGCGTAGGGAGAAATTACGATCACGGGAACCCGATATCCGGTCAAACCAAAACTGCAGACGCCGGAAGTAGCATTAGCGCCGTAGCACATGTCAGTGGGTTGAAGATCGATGGGGCTCGCGAAACTATCGGGAACCGGAACCGGCTGCGGCTGCACGTGATCGTAAAAGCCCCCGCCTTCATCGTAGGTAAAGATGGCGGCGGAATCCTTCCAGCTTGGACTCGCCATCAGGGCATTCATCTGTTGAGCTATATATCCCGCTCCAGCCTGAATGTTGACGGTATACGAGTCGTTGTCGGATGGATGTTCGTCCAAGCCAGCATCCGAGGGAGGATCGAAGTAAATTACCTGCGGCAGAGTGGCATCATTCTGCACGTCTGTCGCAAATTGCGTGTTGGGAACAAAGTTCTGGTAGAGATTCGGATCGGAGAGAATCTGGCTTTCATACGAAAACATGTTGATGTAGGAGTTCTTGACGAGGCACTGATTGAGCGCGCTGCCGCTCTGACCTGAACATGGCGTCGGGTCGACATACACTCGCCATGTGATCCCCGCATTTTGCAGTGCTTCAAAGATGGGGACTGCAGAGAACGGCGCCTGATCGTTGCTGTTGCTGCCCGGAGGGTATGCATACCCTTGCGATGTGCTGCTCAGCATATACGCGCGATTCACCTGGGTGCGGCTCAAGAGCGGCGAGAACCAACGATCGGATGTGGCGAAATTAGTTGCCATGAAGTAGTAGTAATTCAGGTCCTGGTCGGTGAAGTAGCCCATGCTGCGATAGCCGTTAGTATCGTTAATCGGCGAGCCCAGTTGACGTGCATCGTTCGCGGCAGCTTCGACGAAGCCATTGCCTTGCCAAGTTACAGTTCCCGGAAAGCTGAAAGCGTCGTTCCAATCCACATAGCTCTCGTTCCAGAACGGACTCATGTCCTCGGTACATTCCGAGAGGATATGAAAAGAAGGAACGGCCTTGCCGTTGGGGTCGGGGACGCAAGAACCCGTCGACGAGCTACAGGGCGGGTTGGTGGGAGGGGCGCACGAACTGACGCCATTGCTGGTGGTGCACTGGGAGGCAGGCGTAAATTGCGCGAGACCATCGAATTGCTGGTCGGAGATACCGTTGTTCGCCCAATATTGGCGCATGTATCCGAAATATTCGTCGAAGGAACGATTCTCCTGCGCAAGAAAAATGATGTGATTCAGGCTGGTAATCGTGGCAGGGTTCTTGGTGAAGGTCGCTGAAACACTCGTATTAGCAGTTAAGGTGACTTCGCAGGGGTTCGTTCCCGAGCACGTGCCGCCACCCCAGCCCGAGAAGGAATAATCATTGGCCGCAGACGCGGTCAGAGTCACCTTTGTGTTCTGTTTGAATTTCACAGCGCAGGTCGAGGGGCAATTGATACCCGCTGGAGTGCTTGTGACAGTTCCCGAATTCGCCGTGGGAATACTGACCGTCAACTGAAACTTACTGGGAGGTGGTGGAGGCTGCGTCGGCTGGGAGCTAGGTAGTCCGGCGCAACTCATGAAGAGTCCGCACCAACAGGAGACTAGAACAAGGGCACAAGGGTTCTGCAGTTTCATCCGGAGATGGCTTTGCACCACGCTTGGATGACAACTCTGGCGGGGCAGTTGTCGGTAAAAGGAAGGAATCCTCAGCCCGAAGTCCGCTGGGATTTTGTCGGAGACCGAATTGTGGGGACTATACGGCATGGGAGCTGCGGAATAGGGGCGGCGACATACCAGGCCATTTCATATCAACCAATAAAGAAACAAGCTTAGGTTCCTCCAGGGGCTGAAGCCCGCATTTCTGCGGGTCCTGAGCGACTCCGCTGAAAGCCGAGCTCTTTCGAAACGGATTTATTAGATAGCTCGTAGTACTTGCAAGATCCATGGATCATGGGGCGGAGCAGGTTAGCCGGATCTTAGATGTCCCAGGATTGCGCGGACTTCCAGCTCATGCCCCAGGAGTAAAAGCCGATAAAGGCGAGAATGTCCAGGAACGGGCCGAATACAAAATAGAGCACCGGCATGAGCAGGACGGACCCATGGAGCAGATAAACGTGCAGCAGGTATTGATGGGGAGCAAGCAAAACCAGGTGAACCATCGTGACCAACGTCAAGAAAATTTTCTGGATCAGAGTGAAGTTCAATAAGTAAAAAGTAAATGCATAAAGAATTGGGACTAATCCGATGAGAATGCAGCTAAAGACGAGCATGCTCACAGTATAACTGGGCAGGTCATGCGGAAAGCGGGCCGAGGCAAGTGCGAAATAGGCCAAGGCTGTGGCTTGCAGGAGACAAAGACTGCGGATCAGGTAGGACCAGGGAAGGATCTCATCGCTGAGCAGAAAGGTGGAAGCGAACGCCAATGTTGTAATCGCGGCAGTGATGTACCAATAAGTTCCACTCGCCGGGCCGGCAACCAGGCCGAAGCAGGGAAGCGCAAAATGAATGTGGCTACCCCATCCTTGTGGGACCATCGTCACCTCAGCATTGAATCCGAGAGCATGCGACCAAAAGGCAAAGATATGTCCCCAGAAGCGACCGACGACCGGCAAAGCGAAGATCCAGGTGATGCTGCCGCAGGAGGCCAGAGCGAGGCTTTCGATTACGCGGCTGGGCGTGAGGCGCAGGCGCACAAAAGCGCGGTGAGGAGAGATCAATCCGCCGCGCCAGCCACGATGACGGGCGGAGTGCAGCGCGGCGTTCCTTTGCGCTTCCTCGCGCTCGCTAGAAATCGAGGAAGATGCCAAAGGTGCCTCCGACGCGGTGATACGCGGGTTCCTGATGTTGCTCGACGGTGAGGTTGAAGCCCCAGTTCGGTCCGACCCACTGGCGCCAGGTTGCGCCGACGTTGTGCATGGGAAAATTGAAGAGTACGTTATATGCAGGCACAACGGCTGAAGGAGCGCCCACGATTTCGTAACCTTCGCGTCCCCACTCGTAGCGCAGGGAGATGAAGTGTTCCTTGTCGTGGCCCTCGGTGGCAGCGATGTATTGGGATCGCGCAAGAATGCTTCCGGGATTGGCGAAGGTCCACAGGACTCCGCCTTGCAGCACGACAGGGAATGAGAAGTAGTAGGCAGCCCCAATTTGGCCCCGCAGATCATGATTCGCCGTCTTGCTCTGATCGAAGCCCATTCCTCCCGTGACCACGAGTTGACGACTGCGAAGAAACTTTCGATTGAGAAGCGCCTCCGTGCTGAACCGATTCAGAAAGAATCCGCCTCCGGCGCTGCCTCCAGCGGAAATCTGGGCATACCAGTTTTCTGAGACAGTCCTGGTCAGACCTGCTCCATAGAACCATCCACTGTCTCCGAAGCGAGCCTCGCGCGTCAGTTCGCCATGGATGACGTTACGGCCGCCCGAGATGGAGCCGCGCATATAGAAGTCGTTCCAGTCCGGGTTGTTGGCAGTCAGCGCGCTGTGGCCGCCTCCAACTTCGATATATCCGGGCCCGTCGAATCCTAGGGAAATGCCGCTCAGTCCGGGAAGGCTGGATCCAGGGGCAACAGTACTGTTGGACGTACTTTGTGCGCAGGCTAGCGCGTACGTGAGGAGGAGCATGCATAAGAGCGGAGGAATGTCTTTCATCGCTTCGCCTCGATCGTGTCAGTCTTGCTGTGATCCTCTTGCGGCGAAAGCTCGACACTGATCGTACGGCAGTCAGCAGCCGTGATGAATAGGTTGCCGTCTTGTACGCGAACTGTTGCTTTTCCGCTGAGCACTCGGGCATCGCGGTAGTGCATCGTGGAGAACATCCAGGTCTGGTGAGCCAGCGTTTTCGGATGGGAGGCAGTCAGCACCATGTCTCCGCCGGAGGCGTGCTGCAGGTTCCAGCGGACAGAGTCGCGTTCGGTAAGAAAAGTTGCCAGATCGGTCATGGTGTACCAGCGGAATCGCCCTTGCTTTTCGAGGGAGCCAGCTTGGTCGAGCCAGGCACGCAGAGTTTGGAAAAAGCGCTCGGCCCCGAATGGGTGCGCATAGACCAGACGCGCCACATGGTCGCGCACAGTGAAGTTGGTGACCGACAGCAGCCAGTCGCGGACATCCGCGACGGGCACATCATCGAAACCCATCTCTTCGAGACTGGCTTCCTTGCCCATGTGAAGAATGGGAAACGCCCAGATCTCCGGGGCATCGCGCTGGCCATCGCGATAAACCTTTGTCGGACCCAGGCCCGCATCGCCGGTGAAGTAATAAGCGATGAAGCCGTTGCGCTCGAGCCAACGGGTTACCCAGGCAGGATGGTTGCCTACCGGCGCGGAATACTCGACGATCCGCTTACCCGAAACCTGTTCCAGCGCCTGCTTGTTCATGACGAGATATTTTTCGAATTCGCTCTCGTTGTTTTCATTGAGGTGATAACCGAAATAGTTGTGAATCCAGCCGCCGTGGCTGCCAATAACCTGTCCGCGGGAGATCAGATAGCGAATCAGTTTCTGTGCTTCTGCGTCGTGCAGGACATCGAGTCCTTTATGGTCGCCGAAGGAATCCACGTCAGGCCCCGCGGTGAAGTGGATGGAGAACCTGCCGCGATCGAAGACGCCTTCATTCACGAGAACGTTCAGCGGACGCAACGAGGAGCGGGCATCAATGTGCCAATTGAAGACCAAGCCGCCTACTCCATCGGGAACCGCCGCAAGATGAGGCAGGCCCATCATGTGCAAAGCAAAGAAATTCAGAAAGGAGTGGAGCAGAAGACCGTCGGTGCGGGAAGCGAGATAGCCGAGAGGGAGGTTCACAAAGAGAACCTGTCCGTCTCCTTCGCGCCGGTAACCGGCCCCTAAACCTCGCTTGGATTTGAGCAGCGCTTCGCCATCGAAGTCTCCCTGGGTGCGAAATACCGGGTAATCGACCGCTCCGTATTCATAGGTAGCGAAGGCGAATCGTCCCTTGGTCCCATCTTTGTTTCCATCCCGCAGAGCGACGGAGTGCCAGCGCGCGAGTCTGCCGTTTGCATCCAGTGGTACGAAGCTGCCGGGCGGGATGCCCATCTCCTGCATGGCTTCGGCAGTACCGGACACTTGAGCCGGGACCATGGTTCCGGCGTCATAGGTGTCGTAGAGGGCGTAACGCACGCCGACGAGGGAGGACAAGCGGGAATCTCCGGCAGGAAAGCGTCCATTCAAGTCCCAGGTGCAGGCGTCGTAGACAACCATGAGATTTCCGCCGCCGCGGACGTAGCTGTAGAGCGCGGCGATGAGGACGTCATTGGCTTTGCGGTGCAGTTGATCGGGCAGGATCACGCCGAGCGCATGATTCGTGGAGAGAGGGTTCAGGAAATCCGAATCGTGCATGATCTGCAGATGCAGGCCTTCTTCGCTGGCGGCGTCGAGCCATTCCATGGCCATGGGATCGGTCGAGTCGACGCCGTCCGGGAGAAGCAGGGCGAGCGTGTCGGCGTCGACGCCTTTGCCGGTTCCAGCGTGACGGTGAACATAGTCCAACGTCGCAAAAAACAGGAGCGGCGCCAACACTGCGCTGCAGACGTACTTGGTTTTTTTCTTCATCAAGAATCTTTTTTCATCGCCTTGCCAGAAACCGCGAACAGGCCTGAGGGTCGAGCACTTCGGGCTGCGAAAGCCGGGCACGCAGCCCTTGCCACACGGCTTCTTCCAGCACGTTCCATGAGCTGCTGCCGCGTAAAGCATCGGATTGGGAGACCCAGCAAGCTGCGGAGTGTGAGTCGCCAAGTTCGGCAGCGGCGAGCGCGACTAATCCCCAAGGATGGCTGTCGTAGCGGCGTTCAATCCATCCCGCTCCGAACTGAGCCTTCCATTGGTCCCACGCCTGGCGTGGATTTTGCGTGCTGCCGTGCATGCCCGCGAGCCAGGGATAGACCTGCGCGACCTCATCGGGATAAAAGGCGGGAGGGCTCTTCTGCATGGAGGCGCGGAACCGGTAATGGCGACGATCCCAGAAGACGTGCTCGATGGCGGATTGAAGTTCTTCGGTTCGCGCTGCGGTGGCAGCGGCGGCGGGATCATGCAATCGTGCCTGCGCCTGGGCGATGTCTTTCAGGGCGGCATAAACTTCGATGTTATCCATCAGCAGGGCGACGTGGTTTCGCTTCGAAATGTGGTAGACGCCGAGGCGGCGGTTGCGCAGCTTTTCCAACTGGCGGGATGAGAGGTCGATGCTGCGTAGCCACTCGGCTGAGATGCCTTCGTCCGGAGCCATGCGATAGAGAAGCTGCATCCAGAGGGCGAGCATGGAATCGTCGGCATCGGCGGGAGCGCAGTCGCGCCATTGATTATTCTTGCGGCAGTAGCGGCGGAAGAGGCCGTCTCTCCGCTGTCTCGGCAGCGCCCATGCAATCCAGGCCCGTGCAGGTCGACGAATATCGAGGCCGGAGTCCTGGGCAACGAGCAGGGCTTTGGTCGCGAAATAGGGTTCGATGTAGTTGTCGCCGGGATTGAGTTCGATGGCGCCGTCGCCCGATTGAAAATTTCCGGGATCGAAGGCAGGTGTTTCTGGAGTAGCCGATGACTGCACCTCAGTGGTTAAAGCCCTCGAGGAGGGAGCAGGACTGATCGCAGCGCTGCAAGCGCCGTGCCACCCAAAAACCCTCGCGTCAGGGAGTTGACATACAGCAGGATGCGACAGGCCGCAGGACAGTAATGCGAGCATCACTCCGAATTGAGCGTGGCATTGTCGCAATTAACCCTCGATTTTTCCGCCGGCGCGAGCCCAGCAAGTACCGTGCAAGGTGCATCCCGTAGCAATTTGTGCCGCGTTGACCGAAATCGTGGTCAGCGATTCGGGTGAGCCGATGCGGCTTCCGCGCGCGATTCTGGCGTTTCCCTCGGCCATAATGGGGCCCGCGACAAAACTCCGAGGTCCGAGCCGGAGATTGCCGCCGCAGACAATACTGCCGTGCACACTGGCTCCTTCTTCGATGTCGACATCGTGGTAGCCTTTCGCGCTGCCCAGAAAACGTGATCCTGCACCCAAGCGGATCTCGCCTGTGGCAATCACGTTGGCGTTCATGGTTTCGCCGGGATCGAGCACAAAGTCGCCTTGTACGCGCAGACGTGGACGGCTTGGAACGAATACGTGGCCCGCATTGGCGGACACGCGTCTGCTGTGCGGATTGAGCTGGCGAACCCCGGCGTGCAATGCGTTGGCGTGCGGGGCGTGCGGCTTGAATAGCTCATCGGCAGGATCTTCGTCGTAACTGCCAGTAGTGATGATCTGTGGAGCGAACATGTGCTCGAACGCGCATCCCGGTTCCAGATGGATGGAGTGCCGCGCCGATAGCCTTCCGAATGCCGAACTGCCTTCGAGCAGGTAGATATTGCCGTTGGCATGCAACCAGCGAAAAGCGGTACTGTTCCTGCGCAGGATGATGTCGCCGCCGGAAAGAGCTGCGCGAACGGCGGCGCTCTCGCCCAGCTCTAGAGTCTTTTGAGCATGAATGTCGGTCTCGAGCACCTGTTTTGCGGGGATCAGCGCGTGAGCACACATGACAGCGCTGATCGACTTCAACTCGTCGGGGAGAAAGTGGAAGTCATCGCGTCCGACCAATAAGACATTCATTCCGGCGATCGAAACTTGGACTAGCTCCTCGTTGTGACGGCATAGCTCGAACTGCGGCCGAAGCGGCTCGAGACGAGCGTGGAAGGCGTCCGCAAAATTTACGATTCTGCCGTCGTGGCTGGAAGTGAGCAGCGGAGCGGCATCAGTGCGCTCATGTAATTCGATCAACGCCGGCGCGACAGGCAGAAGCAGCAGAGCCGCAGTGATCAACAGCAATCCGAAGGGGCCCCAGAATGCCATCAGGGAGAATCCTCCACGGGCACCGGTACCTCTTCAAGCACAGACGCGACAGGGGTAAGTGCGGGAGCGGTGCGGGAGCGCTCCGTTTTGTGCCAGACCAACTCTGCTTCGCCCAATATCGTGGCCTCGACCTGCTGCCAGGCGGCGCGCGAAACGCTTATCAAACTCACGGTAAATCCAAAGAGAGTGAGCGGAAGTAAGCGGATGCGCTGCCGTGATCCGTCGAGGCGGGTGGCTGCGGCGATTTCGAAGAATGCGGCAAAATTTCCGAGCGTGGTGAATGCACCTAGGGCGAGCACGGTGAGCCCTCCGCCGATCTGTACGCCGGTGTAGAAGAGCACGACGGCGAGCAGCCATCCCAGCAGCAGCGCCGGGCCCATCAGATAGACGCCGAGCAGCAGGACGCCGTCGATGCGCTCGAACCAGCTCAGCTCGGATGTTCTTGCTGTGCTCGCCAGATAGCTGATCATGGCCTGGTTGTGTCCTTTGGCCCAACGCATGATCTGACGGACGCGCACGGGCCAGCGCTCGGGAACTTCCTCGTAGCATTCCGCGCGATTTTCGTAAACCGTCTTCCAGCCTGCCAGCAGCAGGCGATAGGTGAGATCGGTATCTTCGGCGAGAGCGTTCTCGTTCCATCCACCAATTTCTTCGAGCGCGCTTTTTCGAATGCCCGCCACCGTTCCCCCATATTGCGGGACCATGTGTAGATTCATGCGAGCTTGTTGATCGACCTGATATCCGCCCGAGCGTTCCAGATCGAGCAGGCGGGTGAGAAGCTTTTTTCCGACGTTCAAAGGGACGACACGGCCCATGACAGCACCGACCTCGGGATCGAAGAAGGGCACTACGAGCTGCCGGATCAGAGCCTTGCCGGGGATATAGTCCGCGTCGAAGATCAGCACGATTTCGGTTTCTACGCGCTGCATGGCATCTTTCAGAGCGGCCGCTTTTCCAGGCTTGCCGGAAACGCGATGGAAAGGCTCGATACGCGGATAACGCTCGACGAATTCGTCGATGATTTCGCGAGTTCGATCGGTCGAGCGGTCGTTTACCGGAATGATGGTGAGGTTCTCCGGCGGATAATCCACTTCAAGTAAAGCTTGAATAATGTCGGCTATGACGGCCTCTTCGTTGTGAGCTGCGATGAGCACCGTGATGGCCGGCCAGGTCGCTGTCTCCACGTCTATATAGGGGTGGCGCTGCCGCCCGAACAGGCGGTTCAAAGTGAAATAGTAGTGCCGAGCCGTGTAGATACAGATCAGGAGCAGGGTCACCCGGAATAAGGCCAGTAACATATCCCCTCACCACGCTGTTGGAGGCCGATGCAGCGGATATCTTTCAAGCTGCGACCTGTTCCTTGGTTCCCGCTCCCTGGAATTGTTCCGACTCAAACAGGATGGGCTCCTCACCCTCGAGCCAACGGGAAAGTGCAGTCGCAATGCGAATTGCGGCGCGCCCGTCTCCGTAGGGGCACTCTCCGGCGGCCATAGTCTGATAAGCGAATTCGTTGCTGAGCAGGCGGGAAGCTTCACGCACGATAACTTCGCGCGAAGTGCCCACCACCTTTGCCATTCCCATCAGTGACGCTTCCGGACGTTCTGTTACTTTGCGCAGCACGAGCACCGGCTTGTGAAAGATGGGAGCTTCCTCCTGGACGCCGCCCGAATCGGTGAGCGCCAGGTGACAGCGGCGTAATAGCGAGAGGAACTGGAAATAGTCCACGGGCGCGATCAGGTGAACGCGGTCTCGATTTCCGAGCAGTGCGTCGACCGTGTTGCGCACATTTGGATTCAAGTGCACGGGATAAACGACGCGGATATGGGGAAAGCGCTCGACCAGGTCGAGGATGGAATTGCAGATTCCTTCCAGTTCCGCTCCCCAGGATTCGCGGCGGTGCGAGGTGACGAGCACGATGGGCGATCCATCGTCGGGAATCCCTTCGGGCAGCGGGTAGTTGAGAGTTTGCATCTCCTGGAGTTTTTCGACCGAGTCGACAATCGTGTTGCCGGTGACCACGACGCTGTTGGAGGGAATGGCCTCGGCGAGCAGGTTGTCTCGCGACATGGGCGTGGGGGCGAAATGAAGCTCGGTGACCACCGCAGCCAGCCGGCGATTCACTTCTTCGGGCCAAGGCTGGTAATTGTTGCGGCTGCGCAGGCCGGCCTCCACGTGCGCGACAGGAACTTTTCGGTAGAAGGCAGCGAGTGCCGCGGCGAACGCAGTCGTCGTGTCGCCTTGTACGAGGAGACAGTCGAGTGGGTGTTCGGCGAGCAGCGCATCCATGGCGGTGAGAATCCGGCAAGTCAGCGCGCTCAGTGTCTGATTGTGGCGCATGAGGTCGAGTTCAATGTCTGCGCGGACGTCGAAGACCTGCAATACCTGGTCCAGCATCTGCCGATGCTGACCGGTGGAGATCACTATTGGATCAAATTCATGACGATGCTTTCGCAGCTCGAATACGACGGGAGCCATCTTGATTGCATCAGGGCGAGTGCCAAACACAATTCCAATTCTTTTTTTCATCTTCAGCGGCGCTCCTGACAAGCTCACATTAGAATCGCTGGCGCCTCCAGAGGTTGACTCAGGTACTTACCCGGTATCGCGCGTCATTTGACGACTTTGCCCGAGCGCACGGCAACCTGTCAGGCAGGTTTGTACATCCATACGCGCACCGTGAGTGATTCTGTCGAGCTCGAATCGCAGCGAACTCTTGCGGCCGATTTCCGGCGAGCACAGTTGTTCGAGTGCCTTCCGGTTGCGTGTTACGCGTGCGACCGCGACGGAATCATTACTGATTACAACCACCGTGTGATCGAGATCTGGGGGCGAGCGCCGCAGAAGGACGATCGTTTTACGGGCGCCTATAGGATCTGGGATTCAAGCGGAGACCAGTTGTCTGCCGAAGCGACCGCTACCGCCTTCCTGCTCAGGTCAGGATTGGCTCAAATCAATAAGGAACTTGTGATCGAGAAACCGGACGGCAAGCGGATCACGGTCCTGAGCAATGTCGCGCCTTTGCTGAACGATGAAGGCAGAATCATCGGAGCGCTGGATGTGCTGCAAGACATCACGGATCGCCAGTGGCGGGAAGATGCGCGCCGCGTTGGTGAGCGCCTGAGTGCCTCGGCGCGCATTGCGACGCAGGTTACGCAACTCAAGCCCGCATTGCTGTCACTTGGGAATTTGCTGGATCGGCTCGGGCACGAGTCCACGCTCAGCGTCGAGGCGCGTGGTTATGCCGAGCTCGCTCGTACGGAACTTGTGCGTTTCGACGCGCTGGTCAAACACATGGCGCACCTTGCAGGTGCGGCCTAGTGCATGCGGAGAAACTCAACGGTGACGCCGGGCCATCTTACCTACGAATTCGCCCATCCCCCTCGTTGGAACCGTTTCCTGGCGGGGTTGTTGATCAACGCGATGGCGATTGTCGTCCTGATCGTTTCCGGAGCGCATCTCAATGTGACGTCGCTTGATCCGATTCGGACGAAGGAGCACGTGACTCTAGTTGCTCCGGTCACAATTCAGCCGAAAATCGAATCTGCGTCCGCGCCAAGGTTCCAGCCTCCGCGACAACTGGTGAGAGTGGAGCCGCCAAAGCCTTTACCGATCCAACCCGTTCGCGTTGCGCCGCGGCCGGCGCCGGTTGAAGCAAAGAGAATTGAGCCGTCGAAAATCGTGGCGAGTGCATTACCGACGCCGAAACCAATGCCGCGTGCGGAAATTAAGACTAACGTTTTCGCGTCCGCACCTTCTCAAACGGCAACAGCGGATCTTCCAGCACGAAAGGTGCAAACCGGAGGCTTCGGTGATCCAAACGGTGTGCCGCCTCAAACCGGTCCGCAGCGCAACACCGTCATGGTTGCGAGTGTTGGCTCTTTCGATCTTCCGGGCGGTGCGGGACGTGGCAATGGTGCCGGGGGCACGCATGGAACCAGCGGCACCGTTCGCAGCGCCGGATTTGACGAACCGGCGGCCGCACCAAAAAGCGATGATCGCGTCCTGGCAGCCAGTGGCTTCGACCTGGTCGCGACAGCCAAGGTTTCGGAACCAAAGCCGATTGCGAAAAAGGCGCAGCTGCAGCCGGTGGAAATTGTGTACAAGCCGCGTCCGGCGTATACGCCCGAGGCTCGGCGTCTACGTGTGGAAGGCGAAGTGTTGCTGTATGTCATGTTTCACGCCGATGGTTCATTGCATGTGAATCGAGTGGTGAAGGGACTTGGCTATGGCCTGGACGACATGGCGCTGGCCGCGGCCGAGCAAATTCAATTCCGGCCCGCGCGCCGTGATGGACAACCGTATGACTATGCCGCTTTGGTCCACATTGTCTTCGAACTTTCGAAGTAACGTGAAAGGGAGGATTTTTCATGAGCAGTTCCCGCGCGCAAGCAATCCTTTGGACGTTTGTACTATTCGTTGCCGCGGCATTGTGGGCGTCTGACGATTCAAAACCGGCACAAGCGGCGCAGGATGAAGCCTCCTCGCAAAAAGCCAACGAAGTCGCCGACCGCATTTTTTATCGTGAGGCAAAGTTCGTACAGGATCTGAAAGCCTACACGCCGATGGTCGAGACTTATGTTCAGAACTTCAAGTCGGATGACGATCTGGGCAAAGTGCCCAGCAGCGACCGCTATTTCCTCGGCCGGCTGATCCTGAAGAAAGGTATTCAGGATGTCGCGTTTGAAAGAAACGGGAAAGAATCGCCCAGCATCATCCTGCAAAAGCTTGATGGCTTCTACAAGATGAACTATGTCGCTCTCGGCTTCATGCAGATGGTGTACATCCCCGCATTTGATAAGGACAATTACGACCTCAGGTACCTTCACCAGGAATTCTTAGGATCTATCCGCACGCTGGTGTTCGACGTCTCGCCAAAGCCCAAGGTGAAAGGTGTCCATTTTCAGGGCAGGATTTGGGTCGAGGATCAGGACTACACCGTGGTGCGTTTCAACGGAACGTATCTTCCGCAGCGGCGCCTGAACTTCTTCTTCCACTTTGACGCCTGGCGGACCAACATGCGCCCGGGAATCTGGCTCCCGGCCTTCATCTACACAGAAGAGTCGGACGCGAAATACGCGTTATTCCGCAAGCTGGCCATGCGCGGGCAGACCCGATTCTGGGGGTACAACTTGAAGGTGCCGGTCGATTCCGATGAATACACGGCGGTGCACGTGGATTCCGCCGCGGATGTGTCGGACGAGACGGAAGGTGCAAACGAATTCTCGCCAGTGGAAAGCGCGCACAAGTGGGAGCGGGAGGCGGAGGACGACGTTCTCGACCGGTTGCAGCGCGCCGGAGTGCTTGCGCCCGACGGCGAAGTTTCGAAAGTCTTGCAGACCGTCATCAACAATCTTGAAATCACGAATCACCTTGATGTTCAGCCCGAGGTGCGGGCTCGGGTACTGCTGACGACCCCGCTGGAGTCGTTCACCATCGGGCACACGGTCGTTGTCAGTCGCGGGTTGCTGGATGTGCTGCCCGATGAAGCGTCGCTGGCCATGGTGCTGGCGCACGAATTGGGCCACATCGCCCTGGGGCACCGGCTTGATACGAAGTACGCCTTCGGCGACCGCATGGTGTTTCCCGACGAAGATACGTTCCAGCGCATCCAGTTGTCTCGGGACCCGCACGAAGAAGAAGCTGCGGATCGCAAAGCGATCGAATTTCTGCAGAACTCGCCTTACAAGGACAAGCTGGGAGATGCCGGGTTGTTCCTGCGCGCTCTGGAGATGCGGTCGAAGGAATTGCCGGCACTTATCACGCCTCAATTTGGCAATCGCATGGCGAAAAAAGACGGAATTTTGCGGATGAGCTCGCTGGTGAACTCGGCGCCGCAGCTGGAAGTCACCAATGTCAACCAGATCGCGGCGCTTCCGCTGGGCAGCCGCATCAAACTGGATCCCTGGGACGACTCCGTGACGTTGAAGAAGAGCAAGCCTGCCGCGCTGCAATCAGCGCGCGACAAGATGGCTTTTGAAGTGACGCCCATGATTCCTCACCTTGCCCGCTACCGCGATGGCCAGGTGGCGGATGCTACGGGAGTAGGGAAGTGAATCTCACAAAAACTGCGCAGGGTCACCTCTGTATCCAGAGCTGCGCCCGCGAGGCGCTGAATAGAGCTCGGCATGCGCTTGACGCTCGCCGAGGAAAGGAATCTGAGACGTTGGAGGATTGCATGAACCGCCCACTCCGTTTGTTGTGCTGCTTGGTCATCCTGGGCACATTCATCTTTCTTTCTGGATGCAATGGCGTCAGCAACAGTACTCCTCCACCTCCTCCCCCGCCAACAACGCAGAAACCTGCGCCGAATCCCATCAATCACGTAATCTTCCTGGCGGAGGAGAATCGCAGTTTCGACCACTATTTTGGAAAACTAAATGACTATCGCAGCGTGGCGCCCTTCAATCTTTCTCGCGAAGTGAATGGGCTTCCCGACAACTGCAGCAGTACAAATTCCGATTGGACGGTTTCCTGCGGCGCCATGAATATGTCGCCCAATGCACAAGGCGTTCCGACCACTCCAATTTATGCCTTTCACCTGAAGACTGCGTGCATCGACGGCCTCAGCCCAGACTGGATCACTTCTCACTGGGATTTCAATTTGGGGAATCCGAGTTCCAACAGTGGCACCATGGATGGATTCGTGGTGAGTGCGGCCAGCGCCGCTCTGGCAAATAGCGAAAATGATGTGGCGGGAATTCGCGCGATGGGTTTCTATACCGCTGGGGACCTGCCGTATCACTACTGGCTGGCGACGGAGTTCGCCACCTCTGACGCGTGGTTCAGTCCGGCACCGACGCGCACTCAGCCCAATCGCTATTACATGATGGGCGCGACCTCGGGAGGCTACGCATATCCGCTAAGCGGCGGCGAGCCATTGATCCAGTCGAAAACGATATTTGAGGAACTCGAAGGCGCCAAGGTCTCGTGGAAGATATATACGCAACTCGCGGGTGGATATACCTATGCGAATGCGTTTGCAGGTTTCCAGAGCAAATACGCCAACTCATCCAATGTCGTACAGGATCCAACGTTTGCCCAGTTCATCTCCGATGCGAAATCGGGCAGTTTGCCCTCCGTTGCATTCATCGACAAGCCCGACGCCGATGAGAAACCGGAATCGAACAATAACGTCCAGGATGGGGTGGCGGAGACCCGGCAATTGATTAATGCCGTCATGTATGGACCGTCATGGAAAGATTCGGTGATTATTTTCACTTTCGACGAGGGAGGCGGAATGTACGATCATGTTGCGCCACCCACGAATGTTCCGAGCCCGGATGGCATTAAGCCGGTGGATATCTGCACAAGCGCCACGGATCCGGGATGCACATTGGCTGCGTTGACACACAGTTCGCCGCCTTATGATCCGCCGGGGGATTTCACCCGCTATGGTTTCCGTGTTCCCGTGGTCGTGATTTCCCCGTATGCAAAATCGGGATATGTGTCTCATGTGACCACCGATTACACCGCCTGGCTCAAGTTCGTAGAAGAGCGGTTCAATCTGGCGGCTTTGACCGCGCGCGACGGATGGTCCAAGACAAGCGATATGAGCGATTTTTTCGACTATAAGAATCCGGCGTGGACGACGCCGCCTCAGAATGCACCCAGCGACAGCGGCGGAGCATGCTATGACACTCTGCCATAGTTGAGCCCTTCGAGTATGTGCAGGGCAAGGGACGTCCGATCCTCATGAACCGGAGTGAGAAGCCGTTTCCCTGAGGGCCTAAGAGCCTAATGCTTATACAACTCCCACGACGCGGCACGAGGCCGCGCCATTCAAAGCTGATTTTAAGAGATAAGCTCTTAGGTGCTATCGCTTGCGGGCCCAGAGTAATGCGATCGCGCCTACGATCACAGCCGCGAGACTAATTCCCGCCCGGATTTTTGAGGTACGGACTTCGGCGTCGTGGCTCGCCAGGACCTTTGACTCAGGAAGATTTCCGGTCCAGCCACCATCGTTCTTGCGCGCGAAATTCAACAACTCTGCGAGATGAAGCGCGCGGCGATTGGAAAGCTGCTGAATCTGCTCGCGGCAGCTGAAGCCATCGGCGACCAGAAAGGTGCTCAACTCCGTTTTTCGCACCGTCGGGAGCAGATCGTGTTCGGCTACATCCACCGAAACCTTGTACTTGTCCTTCTCAAATCCAAAAGAACCTGCCATGCCGCAGCATCCCGAGCTCAGGAGCTTCACATCGGCTTCCATTGAATCCAGGATTTCGTGCTCATGCTCCGCTTTCTTGATGATCGCCTTGTGGTGGCAGTGGGCATGCATGAGCACCTTGCCGTGCAATTTGGGCAGGCGATCAGCGTCCTTTTGCTTCTGCAGGAACTCTCCCAGCATGAAAGTATTTTCGCGAATGCGATTCGCGACAGCATTCTCGGGAAACAATTCATGCATCTCATCGCGCAGGACAGACCAGCAACTCGGCTCCAGCACGACAATCGCCGTGCCGGCATCCACTTCCCGCCGCAATATACGCATCACGTTCTGGAGATATTGCTTGGCCATGTCAAGAAATCCGTAATCGTACAAGGGACGTCCACAACAGATGCTTTGTTGCGGGACGACTACTTCGTAGCCAAGAGATTCGAGAACTTCGACGGCGGCTTTCGCCGTTTGCGGGAAAAAGTAGTTGTTGAATGTGTCAGGAAATAGAAGGACCCGCTTACTCGCCTGACCGTCGGGGGAACGATGCTTCGCGAACCATCGTGTGAAGGGCTGGGGAGCAAACTGCGGGATCGTCCGCTGCCAGGGCATTCCGGCCGCCAACTTCGCAAGCTCGCGCGTGCCGGGAGTTGAGGTCACCAGGTTCACCAAGCCCGGCATAACCGAAGCGACCCGTGCCCATTTATCAATCCAGCCGAAGGCGTATGCGGATCTTGGCCGGATTTTTCCTTCCCAGTAATGCGACAGGAACTCAGCCTTGTAGCTGGCCATGTCGACATTGACCGGGCAGTCGCCTTTGCATCCTTTGCAAGCCAGGCACAGATCGAGCGCCTCCTTCACATTGTCATCATGCCAACCCTTGCGGATGGGATCGCCCTGCAGCATCTCCCAGAGCAAACGCGCCCGTCCGCGAGTGGAGTGCTTTTCTTCGCGGGTGACCATGTAGCTTGGGCACATGGTTTGATTTTCAATCGAGTCAGGATGCTCGCGCCGACAGTTGCCGACACCGACGCAGCGCAACGCAGCGCGGGAAAATTTGCCCTGGTCGTTAGGATATTGAAAGTGGGTTTTCGGCTCCCAGGGCTGATAGTCCGCGCCGAGACGCAGGTTTTCGTCGAGCCGATGAGGATTCACGACTTTGCCGGGATTCATCTTCCAGTCGGGGTCCCAGATCGACTTGAATTCACGAAAAGCCTGCACGATTTCATTGCCAAACATTTTCGGCAATAGTTCCGCTCGGGCCTGACCATCGCCATGTTCACCCGACAACGATCCGCCATAGCTCACCACCAGATCCGCGGCTTCTTCCACAAAGCTTCGGAATTTCCGCACACCCTCCGCGGTGACCAGATTGAAATTGATGCGGCAATGGATGCAGCCCATACCGAAATGTCCATAAAGCGCAGCAACGTATCCGTACTTTTCGAGCAGCTTACAGAAGTCGCGCAAGTATGGCCCCACCTTGTCGGGCGGAACAGCGGCGTCTTCCCATCCCGGCCAGGAATCGGGCAAGCCGGGGACGAACGCGGTGGCTCCTAACCCGGATTCGCGTACGTCCCAAACGTGACGCTCTTCCTCTGGATCGTCATAAAGCTTCATAGTGGGCGCATTGGGCCGGGATTTCAGCCGGTTCATCAGTTTGCGGGCGGCATCGTCGGCTTCTTCGCGAGTCTCGCCCGGCAGTTGCACCAGCAACCATCCTTTTCCGTCCGGCAGCTTGCTCAGATCTTTGACATGAAGATTCTTGCGCTTCATGTTTTCGATCAGGAAATGATCGATGCCCTCAAGCCCGATCGGCTTTGCCTCCAAAACCTCTGGGATGTGATCGCCGGCCTGGTGAACGTCCGGATACCCGAGCACAAGGAGAGCGCGGAAGGGAGGATTGTGCACCAGTCGCAAGGTAGCCGAAAGTATGGTCACCAGCGTGCCTTCCGAACCCACAACGGCTCGCGCCAGGTTGATTGTGCCCTGCTCATTCGGAATCAACTGGTCAAGGTTGTATCCGGAAATGCGGCGGGGAATATCCGGAAAACGCTTCTTGATCTGCTCGGCGTAGCGGTCGCGCAGAGAGCGAATGCGCGACAGGATCTCTCCTGCGCGGCCCCCTTTTGTGATGCCCTGTTGCCACTCCTGTTCATTCATCCATCCCAAATGCATGCGTGTTCCGTCATAGAGCAGAACATCGAGAGCTTCCGTGTTGCTGGCTACGGAACCGGCCATTTGGGCGTGCATCCCGCAGGAATTGTTGCCCAGCATTCCGCCGAGGGTGCAGTGAGTATGCGTCGCCGGATCGGGGCCAAATGTCACTCCATGCGGTTCCACGGCGGCGCGCAGATGATCGAGGACGCAGCCCGGTTGCACTGTGGCCATTTTGCGATTGAGATCAAAGCCCAGGACGTTATGCAGATACTTCGACCAATCCATCACGACAGCGGTGTTGCAACATTGTCCGGCCAGACTCGTTCCCCCACCTCTAGACAATACGGGTGCACTGAATTTCCGGCAGACAGCCACGGTGTTGATGACGTCTTCAATAGATTTCGGAACCACCACTCCAATCGGCACCTGCCGGTAGTTGGACGAATCCACCGCATAGTCGGCTTTGCTGCCTGCGTCAAACCGAACTTCTCCCTCCACGTTCCTTCGCAGTTGGTGTTCCAGATCTGCCGACACACGCTCGTCGATGCCGGTAATAAAACTTTTCTCTCTGATACTGGCGGGAAGAATAGCCTTTAATGCACTCACAATAGCTCCTCAGCGGGACAGAAAATAGCCGTACAAGCTTCGATGTAGACCAGAGAGACAGGGGTTTACGGAAGAGTGTCAGGCGGCGCGAGAACCCCGGCTGGGCAGGTCGTCGGCGGCAATGGCTTCTTCTTTATCCGAGTAGGCGCGCCAGCGCCACCAGACAATTTGCAATGTGGCAGCGATCGGAATCGAGAGATAGACGCCGACGATGCCCCCAATTTCTCCCCCTGCTAAAACGGAGAAGATCACTCCCAGAGGATTCAAACGAACGCTTCTGTGCATAAGGAGGGGAGAGTTGACATAATCCTGGACGATGCGCCAGGCTCCAAAGAAGAGCACCAGCAGCCATGCGTAATGGAAGCCGGTCAAGTAGGCTACCCCTATCACCGTAATCGCGCCGATGAGTGGCCCCACGATGGGAATGAATTCGAGAAAACCGGCGAAGACACCCAGGATGATGCCATATTCGACGCCGGAGAGGCCGAGCACGAGAGTGTAGGCTACGATTGACAATCCGGCGAGAATCAATTGCGCCCGGATGTAATGCGCAGCCATATCGTTGACGTCTTGCATCGTCGCGCGAATGAACCCTCGCGTGGCGGGACGCAACCGTAGAGCCTTCACGGTGCCGTACGCCAGTTCGCGACCCTCCTTGAGGAAGAACACCGCCAGAATAGGAACTAACAAGAACCAGAACGCATTGGTAACCAGTTCGCCAAACTTCACGCTTTCTCGCTGGATCCAGGCCAGGATCTCTTCCCGATGCTCCGCGAGAAAATGCTGCAATCGAACCTGGGTTTCATAGCTCCAGCCGCGGTTGGAGCCGATCTGGCGGGCGATCTGCCCGGAAACCAGTTTGTTGAACAGATTGGGGGCAGCGGAGAGCAAATCGCGTCCCTCAGAAACGATGGCAGGACCTGCGCCCAGCACGATTGCGGCACAAAGAATTCCGAGTATCAGATAAACTTCGGCGATCGCAATGCCGCGCGATCCTCGCGACACCGTGTGCCATTGCTGGAGTCTTGAAACCACCGGCTCAAAGATGTAGGCGAAGAAGATAGCGAAAACGAAAATTATGATGGTTTTTCGCGCGTCGTATAAGAACGCGCCGATGACGAAAAATATGAAGAGAGTGCGAGCAACCGCGGTCGTGCGATGGTCCAGAAGAGCCACATGGGTCCGATGCCGCGGTCTGAGGAGCGGTTGCAGCGATCAAGCCGCCATGTCGTGCGAGTCCTGACCGAGTCCGGCATGAATCTGCATGAATCGTAATACTTGGGATCGCGAAAAAATACCCTTCAACTGTCCGTCGACGACCACGGCCAGTTGATTCAGATTTTCGCGCCCCATCAATTCCAAAGCCTTCATCGCGGGCATGTCGGGCGACACCGTGCGCAATGTGCTCAGGGGGCGCATGATGCTTTGCACGCTGGTTTGATCCCAGTTTTCCCGGCTAACGCGGCGCGCGTCAGTTGCAGTGACGATTCCGGCCACGCGATCGTTCTGCATGACCACAAAGCAGCGCGTGGCGCTATGCAAAACGTATTTTTCCACGAAGTCGCGCAGGCTCAGGTACCCTTCAACGCGCGTGCAGTCGCTCTCCATAATGTCGCCCACCCGCTGTCCACGGAGACCGGCCATGAGTCCCACCTGCATGTAGCTGCTGCGCGCGGCATCGAGTAAGAACCAACCTATAAAGGCCAGCCACAAGCCGCCGAAGTTCGCTCCTACAAAGAAACGATAAAGGCCATACAAGATGAAAAGAAACGCGACGACTTGGCCCACCTGGGCGGCAATCCGGGTCGCGCGATCTGCTTTCTTCACGACCCACCACACGATGGCGCGCAGCACCCGGCCGCCATCGAGAGGGAACCCCGGGATCATGTTGAATGCGCCCAGCGCAATGTTGATGTAGCCAAGCCACAGCAAGACGGCTCCAACCGGTCCGATGGCTTCGGCCTGACCGGCTCTCCAGCCCATCAACCAAGCTAAGCCAAGCAGGACCAAGCCGATGGCAAAGCTCGTCAGCGGTCCGACGATCGCAATCCAGAACTCTGTTTTCGCATCGGAAGCTTCGGTTTCGATCTGGGAGACGCCGCCCAGTGCGAAAAGAGTGATGGCTCGAACCCGCAGCCCGCGAGATTTCGCTACCAGGGAATGTGCGAGTTCGTGCAAAAGAAGTGTGACGAAGAAAAGTGCGGAAGTAATGATGGAGGCTGCCCACACAACCGTTTCGCTCCAACCCGGCTGAACCTGATGGAAATGAGCAGCCAGCGAAAGCGCGATTAGGATCGCGATAATGAACCAGCTGTAGTGCAGGCCGATTTCAATTCCGCCAATGCGCCCGAGCTTGATGTGGGACCGCATCCTGGGAAGTCACCTAATCTCTTAGATGCGCCGAGTCTTCGCGAAGGACTCACGCATGGGCTAACCTATTAATCGTCTGTAAATATGCCAGTTATGGCATAGCCCAGAAGGAAGGCGCAACCAGAGATGACAGCCGACATGCCGACCAGATGTTCGCGGGCCAAATTGGTTACGCTCAGTTGCTGTTTGGTGCGATCTACTTTGGAGATCAGCTCAAGGGCAGTTTTGTGGATGCGCTCGCGTTGTTCTAACGCACGCAATTCTAGACTGTCGACCGGGGCCGCGCTCATAGTACGTTTTTCGCCTCTCTTTGTAGCCAGGCTTTGTCGCCACTCAAAACCTGTATAGTTTTTCGCGGGATGACGCCTTTTTCCGTCAGCGCACGTTTGGCGCTGAGTGCCGCAATGCCCCCGATGACCAGCCATACGAAGCCGACAATCAGGAAGCCGAAGAACCAGTTAAACGGATTCCCCTCAAATGCCACGGCCAATATGGCCACCAAAGCGAGCGAGAGCAGGAGGAAAGCGGTAAGCAGAAAAGTGATCCCGACCAGGGCCAGCGGAAGGGCGGCTTTGAGCGTTTTGACTTTCTCGTCCAATTCCCGCCGCAGCAGTTCAATCCGCGTCTGGACGAACTCCTGCAACTCGTTCTTCATCTCCGTCAGGATGGCGGCCAAGCTTCTTCCGTTTGAAACCTCTCCAATCATGCTCGGCGTGACCTCCAAATGCGAGTACTCGCCCCGATCGCGAACGCTGCGCCCGCAATTATTGCGAGCAGAGTAAGCGGTCGCTCCTGTCGTATGCGGCGGCTTCGCCGACCGATCTCTTGCACCATGTGGCCGGATCGATTCCAGGATCGCCGGCAGGCAGAAAAGGTGGCGCCGCGCACCTTCATCTGCGTCGTCCTCAACCAATCAAACGCTGTTTGTCCTGTGCTGGCCAAATTAGACGACTCCGCCAAGTTGTATTTGAGATGCGGCCCCACGGAAGCCTGTTGTCGGGAATCGAAGGACAGACGAAGGAAGTTGCTACACTTGATCCTTCTCTTCCTCCAGGGAAAGAGGACGAAACTGATCCACTCCAGCCGCCAGGATCACGAGGGCAAATGGCAAGTAGAGGGAGTGAGTGCTCCAGCGCGAACTCATCCAGGTTCCGACCACCGATCCCAGCAGATAAAAAAACCAGATCAAACCCACAAACATGGCTGTGCGAAAAGAAGAATGTTCCCTGGATTTGTGAAAAACAGCAGATAGATGTTCCCCTTTGCGTGATTCGTCATGCAGCCAGAAAAGCCACTCGGAAAATGTCTGGGCGAATTTATTCAGCATGCCCGTCACGAATGTGGTGTGAATGGTCAGTGAGCCGATGCGTGTGAGCGTCGCGGTCTGCAGTCCCATGGCGGCCGCGAGCAAACCCAAAAGCCAGCACACAGAACCCACACTCAGTTCATGGCCATGCGCCAAGTTGATCAGCGGTGTTCCCAACCAGATCAGAAGACCGAGCAGCAGTGCCTCCAGAAGAAGGCCTACACTCGCGATGCTGCGTATCCGTCGCCGCGCTCCAACCTCAATCACGACGCGCCCCGCGAGGGAGCCCCCGACGAAGCAAGCAATGACTGCTCCGGCCTTGGCTACAGTCGGCCAGTCCCCGGTGAGCAGGTAATGCCCCAGTTCCACTGTTTCGCCTGTCATGTGAGCCGCATACAGGTGGTAGACAGCCAAATAACCAATAATATCGACCATTCCGGCGGCAAAGGTGAGCCAAAGAGCGACAGCGGACTTGGCTCGCGATCGCGGATTCTGGGGTAGGCTTTGCATTTCCGGACTAAATGGCGAAAGGCCGGCCCAGTTGGAAGTTCTTATTTCGGAGCGGGACCCTGCACGACTTCAACCAAGTCTGCAGGCACGATCCACTTCTCAAACGCCGCTCGCACCTGCTCGGCCGAAAGGGATTTATAGCGTTCCGCGGCGTGCACCGGTTCATCCAGGGGAAGGCCCGTCACAGCGCGGGCAAGCAGCCCTGCAGCGATCCGCGATTCGCTGGATTGCTCGAGAGGAATCTCACGGAACAGCATGGCGATGGCTTGCTGCATCTCGCCTTTACCGGCGGGAGTCGTGCGCATGGCCGTGAGATCCTGAATGATCAGATCGCGCGCTTTAGAGACATTCTGCCGGTCGGCACCGTACGAGATATTGAAGGTCGTGCGCGTCCGACGTGCATCGATAGATTCAGAGACGGTATAGACGTACCCCGTTTTTTCGCGCAGATCGCGATAGAGCCGTGTGGCATAAAACCCGCCGCCCAAAATGTGATTTGCGACTTGCAGCGCGTAATAATCGGGATCGAAGCGATTCATCGGCAATTGCTCCGCAAGGGTCACTTCATCCTGCACGCGAGTGGGGTCGGGCACCTGCGCAGCGGCGGGCTGGTTCCGCGGCACGGGCGGCAAATCTACCTGTGGCTCCGGACCTTCGGCTTTCCAGTTTCCAAACCAGCGGATCACCTCGGTCTTGGCTTCGTCCGGCGAAACGTCGCCGATGATGACGATGGTCGTCAAATCGGGACGGAAGGTTTTCGAGTAAAAACTCTTCACCTGGTCGAGCCTTAACCCGGAAATCTTTTCGGGCGTCGGCTCGCGCAACTCAGGATCGTTCGCGGGCAATAGCTCGGAGAGAAGAGCACGATGGGTCCGGTAATCCGGGCTCTGCAGCATGCCCGCCACAGAGTCGGCGGTCTGCTGACGAACCACATCAAAAGCTTCGGGGGGAAGCGCCGGGTGCAACTCATTTTCTGCCAATAGCTGCAACCCGCGGTCAAAGTAGTTCTTTAAGACTTGAAGGCTGAAAGTGGCGCCTCCGCTCTCGTTTGCCGCGATATCATCCAGCGCCTTTTGGTATGCCAGTCGATCGAGGGTTGTCGTGCCGTAAGAGAAAAGTCCTTCGAGCACACTCGCTATGCCCACTTCGGAAGGGGGCGCCTCGAGGTCTTCTTGATGACGAATTTCACCAGTCACCGTGATTGTGGGGCTCAGGTGCTCGGTTTCGACAATGAGCCGAATTCCGTTTGGCAGCCTGGTATCGACGGGATGTAGATTCCATCCGGGCACCTGCAGGGATTGCGTCAAGGATTCGGCCCATGCGGGAAGAGCCACTGGTTTGGTCGCAGTCGGCGTGACCTTTTCCGTGCCGCCAAAGCCTTTACTCGAAACTGCTTGACCAGACTTCTCCGGAACCAATGTGCCGGCGACCACGTTCTGGGTGACCAGAAATTCTTTGGCCACGCGATTCACATCCTGCAGCGTGACTCGCCGGATCGCTTCCACATCCTCTTCGGGGGATTCGCGATGTTCTGCTGCGACAGCCTGCGACCACAACGACGCGAGACCGGGAATCGAGTTCCGCTCGAACTCAAAGGAAGCTACCTCGCTCCGTTTCGCCGCTTCCACCAGGTCCGCCGGAACGCCATTTTTGGTATATCCCTCCAGAATGGATTTGAGGGACTGCTCGATGGTGGCGGCGTTGCCGGTCGTGGGAATTACCGCATATGCGAAGGCAGCGCTGGCTTTCGGGTAGGTCTCGCCAAGTTCAAAGCCCGCATCGAGCGCCTTCCCCGCGGGGACCAGGCCGTAGATGTCGGCTCTCTGGCTGGCGAGCACATCCGCAAGTACACGGCTAGCGGCATAGTCCGCATCGTCAGTACCAGGCATTCGGAAACCAAGAATACTGATGATGTACGGATAATCGCTGGGCAAATTGATGTGCTCGGCTTTGACAGGCTGCAAATGTACTGTCGGACGCGGCGGGAGCTTCTTCTCCGAAATGTCGCCATAAAGCTGTTTGATTATGGCCAGCGTTTTTCCCGGATCCACTTGCCCGGTAATAATCAGCACCGCGTTATTGGGCGCGTACCAGTTCTCCTGGAACTTCTTGAGCATCGCGCCTGTGGTGGCGTCGAATGAATCTTTTGTGCCCAGTGGATCGTGCTCGTAGGGCGTTCCGGCGAACATGTCCTGGTTCATCCGAACGAGGAACTTGTAAGTAGGATTCGACAGATCCCGGGCAACCTCCTGCTCAATCGCGCCACGCTCCTCGTTCCACTGGTCCGCCGTATCGGCAATGTTGCGCATGCAATCTGCGTCGACGTGCAGGGCAATGTCGAGATCTTTCGAGGGAACGGTCTCGAAATATTGTGTGATGTTCTGCTGCGTATCGGCGTTGTTGTCACCGCCCAACTGCGCGAAAATGGCCGCGATCTGGTCAGCAGAGAGTTGCGCGCAACCGCGAAAAGCCATATGTTCCTGGGCGTGCGCCATCCCGGGGAATCCCTGCGGGGTTTCGTCTCCGCCAACCAGATAGTTTTCTTCGACCGTGACCACCGGCGCCAAATCGTTGCGCACGATAATCACGCGCAGGCCATTCGAAAGCGTAGAGCGCGTCACGTTTTCGGGGCCGTCTGCAGGAAGGCTTTGTGCTGCGCAGGATAGACTTGCAGCCAGTACGAACAGAATCCGCGCGACACACTTGAGAACGCTCTTCATCAGGAAAACGTAACGGGACAGAGCCTGATTGTTCGATGCGAAAACCGCTGAGATGGTTACGCCGTAATTCCGGAATGAAAGTTGACTTTCAAGACGTTGGAATCTCTGCTGCAACCGATTTACTCGCGCGGAAGTCTAACGTCGGGAGCTTCTGTCGATGATTGCTCGGCGCGTTCGTTGTTTTGTTGGAATGGCCCTGGTGTGGCTCGCCGGGTTGATGCTGGCCTCGGCACAGGACTGGACCTACTGGAACGGGGCGCAGGGACATCCACAGCTCCGGGTCATGTTGCGGGACAAAGAGCAATACGCGCGCATCCACACGGCCAACGTCGAAGTGGAAGTGCAAAACGTTTGGTTACATTGGGTGACTGCAGTTTCGGATGCAGGCATTCCCACGGGGGTACTCGCATACCAACTGGATCACTGTGCTCCTGTCGTGACGACGGAGACTCGGGTGAGGTTTGAGCAATTGTCCAAAGGAGACCACAGCATAACGGTCACCCTGCTGGGATTGGATGATAAGCCCATCGCGCCGAAGGTGAGGTTGCAACTTACGATTCCCTGAGCCGCCCTCCCTCACTGAAGGCCATCGTACGTCGTGATAATTCTGTCACCAACTCACAGCCAGATTGTCCAAAGCCAGGTTGAGTTCCAGCACATTGACACGCGGCTCCCCTAGCAGGCCGAGTTCGCGCTGCTGGGTGTGCTTCTGAACCAGTTGGCGGATGATCGCTTCAGGAACTCCTCGTTCGCGCGCCACGCGCGGAATCTGAAATTCTGCGGCGGCCGGAGAAATATCCGGATCCAGGCCCGAAGCGGAAGTGGTGATCAAATCGACCGGGATGGACATCGATGGATTTTCCTGGTGCAACGCCGCTGCGTCGCTCTTCACACGATCGACCAGCTTCTGATTGGTAGAGGCGTAGTTGGTCCCCCCGGAATTCGTAGGATCGTATCCATTCCCTGCGTTGGACGGACGAGGATGGAAATACTTTGCCGACGTAAACGGCTGGGCGATAATGCGCGACCCAATGGCTTGGCCGTTCTTCTGAATGATCTGCCCGTTCGCCTTCTCATGGAAGAGAACTTGCGCCAGACCGGTTACGAGCAGGGGATAGAGAATCCCTAACAGGATCGTCATGAAAAATGTCATCAAAATTGAGGTAATGAGATTCTTCTTCATAAGCATTCCTTAAGCCAGCCGGATCGCGGTGATCAGCACATCGATGAGCTTGATTCCCACGAACGGGGCGATAATGCCGCCCACGCCATAGATCAACAGATTCCGCCGCAGCAAAGCCTCGGCATTCATTGCCCGATACTTCACACCACGTAGCGCCAGTGGTATGAGCGCGATGATGATCAATGCATTGAAAATGACGGCGGAAAGCACCGCCGACTCCGGTGTTTTGAGATGCATGATGTTCAACGCGTTAAGCACGGGGAAGGTTCCGGCGAACATCGCTGGGATAATGGCGAAATATTTGGCTACATCATTCGCGATCGAGAAGGTGGTCAAGGCGCCGCGGGTCATCAGCAGCTGCTTGCCGATTTCCACGACTTCAATCAGCTTCGTGGGATTGGAGTCGAGGTCGACCATGTTGCCGGCTTCTTTCGCCGCTTGTGTCCCTGTGTTCATGGCGACGCCGACGTCAGCCTGCGCCAAGGCAGGAGCGTCGTTCGTCCCATCGCCGGTCATCGCTACGAGCTTGCCACCGGCTTGCTCGCTGCGAATCAGCTTCATCTTTTCTTCCGGCGTGGCCTGCGCCAGGAAATCGTCCACGCCGGCTTCACGCGCAATGGCAGCCGCTGTCAGGGGATTGTCGCCCGTGATCATCACGGTTCGAATGCCCATGGCGCGGAGTTGCGCAAACCGATCGCGAATGCCGCCCTTCACGACATCCTTCAGGTGAATTACTCCCAAGGCACGCCGATTTTCCGCGACCACCAGCGGAGTCCCGCCAGACGCCGCGATGCGCTCGACCGCGTCCTTTACCTCCAGCGGCATCGCCCCGCGGTTTGCGGCGACTAATGTGCCGCCGGACGCTGCATTGCGCTCGACCGCGTTCCTTACGTCCTGGGCCGCCGGACTGTATCCGTTCTGACCGATGTAGCGTTCGATCGCGTCGGCAGCGCCTTTGCGAATCTCGCGCCCATCCAGATTCACGCCCGACATGCGCGTTTGCGCGGTGAAGGGGATGAATTCTGCTTCGTGGCTCGCAAACTCGCGTCCGCGCAACTTATATCGCTCCTTCGCCAGCACTACGATGGAGCGGCCTTCCGGCGTTTCGTCCGCCAATGAGGATAATTGAGCGGCATCGGCCATCTCCCCTTCGCTGACTCCCGGCGCTGGAATGAACTCCGTCGCCTGGCGATTGCCGAAAGTGATCGTGCCGGTTTTGTCGAGCAGGAGTGTATTCACGTCGCCGGCGGCCTCCACTGCGCGGCCCGACATCGCCAGCACATTGTGCTGCACCAGGCGATCCATGCCGGCAATTCCGATTGCAGAAAGCAGTCCACCAATGGTGGTCGGGATTAGGCAGACTAGCAGCGAGACCAGCACAAAGACGGTTTGCGGCGAACCTGAGTAAACTGCGAAAGGCTGGAGTGTGACAACTGCGAGTAGGAAAATGATCGTCAGCCCCGCCAGCAGAATGTTGAGGGCGATTTCGTTCGGAGTCTTCTGGCGCGTTGCTCCTTCCACCAGGGCGATCATTCGATCGAGGAAGGTTTCCCCGGGATTGGAGGTGATCTTAACTTTGATGTGGTCGCTGAGGACGCGCGTGCCGCCGGTTACGGCCGAGCGATCGCCGCCGGCTTCACGGATAACGGGCGCCGATTCGCCGGTAATCGCGGATTCGTCGACTGAGGCCACGCCTTCGATGATTTCGCCGTCGCCGGGAATTAACTCGCCGGCGGAAACAGAAACCAGGTCGCCCGCTCGCAGCTTTGCGCTGGCTACTTCCTCGAGTTTGCCATTCGCAGTGTAGCGTTTTGCAATTGTTTCCGATCGCGCTCGCCGCAGAGTTTCGGCTTGCGCCTTGCCACGGCCCTCAGCCATGGCCTCCGCAAAATTCGCAAACAAAACCGTGAACCAGAGCCACAGAGTGATCTGAAGATTGAAGCGGAGTGCTTCGTGAGGACGCATAATCAAAAGCACAGTCGTGATTACACTCCCGATCTCGACCACAAACATGACGGGATTGCCCATCATGTGCCGCGGGTTCAGCTTCAGGACGGAACTCCAGGCTGCGTTGCGAACGAGTTTCGGATCCCAGATTGATTTGTGGTGGCTCGCCATAGGCTCCCTTAGAACGTCTTTCCGGCATACAACAGCAGGTGCTCAAGAATCGGTCCCAGGCTCAGGGCCGGGAAGAAGGTCAACGCTCCCAAAATCAAAATGACGCTGATCAGAAGGAACGTGAACAAAGGCGTGGTTACCGGGAAGGTGCCCACCGAAGGCGGCACATATTTTTTCTGCGCCAGGTGTCCCGCGATTCCCAGCATCGGGATGATCATGAAGAAGCGGCCCAGCAGCATCGTGATTGCGGTCGCCGCGTCGTACCACAGCGTGTTGGCAGTGAGTCCGCCGAAGGCCGATCCATTGTTTCCCGCGGAGGACACGAAGGCGTAAAGAATCTGGCTCAATCCGTGCGGGCCGGGATTGGTGATGCTGGAAGTTCCGAATCCTTTCACGGAAGAGATGCCGGCTAGCGTGAGAATGATGAGCGGAAACACCAGTGACACCAGCATCGCCATCTTCACATCGTAAGCTTCGATTTTCTTGCCGAGATATTCCGGCGTTCGACCAACCATCAATCCCGCGATGAAGACAGCGAGGACAATGTAGACCAGAATGCCGTACATGCCCGATCCCACGCCGCCGAAGATGACCTCGCTGAGCATGATGTTCACCAAAGGAACCATTCCACCCAGCGGAGTGAACGAATCATGCCAGCCATTAATTGCGCCGCAACTCGCGTCGGTGGTCACCGTCGCAAACAGCGCCGAATCGGCGATTCCGAAGCGGGTCTCCTTGCCTTCCATGTTGCCGCCCGGTTGTGTCGCTGTGACATGCTGCGCCACGGTCGCCGGATAGAGCGGGTTGCCGCGCGCTTCTGCCCAATACGCTACCGAGACGCCCGCAAGAAACAGGATCGCCATGGCAGACCAGACAGCCCACCCGTGCGCGATCGAGCCAGTCATGCGGCCTAACGTGTAGGTCAATCCGGCGCCGATTGCGAAAATGCAAGACATCTCGAACAGGTTTGTAAACGGCGAGGGATTCTCGAACGGATGCGAACTGTTGGCATTGAAGAACCCGCCGCCGTTAGTGCCGAATTCCTTGATGATCTCCTGCGACGCGACTGGTCCTTGGGCGATCGTCTGCGTGGTGACGGTATCCAGAATGGGCTTACCGCTGGCATCGACCACTGGCTTGCCATCGGTCCCGACGCGCTGCACCTGCTGCGATTCAACCAGTTTGACCGTGTCATAAGGCTTCAGATTCTGGATCACGCCTTGGGAAACCAGGATCAAGGCGCCCACAACACAGAACGGCAGCAGCAGCCACAGGCAGCAGCGCACAAAATCCACCCAGAAATTGCCCAGAGTCTGCATCTGACGCCGGGCGATTCCTCGGATGAACGCGATCGCCAGCACGATGCCGGTGGCCGCGGAAGCAAAGTTATGAAAGGCGAGCCCGGCCATTTGTGTGAAGTAGCTCATCACCGCTTCACCGCTATACGCCTGCCAGTTTGTGTTGGTGGTGAAGGAGGCTGCGGTGTTGAAGGCCAGGTGCTCGGGAGTGATGCCCGCAAAGTGCTGCGGATTGAAGGGCAGAAAGGCCTGGACTCGCTGCATCACATAGAGCAACAGCATCGACACGCCGCTGAACAGCAGCATGGCCGTCGCGTATTCGGTCCAACGCATCTCATGTTTCTCATCGACCCCGGTGATGCGATACAGCAAACGTTCAATCGGCCGCAGCACGGGGTCCAGGAAAGTCCGTTCTCCCGAAAACACGTGTGCCATGAAGATCCCGAGCGGTTTCGTTACCGCGAAGATGATCCCGAGGAACACGAAGATCTGTACCCAACCGATGGTGGTCATTTCAGAATTTCTCCGGCCGCAGCAGCGCGTAGAACAGATATACCGTTGTCAGCGCGCTGATGATCAGCATGATCACGGATTGCGCATCCATAGAGCGTTCTCCTACTTAATGCGATCGCAGAAGTGCACGTATGCGATCGACACGACAAAAAATGCAATGGTGACACCAATCCAAAGAAGATCCTGCATGTACTCTCTCCGTGCTAACGAAAGGGTAGCGACAATCAGTGCAAACGCGAACAATTCTTATTTCGCGAGGAAAGGGAACACGTCACGAGACGATTCGTAAAATCTTCGTTTCGAGCTGTGAAGGGGTAACCGCACGAGTTTGGCTTCACACTTCTCCTGTCGGGGATCAAATCTCGCCAGGTATAGCTTGCGGCTCCGTGGCGGATGCCGGTGCTCGCGCACAAACCCCAATAGCACGCGAATCAAAAACAGCACGCCGGCGGCCGATAATATCACCAATCCAACGACCATACCGTTGGGCAAGCCACTCATGAAAGCCGCTCCAAGAACATTGGACAATGTCCTGCGTAAATTCGGAATCAAGAATTTATAAAGAATTCGTAAAGGGAAGTTTCATTCCTCATCAACTGCCGCCTGCTCTGAATCAGCTAGCGGCATGCCTGGCTCGGGATCTGCTTCAGAAGCTAGCAGCCCCAGTCCGCTTCGCCGGGCTTGGCAAAATATGGACGGTTCTCGATTTGCGCCGGGGTCGCCGCCAGCTCGAGCAGTGCCAGCCGCGCGGCCGCGACCATCAGTTTGCGCTCGCCCTGCGGCGTGCGATCCCACGAAGAGGCTGGTTCCTGATTCAGGCAATCAAAGTCATGCGCCAGCGCGCGCCGATAATGATGGAACAGCTTTGCCAGCTCTTCCGCCGAAACGTCTTCAATCGACCACATGGTTGCTTATCCCCCTTTGGTCGGGTCATTGGTCCCCCGACCGAGTTTCATTGGATAATGCAGGCCGTAAAGATTGAATAAAGACTTCGTAGATTGTTCGTAAGTCGGGAAGGGTAAGCGGAAGCTTGAATCTTCTGCAAACGATTCAGCACCCCTCGAAATCCGCCAAGCAGACAGGGTTTTCCCGCGGGCAGCGCCGCGTAGACGGTTAGTGGAAGGCCCAGAAAGATCACACGGAGCGTTGCAAGCTTTAGCCTCGTCACCTTTGGGAGAAGGCGCAACGAGGTCATATAAATATCAGGCACCGAATACCGGAGGGAAGTTCCACATGATTTCCGTTATCGAGCCATTTGGCTCAAGTTCCCGAATCGCTGGGAATTTGAGCGCTATTTGGATGTTACGTAAACGAGCACTACTTCGAGCTTGATTTTTGATTCTCATCATTTCTTTCAGCAGGGGACGTTGAGGGTCAGACCACACTCGATAGTTTTTGATTGTCTTTGATCACGACCACATGTGCACCTTCTGGACCCTCCGCAGGCACGACCCGAACTGTGCCAGTCAAGATCACGTACATCTTGTCTATCTTTTCTCGTTCGCGCGTCATCTGCTCGCTCGGAACCACGACTATGCCATTGGGTAGCAGATTGTTCGCGTCTTCTTCGTGCAGGTACAGAATAGCCGACGCAGCGTGCTTCGGGTGACGTTCAACCGATAAAAACCCGATTACCCTCACTTGCCTACCATTGAAACTGTTCGGATCTGCAAGACATGGAGATCAAACCAGCCGCCGATTTCTCTTGGCCGCGAACGGCATTTTGAGTGGCATCGCGATTTCCAACATTGGTGTCGAGTTTAATGTCGAAATGCGTTGGTCAGAAGTCTGCAGGCGATCGTTAAAACGAACAAGGCAACTAGGAAGATCAACAGAGCTGTTCCCAATACCTCGTCTAGAGGCAGCAACGTTCGCCAGCAGTAATCATGAGTCCGAGAATCAACCTAACCGTCCCAAAAGTTGCGATTCCTATCCGGTGAACTCTGGTTGCGTTCGGTGACCCTTTCCATAGAAGGCTATCCACACTCCTTCCATTTCTCGTGGTATCGGGCCAGACGGTGTTCCTTTGCTTAGCCTGAACGTCATCGAGGAACTTCGACTGATCTTTCGATTTCACGCGGCTGCCTCAACCTTTGTACCCACTGATGGTGTCACCAATTGCTCCAAACTCCAACCGCAATCCTTCAAGTGAAGCTTTTGATGATTGTCGAAATCAGATGGGATGAGTTCTACATGTCTTTTTGGCACAATGGCCCGGGTTAGCCTGTCGGAGCCGTGCGCGTATGGGGTCGTTCGCCTTAGTGGAGTCTTAGAGCCCGCGGATGAGTTTGACCCTGGATGCCGTTGGGTACAACGGAGTGTCGCCTTCTCTTCGGAGAAGAGCACGCGAGGGAGATTTTCGCGATTTGTGCATCCTTGCGCCGCACCGGCGGAAGGAGACCGCCATGGATGCTATGTACCCGCGGTGCTGCGGACTGGATCTACACAAGTCCTCCATCACTGGTTGTGTTCTGTTAGCGCAATCCGGCAAACCGCTAAGCACATTCGCCGGTTCGGATGCACGAACCGCGAGCTTCATGAGTTGGTAGTGTGGTTGCAAGAGTTTGGTGTTGAGCACGTGGCGATGGAATCCACGGGCGTTTATTGGAAGCCTGTGTGGAATGTTCTCGAAAGCCATTTTCAGATCGTGCTGGCAAACGCTCAGCACATCAAGGCACTTCCCGGACGTAAGACGGACGCTAAGGACTGTCAGTGGATCGCGGAACTTTTGCAGCACGGACTACTGCGCGGCAGCGTGCGCCGCGGAAAGACCACAGGCCTGGCTGGATGAGTTTCGCTGGGAACACAACCATGAACGTCCGCATGAGGCCCCGGGGTATGGAAACGCCGGTCCAGCACTAGCAGAAAAGCGAACGCCCTTATGATCCCAGACCGGCACGCTGAGAATATCCTACTGGAGCCTGGGTGCCAAGGTCGATAGTTCGGGCAAGCTGCGAGTTCGGGACCGGCACTGGAAGATCAGTAACGCTCTCAGTGGAGAATGGGTGCAGTTGGAGCGTATCGGAGAGCGGGTAGTGGTGTATTACTGCCGCACCCTAGTCCGCGAACTCGATCTGGGAAGCCGGCACTCGACCGCGGTCGAGCGCTAACTTCGCAGCCTTAGTGGTTGAACAAATCTGTAAAGGATGTGTCGAGACAAATTGTAAATGTCGCGATACTAGACACAAAAAATGCAAGGCGGGCCACCCAGCCCGCCGGTAAATGAACGAGAAAGATCGCCTTCCGCTTCCGCCTTTGCGATGTCGTAAGTTGTCGCACCTTACGCCCAGCAATCTCGCATCAATTGTCGGGGTGTGCGGTCATGCAAGAAGAGCGAAACCCTGCTCGCCTTGGGCGCGCCGGTACTGCTGAAGCTGCCATCGAGACTCATCCCAAAAACTCCGTCGCAGTAATTAGGGAATGGCCCAGGCTCTGAATGAGAAAGAGGCAGCTTTTTCCAATCAGTAATACGGAATCAAGCACCGAGAGCGGACCGCGATCCACACTCGGCGAAAACGTTCGCGAGAAAGGAGCGCCAACAACACTTCGTCGCCATTGTGCAGGCTGAAGAGGAACAACCATGAAAATAGCCGTCCCCCTGCTGTTACTGCTGCTGTTCAGCGTCGCATCGAACATGGCTGCTCAAATGACGACTTACACGATTGAACCGGGTAGTACATCAAATTCGGCAAATCATCTGTACAACTGCCCATCACAGATCGCGTCGGTGAACGGGCAATCAACGAACTCGCCTGACGGAGGAATATGCTTCCTCGCCATAGATACTGGCGGGGACTACCTCAATCCCGGCAGCCCATCATGTACGGGGCCAAACAACTCACACGGACAGTGTTTTTCACTCTATGCGTTTCTCAATCAATACGGCGGAAACGATTTTACGGACGGCTGTGTATATGACTCGGGAACTGATCAATGCACAGCGTTGCCCGCGCCCGTCGTGACGTATTGCGCCGCGCCGACAGCGACGCTGGCTTGTGGAGTCGGCTCGACGTACACTGAAACCTTCGATTACTGGTTTCCAGAAGTGGAGTATGCACAGACGCTGAGTTCCCAGTTCATAGGAACACTCACCATCAATCTGGAAACGAACGATGTGTTTTTAGTTTGCCCGCGCTACCGGGGTTGTCACTCGGTGGCGAACAACGTCATCACGGGCGGAAGCGGAAGCGTAATGCCGAAGTGATTCCGCTCAGCCAAAATGCGCAGGCTCCTGATGACCTCAGGAGCCTTTTTTCATTTGTGCGCTCACTCGGAGCGCGGATGGCGGCAGCGGCGACTCGGCGGAGCGAAAGTTAGTCCACGACAAAAGCGAAATCGTCTGGACCCCCGAGCGGGCTTTCTCAGGGAAGGCGATTCCATCAAATTGCCTCGGACGGGGGCTTTCGGCTCATCTCCCACGCTTTGGCGTATTTCCACGAGACATACACGGCGTGATACAGGTGCAGCAGTAAGCCTTCACGGCCGTCGAGGAATCCGAGGCGGAAAAAGTAGTTATAGATGAAAGTTGCGAGCGGACGCAGGGCAATATTGCTGATGCTGAAACTGCGGTGGCCCTTGCTGATCGCCAGTTCCGCACCGAGGGACGAGTAGCGGTTCATGTGGGCGATGTAGAGGGTGAGATTCGGGTAGGTGTAGTGCACCAGCGCGTTCTTGAACTGGCGCGTTCGCGGCGGGACTCCGGTTGAACCGGGTTTAAGTTCGCAGCGGTCGTGAGGATCGTGGCCGGTGACAAATCCGTGGCCGCGGCGAAAGAGGCGCAGCTTGGGATCGGGATAGAAGCCGCCGTGCTTCATCCAGCGGCCGAGAAATAGATTTTTCCGAGGAAGCTCGTACCCGTTCGCAGCATTTGGGTCGGCAATCGCTGCGCGAATTTCTTCCGCTAAACCCGGGCTGACTTCTTCATCGGCGTCGAGCAGCAGCACCCAGTCTTTGGTGCACTGTTCGATTGCATATTGTTTTTGCGCCACGTACCCGCGCCAAGGTTCTACGATGACTCGCGCCCTGTGCTGGCGAGCGATTTCGCAGGTGCGGTCCTTCGATCCGGAATCAACCAGCACGATCTCGTCGGCCCATGCCACGCTGGCCAGCGTGCGGCCGATATTGGCCTCTTCATCCATGGCTACGATGGCGACGGAGATGGTCATGATCAGGGACGTGAACGCGGTATTGTCTCACACGGTATTGCCGGCTGGGACGCTCCCGGGCCAGTCGCAAGCTATGATCATGGGAATGGTGAAGGTGTGGTAGAACGCCTTCGCCGCGGCAAACAAGTGGACCATCATTCCATGCAAGTTCGTAAGGCGACGGCAGTGGACGCTCCCGCAGTCCTGGCATGCCTGGCCGCAGCTTTCGAGGAATATCGCGGCCAGTACACACCCGGTGCTTTCACCGACACAGTGCTCGATCCGCAACGCTTACAAGTTCGCCTGCGCGAGATGTGCTTGTTTGTGGTGGTTGCCGAGGGAAATGTTGCCGGGACGATAGGCTGCGCTCTGAACGGCCTTGAGGCGCACATCCGCGGAATGGCAGTTCTGCCGGAATGGCAGGGGAAGGGGCTGGCGTCGGCCTTGCTCGAGGCCGCAGAGCACGAATTGCGGCGAAAGGGCTACGAGTACGTGACGCTCGACACCACGGCGCCATTACAGCGGGCGATGCGGTTTTATGAAAAAAATGGTTACCGCGCAACTGGAAAAGTCGTCGATTTCTTTGGTATGCCGCTGTACGAATATTCGAAAGTGCTACTGGTTTCCGCTGGTAAAGACAAATGAGTTCAGGCTTGGGAATGAGCTTCGGTCATCACCGGCGAACGCCGGTGGATTCGGACTTCCTGCAGCAGGAAAACGATCAAGATGAGCAATTCCGGTTCCATGGGATGGCGGTAGCGTGCGTGGGGAAAAACGAAGTAATAGACGGCAGGATAGAAAATCATTAGCCCCGCGAAAAGCCACGCTCCGGGACGCTTCTGGCGCACTGCGCGCACTGCTCCCCAGATCGCAAGAACTGAAGTTGCCAGGAAGGCTGAGCTGCGAAAATCAACCGGCGACAGGCTGCTGGTCGGCCGCGGCACTCCATTCCAGAAGTAGAAAAACCGTTTCAGGCTGATGATCACGAAGCGGCCCCGATGGGCGTGGATCCACGCCATAGCGGAACGTTTGCATTCCGCGGAGTACGCGAGTTCCCCAAGGCGCTGGTACTTCTCCAATTCCACCTTGTTTAAGTTCGGTTGGAGATAAGGCATCAGCATGCCATCGGCGAAGGGTCCGTTGCCGAGGCGGAATTGCAATCCGAAATCGTTGCGGATGAAGACGAACGTTCCAAAAGCAAAATAATTTCGAATCAGCCAGGGAGAAAGCACCAGAAAAAAAGTCAGCGAGGCAAGCGCCACGCCGGGCAGGGAACTTAGGCCTCGCTTATAGCGCTGGCGCCAGATCCATAATCCGCAAAACGGCAGAAACGCGAGCATGGTGGGATTGCCGAGCGCGCCCACGCCATATAAAGCGCCGAAGACAATCCATCCCCATACGCCCGGCCACTCGGTGAGTTCCAGCGCGAGCAGAAATGCCCAGGCGAGCAGGAACGGCGTAAACGTTGTGTCCCATATCCAGTGGATGCCCCAGTACCAGACGTACGGACAAAACGCCCAGGTCCAAGTCGACCAAAGGGCAACGCGTTCGCCGAAGCTGCGGTGTGCGATCCAGTAGATCGGAATGCAGGTGAGCACCGCAAACACACAATTAATCCCGAGCAGCACCCAGGCTGAGGCGACCGTATAAATCCCGAAAATCTTGAACACACCGCCGATGAGATACGGATAAAGCGGAGGCTCCCAGGCCGACGGACCGGTATTGCCTTCGTAGGGGCTGCTGAAGCCTTGTCCGAGAGCGATAGAGCGGCCGATGCGCCCCATTTCGAATCCGAACCCGAAATTGTCCTCGCCGGAGCGCCAGCGGTATTGATGGAAGACCCCGATCGACGCCAACTGCAGCACCAACGACAGCGGAAGAAGCCAGAGAAAGGATTTAGGAAGAGCAGGCCGCGTCGGTCTCATTATTGGGCGTAGTGTATCAGGCGCGGCGGTCTTAGCCGGCAGAGGCGGTTGGAGACTACTTCGGAGTGTTATCGTCCGTCTTCTGCTCGGTCTTTCTTGCGCCTTTGTTGACCGCCTTTTTTGTCTTGTGTCCAGCCTTCTTCGCGGTTTTCTTGGTGGCGTGACCTGTATTCTTAGCAGCCTGCTTTGTGTCGTGGCCGGCGTCCTTCGCGTCCTGACCGGCATCTTTCATGTCTTGCTTGGCGCTGTTCTGGGGCGCTGCGGCGAACACGGCGCCATTCATAGCAATGGTCAGACAGAAAGGCAGCAGGAGTTTTCGGATGTTCATGGTTTCTCCGGAATGAGACAGGTTGACAAACTCAAGATCCTATTCGTCAGAGTCCAACGTGTCATTCCGGAGAAGTATGTAGTGCTGTCCGGTCGGGGACGTATGAGGCGGTTCATCCTGCTACATCTGGCCTCCTTGCGGCGCCTGCCCCGATGGAGCAGTCGAGGGCTGCTGGTTGGAAGGCACTTCTTCGATCCTCGGGGCTACGTACGGCACGTTGGGCAAATGCGTGACTTCGCCGCGAGTGGCGTCGGCCACATCGATGCCGGAGTGGTCCAGCAGCAATCCAGTGGCGCGATCGAGTTCAATGCGAGACTTTTCGTATGCTGCTTTAGCCGAGACGAGATTTGATTCCGATGTGGTGAGCGTGGCGGCATCCTGCAGGATGGTGACCTGAGTGGTAAGTCCGACTTTCAATTTCTGCTGGTCGGCGTCGAGCGTCTGCCGGGCCAGGTCGACAGCCGACTGCGCCGCTTGCACGGCTGTGCGGTTCTGGCGCACATCGAATTGGGCGTTGCGCACTTCGATGCGTACCTGATTTTCCAATTGCTGCTCGCGCACTTGAGCTTGGCGGTATTCCAGTTCCGCGCGTACCTGGTTTGATTGCGCCAGCCGGTTGCGAATGGGAATATTCAGGGTGAGGCCAACCCCTTTATCAGGCGCGGTGGAATCAACCAACTGATTAACCGTTCCGGTATACCCCACGGTGGTCTTGCCTCCATGAAAAGCAGGAGGTACGGAACCGAGGCTGCTGCAGGGGGTGGTGCCGAAATGGCAGGCGGGATTCAAATCTCCACCTAGCCCTGAGCCGCCGTAGTAGGCAAAGGCCTGCAAAGTCGGCAGCATCGCATTCCGTACGGCCTTGTTGTTGATCTGGCGCGAATTCAAGTCGATGCGCGATTCCACCAGTTCGGCGCGGTGATGCAGCGCGTCGTTGATCATGTCCTGGATGGGAGTTACCGGTTCTTGCTGAGGCACGAGCATGGTCGAAGTTGGAATGACATCGGCTTCCGCCAGCGTCGGATCTTCGATACTGCGGCTGAGCGCGTTCTTCATCAGCAACTGCTGCAGTTGCAGATTATTCTGCGCAACGATCAGGTTCTGCTGATCGGTGGCAACGGTGCTCTGAGCGCTTACCACCTGAATCGGCGGTATGGTACCAACCTGCGCCTGTCGCTGTGCGTCCTGGAGTGCCTTTTGCGCGTAGGTGAGCGCCTCTTGTTGGACGCGAACGTTCTCATAGGCGTACACCAGGTCCCAGTACATGTTCTCGATTTGGTCGACCGTAGTGATTACCTGCAGGCGAAACGCCACATCGGAAATCTCACGATTATTGCGAGCGATGCGGATGAAACGCGTATTCGGTAAATCACCAAACCCTTGCAGAAGATTCTGCGTAAACCTCGCCTGGAAGGTCGAGTTCAGCTGCGGGGTAACCAGGACGGTGGTGTTGTTGGTCGTGAGATGAGTGTTGTTGAAGCCGACCGTCAAATCACCACCCCAGTGAAATCCCTGTGTGTAAGAGAAATCAGAGGTATATGTATTCTGGGCCAGGATCGGTACGGGACTGAACGGGCTGGTCGACTGGGTTTCATTCTTATCCAGCTGCAGCGTCCCGGTGAGCGCGGGATCAAAGCTGATGATAGGTGCGCCGATGCCCAGCGTGGATGTGACCAGGCCGTTGGTGCCGGTTGCCGCACCGCTGGCTGCAACCGTCGTACCGCCGGTACCGGAACCTACCGTTCCCCCAAGTCCACCGACACCTCCGCCGGGCGTGTTCTGCACGATTCCGGCATTGACCCCCAGGATGTTTGCTCCCGATTTAGCGCGCAGCAGATCGGCCTCGGCGATGTTCAGGTTATAGCGCGCGATATCGATGTCGAGATTATTCTCCAGGGCGAGCGCGACGGCGTCATCGATGGAGAGATAAATCTTTCCGCCCTGCATCAGGCTCAGGATTCGCGGCGAATTGCCTAAGTTCGGCTGAGGCAGTGCCCGCGACTCGTACGGCTGCAGGATGTGAGGAAATGCCGCGCGCGGCTGGGAATAATCCACCAGATTGATTTTCTGCGGCGGGGCCGGTTGCGGCGCTGAGGGCACCGACTGCGATGTAGTCGCGGGCGCGGCTTGTTGGGCACACAAATTCGTCGTCAGCGTTGCCGTTAAGACAGAAATGAAACAGCATTGCGCCATCCGGACCAGACTCAAACGCGATGCGAACATGTGAACTCTCCTTGCATCAGAGCGAGGATGCATTGGTATAAACAGATTTCGGTGAAGCCCCTGTTTCGATTCCAAACAGGATAAAACGTCACTTCATCTTAGCGGGAGAAGTCGTCAGGATAATCGCGCGGATTGTAAAGAATTGTGAGAAAAGGCGTCATCTCAAGGAACGCAAAAGGACACAAGGGGGAGAAAGCCCTGTGTCCTCTGACAGTGATTTTACTGCTGTTGAACGGGTGCGGCTTCTGACGGCTGATCCTTGCGTGGAGCGATGTAAGGAACGTTCGGCAAGTGCGTCACCTGTCCACGAGCGGCGTCCTCGAGGCTGATGCCGAAATTATCCAGCAGCGTGCCGGTAGCGCGGAACAGTTCCAGCCGCGATTTCTCGTAAGCGACCGTGGCATTCACCAGCGTTGATTCCGCCGTTGCCAGTTGGCTCTGATATTGGAGCACCAAGGTCGCCGTCGAAGTGCCGAACTGATATTTCTTCTGCTCAGCGTCGAGAGACTGTTTTGCCAATTCCACAGCGGCCTTTGCCGAATCCACACTGGCCCGGTTTTGCTGCACCGCATATTGTGCGTTGCGGACCTCAATTCCAACCTGGTTCTCAATCTGCTGCAGACGCATCTGCGCCTGGCGGTATTCCAGTTCGGAACGAATCTGCAGCGACTGCGCTGCACGGTTGCGAATGGGGATGTTCAACTGTAGCCCCATTCCTTTGTCCGGCGCTGCCGAGGTAACCAGGTTATCGAGTGCCGTGTTGTAGCTGACAGGCCTTCCGGAGTTGAATTGGGACGGAATGCTCCCGGGGGGAATGCAAAGACCAGTTGAGCTTGCCGTACAAAAAGGGGTGATTGGATTCAGTTGTCCAGCCAGGCCCGACCCGCCGTAATAGGCATACAAGTCCAAAGTCGGCAATAAGGAGCTCCGGACGGCCTTGTTGCTGTATTCGCGGCTATTCAAGTCAATTCGCGACTCCACCAGTTCTGCTCGGTGACGAAGAGCATCATTGATCAAGTCTTCGGTAGGAACGACCTGCTCCTGCTGCGGGATATTCATCGTCGAGGTCGGAATCACCTCGGCCGTAGCCAAAACGGGATCCTTCAATGTGCGTGTTAACGCATTCTTCATCAGCAACTGCTCCAGTTGCAGGTTCGTCTGCGCCGTCGTGACGAGTTGCTGATCCTGGGCCACGGTGCTCTGCGCTCGGACGACTTCAATGGGAGCAAGGCTTCCGATTTCCACCTGTTTCTTGGTGTCAGAAAGAGTTTTTTGAGCGAAGGACAGCGATTCATTTTGCACGCGGGCATTTTCATAGGCGTAAACCAGGTCCCAATACATATTCTCGATCTGGTCGACCGTTGTAATGACTTGCAAACGGAAAGCTACATCGGAAAGCTCACGGTTGTTTTTCGCGATGTGAATGAACCGGGTATTCGCGGGAACACCCAAGCCCTGGAGAAGGTGTTGTGCGAGCTTGATCTGAAAATTCGAGGTCACTTCCGGAATCAGGGTTGTAAACGGAATGTTATTGGTGATGTGAGAGTTGTTGAAGCCGATCGACAGATTCGTGCCCCAGTGGAATCCCTGCTGATACGCGAAGTTTGCCGTTCCTGTATTTTGGTTCACCACAGGAACTCCGTTGAATCCGTTGGATGACAATTGAAAGTTGCGGTCCATCTGCAACGTGCCCGTCAGTAACGGATCGAAGCTGGTAACCGGCGGGCCTTGGCCGAGCGTCGAACTCACGAGGCCGTTGGTTCCAGCACCGATTCCGCCCGCGCCCAGGCTGGTACCTCCGGTGGATAGCCCTGCCGTTGCGCCGATGCCGCCTACGCCGCCGCCCGGTGTGTTCTGCACGACTCCGGCGTTGACGCCAAGGATAGTTGCTCCGGCCTTGGCTCGGAGCACGTCGGTGTCCGCAATGTTCAGGTTGTAGCGCGCGATAGCGACATCCAGATTGTTCTCGAGGGCGAGGGCAATCGCGTCATCCAACGACAGATAGAGCTTGCCATCATGCATCAACTGATCGATGCGGGCGGTGTTTGCAAGATTTGGTGGAGGCAAATGCCGCGCCGTGTAGGGCGCTACCGGGTTCGGAAAATGCGAGGCCGGTTTTGCGAAATCCATCGTCGACAACGATTGCGTCGGGATGGGATTCGCGGCTTGCGCTGAGGGCGCGGCCGGTGCTTCCTGCGATAGCACCACGCCGGTAAGAGCGAATGTCAGAATAAGTGCGGTGGAGAGGGATTTCAGGGTTCTACATGCAAATGGCATCGACTCATCTCCGTTGTAAAGCCAATTCACTGCTACTGCGAGGAATACTGCACCGGGTCAGGCCCGAGACGCTGACGTGCAAGAAAGAGTGCTGCTCAGGCATTGGTACGCAAAGAACGGACGAAAGGTTCCTGAAAAACCTGGGAATGAGGACCTTCTCCGCGGCCCCGCTCATCGCTTGGCGCAAGCACGTCCGCCAAAGCGTCGCCGCGAAAACCTGCGCGCACAAGCATGGAACTCAGCGGAAGCTATCCAGTATATCTGACCTGAAATCAATTAATTTTCACCGTCATGCCGGAAGAAACTGTTACATTGCTGGCCGAGTCACGAGGCATTTTCGCGGATTGGCCAGTGAAGTCCCATTGGATGTTTTCCGGCTGCCCGGGGACTCGAAAATTCACCGGGCATGCGCAATCTGAAACTCATCCTCGCCTATGACGGAAGCGATTTCTCCGGGTGGCAAGTGCAGCCCGACGCCGCTACCGTGCAAGGGACACTGGCCTCAGCCATTGGACGACTTACCGGAGAAAAGGTATTGCCGCAAGCCTCGGGAAGGACTGACGCAGGCGTGCACGCGCTGGCACAGGTCGTGACATTTGTCACGGAGTCTTCGGTCCCCACACACAATTTCGGGAAAGCACTGAACGATATTTTGCCGGCTTCGGTGCGCGTGCTGCTGGTTGAAGATGTACCGGCCGAGTTTCATGCGCGGCATTCAGCAAGGGCGAAGACGTACCACTACCGGATTTACCGGGAAGCGATCTGTCCGCCGTTTCTGGCGCGGTACGTTTGGCATTATCCGTATCCGCTGGAGGAAAAAGCCATGATGCGGGCAGCCAGGTTGGTGGTGGGAGAACATGACTTCACTTCCTTCGCCGCCGTCGATCCCGAGCGTGGGCGCGAGGAAGGTCCCGCGTCGAATGTGCGCACGATTTTCTCGTCTACGTGGAAGCGCGATGACGAAGAGCTCGTCTACACGGTGCGAGGGTCAGGATTCCTCCATCACATGGTGCGCAACCTGGTCGGAACGTTCATTCTGGTCGGCAAAAAGACGCTTGCGGGCGACGACATCACCCGGATTCTGAATGCGAAACATCGTTCTGAAGCCGGAGCCACCGCGCCCGGCAGCGGACTCTATTTGGTTAACGTGGAGTATTGATCGTGTCGTTTCGCAACACTTCCGACAACAAATTCTCAACCCGATGACTGTCGCCCCTTGCCTCTGCTGTCCGTTATGGACTAGCTTTCCCTTGAAGCCATGCCCACGGAAGTCCAAACGCAGTCCACGAACCGCAGCATCACCTCGGTAAATCCTGCGAACGGTGAAATTTTGCGCGAATTATCCTGTGCCGATCGGGAACAGGTCCGGTCGGCAGTCGCCCGAGCACGCACCGCACAGGCGATTTGGTTTGAGATAGGCGTGAAGCGCCGCATCGCTGTTCTGCGCGAATTTCAAAAGAAGTTGCACGCGCGCAAATCCGAAATCGCTGCCTCGATCACGCGGGAAGCTGGCAAGCCCTACACCGAATCTCTGGTGACGGAAGTTTTGGTGGTGCTCGACGCGGCGCGCTTCCTGATCGATCATGCCTGGCGCCTGCTGCGCGACGAACCGGTTCCCCATGGCAATCTCGCCACCAAGCTGAAACGCGGACGGCTGCTGCGCGAGCCGCATGGAGTCATTGGCATTATTTCCCCATGGAATTATCCGTTCTCTATTCCTGCGACAGAGGCTCTGGCGGCGCTGGTTGCGGGCAATGCCGTGGTACTCAAGCCGTCTGAATTGACTTCGTTGGTAGCGCTGGAGCTGGGAGCGCTCTTGCACGCGGCCGGCGTCCCTGAAGATGTATTTCAGATCGTCATTGGCGACGGACTGACGGGTTCGGCACTGATCCAGTCACCGATCGACAAGCTGGTTTTCACAGGTAGTGTGGCCACCGGGAAGAAGATTGCCGCGGCTTGCGCGGATCGGCTGCTTCCGGCCGTGCTCGAGCTGGGTGGCAAGGATTCCATGCTCGTGCTCGACGATGCCGACGTCGACGTCGCTTCGACCGCCGCAGTCTGGGGCGCGTTTGTGAATGCGGGGCAGGCATGCTTATCGGTCGAGCGCTGCTATGTGCATCGCAGCCTGTATGAGTCGTTTGCGAAGGCCTGTGCCGAGAAGACGAAGAAGCTGCGCGTAGGAAACGGTGCGGATTCCGAAATCGATATCGGTCCGATGATTTTCGAGAAGCAGTTGAACATTGTGGAATCACACGTCGAAGACGCTAAGGTTAGAGGAGCCCGCGTGCTGGCCGGAGGCTGCCGCCTGCCGCAATTGGGGCAAAATTTCTACGCACCCACCGTTCTTCTCGATGTGACGCACGAAATGCGCATCATGCGGGAGGAGACCTTCGGCCCGGTGCTGCCCATCATGGCCTTCGATAGCGATGACGAGGCCATACGCTTGGCCAACGATTCCGAATACGGACTTGCAGCGAGCGTCTGGACGCGCGATTCGAAACGAGGCGAGCGCATCGCACGGAGGATTCACGCTGGCACCGTGATGATCAACGATGTGATCTCGTGCTTTGGCATCAGTGAAGCTCCGCATGGCGGAGTGAAGGCCAGCGGCATTGGCCGCGCGCATGGGAAATTCGGGCTCGAAGAGATGGTACGCACGAAGTATCTCGACACCGACCTCATGCCAGGCACCAAGAAGCTCTGGTGGCACGGCTATGGAGAGAGCTTCCGCCGCCAGATGGAAGGCTTCCTCGATCTGCAGTTCGGCCGGGGCCTGGCCACGCGGCTGAGCGGGGCGTTACGCGCCGCAGGAGCGCTCCGGGAAAAGAAGCTGTAGTGTATGTAGCCCCGGAGGCATTCCTCCGGGGCGCTCGCGAAGCGAGCGTGTGAGTGTGCGCTTTTCTCCAACTTCCACCGATTTCCCCCACTTTGATCCAATATCGCATCCAGCGACAGACGACTCGCTCCGCTCGGGACGGAGGAATGCCTCCGCCCCTACACTGCATCCCAGCGGTCGCCGTGGCTCGCAGGCTGGGAAATTACCAGGAACCGTACCGCTGCCGAGGACGGATTCCGAATCTGGTGCTTCAATCCCGGCAGCACGCGAATGCCGCTTCCGGCGCGAACAAGGGTTGCGAGCCCCTCGATCTCCATAAGAACTTCGCCCGACAGAATGTAGAAGAATTGCTGCGCCTGCTTGTGATGATGACGAAGTTCGGCCGCTCCCGGCGGCATGAATTCTTCAATTACGCTCAGGTTATTGTCCTTCACAAGATGCCAGCCGTCGCAATCGGCTCCCCAGCGGTAGTGCTCGGCATCTTCCCGGCTCACAGCAGCAGTTTCGGTGGCCATGCTTTCGTCTCCCCGTGCTTTTCCTCTCGCAACGATCAGTGTAATCTGGTCGCCGCGGTGACCTATGAGCGTACAAAAGTCCGACCCTCGCGAACTGTTTCGTCACACGCTGGCCACTCTCGCTTACCGCGGCGGAAAGACGTTGCGTGGCGTGCCGGCGGGATTCGCTGAGTTTCAAGGCGGTCACGGTCTGCGCACGCCGTCCCAGATTCTGGCGCATATCGGCGATCTGCTGGATTGGGGGCTTTCCATCTCCTCAGGTCAGCAGAGGTGGCAAGCTTCGACGCCGCTTGCCTGGGAGCAGGAAGTGGAGAGATTCTTTGCGGCCTTGAAGAAGTTCGATGATTTCCTGGCATCCGGCGAGCCGGTGCAGGTTCCGTTCGAGCAGCTTTTTCAAGGGCCGGTTGCTGATGCCTTCACGCATGTTGGCCAGATTGCCATATTGCGCCGCATGTCGGGCGCGCCAGTGAAGGGGGAGAACTATTTCGTCGCGGACATCGAAACGGGGCGCGTGGGCGCCGATCAGGCGAAGCCCAAGCGGGAATTCTGATCGGGCAGGATGCTGGCCGATTTTGGAATGAGTTGGTGTCTCGACTGACTTGCCAATGAAGAGTTGTCATTCCGAGAACAGCGCGAAATCTCGTACTCCTGGCACTCGGCTTTGGGTAGGGATCCTTCGATTCCGCAAGCTTCGCATTCTGCGAAGCTTGGCTCCCTCAGGATGACACGTCTTTCAGGAGATCTGAAGCTTCCTACTCCCCCTTGGCGCGATTCCGATAGAGCGATGCATCCACCTGCGCCACCATCGCGTCCACGTCCAGGTTCATCCGGAGAAAATCGGCCACTCGTATCGCGATGCTCTGCGGCCTGTTCAGGATTTCGTGGTAGGGAATCTGCAGCGATTTCACATAATCTTTGCTTGCCAGCCAGGCATCGACTTCCCGCAAATGTTTCTCAAAAGCCGCTTCGACTGCTGCCGGATTTATTCCTTCCTTGTAAGTTCCCCGACGGCGAAGCATCTGATCCTGCGAAGCGAGCACTTCCGATAGCGGGCGTTGCAAAAAGATCACACGATATTCGTGCCCCGGCGGCAATGAAAGCAGCAGCTTCGAAATGACTTTCACCACTTTGCCTTCGGCTTCGGCGATGCAGGCGGGATCGTTCGGCAGTTGCTTGATCCGCTCCCACTCCAGGTACCCGCGCGGGTTATCCGCGTCGGCCGCGCGCTCGCCGTCGCCCAATATCGGCATTCCGCCAGCTGCCAGCATCTGCATCATCAGCGAGGTGCCGGAGCGGGGAATTCCCGAAACAATGGTGATCATCAGGCTTTTGATTTTACTGGTAACTGGGCACTGGCAAGTGGCTGCGGGTTTGTCATGACCACTTCCGCTCGGTAGAACGAGCCATAGAACAGCGCCGGGCTGCTCGGGCGAGTTTCTCTTTTCGGTTACAATGAGCCCATCAGGTTGAATCCGGCGGCCTCCGTGGCCGCTCCAACGAGGGTACTCGTTTTGGCGACGACTGAAGTGACGACTTCCGCTCAGGATCCTAAGCAGCAGATTCCTAACGGCAAGCTCCCGGAGCAGCTTCCCAACCACAAGGTGAAGATCAAAAAAGTTGGCCAGCGCGCCTGCAACGAGAAAGATGCGAAAGGGAAGTTCTGCGGCGGGCACTTGAAGCGCTGGTTTTACGCGAAAGACGTCACCGAACGCGCCTGCGGCGACATCGAAAAGGCCTGGGGACCGAATACCGAGGTCTATCGCTGCGAAAACTGCAAGGCGCTGTACTTGCCGAATCCCGACGAGGCGAAGGTAAATGTCGCCGGGCAGGGGATGATTTCGGTGTTCGGACTGACGTTGCCGCCGAAAGAAAAGTAGTGTGCTGTGAGCGATGAGCCCCGCGGCCGGGTGCCTCACGATTCACAGTCTGGGGAAAGTAGAGCATTGTACGTATCAAGACAGCGAACTTCGCTCGCTGCTCATCTCAGCCATGAACCACTCCGAGCTCATCTACGACTGGAATAAGAACCATCCTCCGGGACTGAAGCCGCCCGGGCCGGTGCTGCTCAACGATGAGAGTCTGCGTGATGGTTTGCAGTCACCCTCGGTGCGTGATCCCTCCATCGCGGAAAAAATTGAAATTTTGCATTTGATGGAAGCGCTTGGCATCAATGCCCTCGATCTAGGCTTGCCGGGGGCGGGGCCGCGCGCGGTGGAAGCTGTCACAGCGCTGGCGCGCGAGATGGTGGCGCACAAGATGAAGATCCAGGCCAACTGCGCCGCCCGTACGCACGAGAACGACATCCGCCCGATCGCTGAGATCGTGCAGAAGACCGGCCTGCGCATCGAAGCCGCGACCTTCATCGGATCAAGCCCGATCCGCCGGTTCACGGAGGGCTGGACTGACGACTTCCTCCAGCAGACCACGGAAAAAGCCATCAAGTACGCCGTCTCGCTCGGGCTCGATGTGATGTACGTCACCGAGGACACGAGCCGCTGCGATCCGCAGACCGTGAAGCGTCTGTATGCGACCGCAATCAACTGTGGAGCGCGCGCAATCTGTATCTGCGACACCGCGGGTCATGCGACGCCCATGGGGGCACTGGCGCTGGTGCGATTCGTGATCGAAGAGGTCGTGAAACCGTCGGGCGAAAAGGTTCGTGTCGATTGGCACGGCCACAGCGATCGCGGCCTGGCTGTTGCGAATTCCATGGCCGCAATTATTGCTGGCGCGAACTGCGTGCACGGATGCGCTATCGGATTGGGCGAACGTGTCGGCAATACCCAGATCGATCAGATGCTGGTGAATTTGAAACTGATGGGCATCGCGCCGTGGGATAAACAGGATCTTACGAAACTCAAGCAATATTGCCAGGCTGTGTCTGAGGCTACCGGCGTGCCGATTCCGAAGAACTATCCCGTAGTCGGCGACGACGCGTTCCGCACAGCTACCGGCGTACACGCAGCCGCGATCATCAAAGCCTACCGCAAGAATGACATCGTGCTCGCCAACACGGTCTATTCGGGTGTGCCCTCGCACGTTTTTGGCATGGACCAGGTGATCGATATCGGGCCGATGAGCGGCAAGTCCAATGTGGTGTTCTGGCTCGAGCGCCACAAGATCCCAGCCACAGAGGAAGCCGTCGATCGCATTTATCAGCGAGCCAAGCAAAGCGACCACACTCTGAGCGAAGCCGAAATCCTGGAATGCGTGCACGCTGAAACGAAGACGGTCTAGCCCATGCCAGAGCCATTGCATCACGCCATCCTGGGAGTCGGCGGCGTCGGAGGCCTGATTGGCGCCTCGCTCGCGCACGGCAGCGCTGCTGTAACGCTGGTGGTCAGGCCTGAAGCGCTCAGTGGCTATCCCGACCGCCTGAAGCTGGAAAGTCCGTTTGGGACTTTCAATGTCGCGGTCACCAAAGCCGCTGAAGTGCCGCCCTGTGACGTCCTCTGGCTGACGCTGAAAGCCACGCAACTGGAATCGGGGCTTGTGGCAATCAACAATCCAGATGCCATTCGCGCCATCGTACCTTTGCTGAATGGAATTGATCACATCGCGCTGCTGCGCGCTCGCTATGGCAAAGACAAGATCATTCCCGCAACCATCGCGGTGGAATCCGAGCGCGTTGCTCCCGGACACATCATTCACCGCTCGCCCTTCGCGCGGCTCAATGTTCTGTCGACGGGGAAGCCCCTGCTCGAGGCAACACTAGCCCAACTACAGCAACTCGGCTTCGAGTGTCGCTTCATCGACGACGAGCCCACGCTGATGTGGGGCAAGCTCGTCTTTCTTGCTCCGTTCGCCCTTTTAACCACCGCGGGGAATATCACGACCGGCGAGATTCTCTCCGATCCTGAATGGCGGCAGCTGGGATTGTCGTGCATCCGCGAAGTCTGCGCGGTAGCTGTGGCGGAAGGAGCGAAGCTCAACGCAGAGGCTGTGATCGCAGGAGTCGTGAAGATGCCCGGCAACATGCGCAGTTCAATGCAGAAAGACGTGGAGCGGGGCAAAGCGCCGGAACTGGACGCGATTGCAGGGCCAATCCTGCGCGGAGCGCGAAAGCACGGGATCGAAGTCCCAGCGACAAGGAAACTGGTGGAAACGGTTGCGCACCGCACCGGCGCCACGGTAGCTGTCTGATCGAGCAGATCCATTCAAAATCATCAACCAGAAAGATTGCTTAGGCTCACGAAGGGAAACCCCCGTGTACCTCCATCGCGCTGATGCTTTGTTACTGACTGATCTGCTTCAGGATTGCCGCTGCAGCGGCGGCCGGATCAGCCGCTTCGGTGATCGGTCGTCCGACGACGATATGGCTTGCGCCCGCGGCGATAGCCTCCGCCGGCGTCACCACGCGCACCTGATCCGCCGTATCTTTCCCCGCCGGCCGTACTCCCGGAGTCACGATGGCGATTTCAGCGCCCAACCGTCGCCGCAGGGCTGAAGCTTCCCGCGCCGACGATACAAGACCCCGGCATCCGTTCGAGATCGCAATCTCCGCCAGCGTCATAACGCTGTCTTTGACCGAATTCCCCATACCGATGCTCTTGAGATCGGTATCGCCGAAGCTGGTCAGAACGGTGACGGCCAGAACGATCAATTCCGGGACCGCTTTCGCCGAATCCGCCGCCGCCCGCAGCATTTTCGCGCCACCAGCAGCATGGACCGTGAGCATGCTTACGCCGAGCTTGGCCGCTTCGGCGACAGCTGCTCCCACAGTATTGGGAATGTCATGGTACTTGAGATCAAGAAAAACCCGCCGCCCGGAGGCTACCAGATCCCGGACCACTTGCGGGCCTTCGGCGGTATAGAGCTGCATGCCGACTTTGTACGTAAAAGCCGACTCGCCCACCGCCGCCACGATTTTCCGGGCGGCGGCAGCGGTCGACACATCGAGGGCTACGATCAGCCGCGAACGCGGATCCGCGTTCGCATAGTCCTCTACTTGCCGGGTACGGTTAGGCAGAGCTGCAGGCATCCCGACAAGTCTAATGGCTTTAGGGGATTTCCGCTATTGGAGGATGGTTATAGGCCACGGTGTCAAAGCCGGACCCTGGCATATTTACCAGGTCCAGTCGCACGCGCTGCAGACCCTTGTGGCGGAATTCCAGGGCCTGAGCCGCACCGTAAGACACATCAATGATCCGACCCGGTACGATGGGTCCGCGGTCATTGACCCGGACCACTACTGACCGACCGTTCCGCAGGTTAGTCACCTTGACATAGCTTCCCATGGGAAGCGTCAGGTGGGCTGCGGTCATGTCGTACATGTCATAGGGTTCGCCGCTAGCGGTTGGCTTGCCCTCGAAAGTTTGCCCATACCAGGAGGCAGTTCCTACCTGGAAGGGCTTTTGCTTGTTGGCCTTACGGGCCTGGGTCTTGCTTCGGACGGGACTAATCGGCGCTGGTGTCGCCTCGGAGATGTTCGGTCCCTGAGCCGCTCCCAGGCTGGCGACTAAAAAGCCGAGCGCCAGTCCATGAGCTAAGCGTTTGTGCATTCAGTTCTCCTCGCATTCTCAAAAGTGTCCTAGCCTAGGTTCGGAATATTCACGCGTTCTGAAATGCTATCGGCGTGCCAAACTGGGTGTCAAGGACCATTGGCGGGGTAATTGGTGACCTGCTAGTTATCTATATCGTACGTAACCTATTGCTAATCTAGTCAGATGGGAGAAACACCATTTATTTCAGGACGTTTAGGTATTTACCTAGTGGTAAATAGCCCGGAAGAGAGCGGCAGGTAGAATTTACAACTTCCATGGAATCAGTGCCTTACAGACAGCAAATTCGCAAGCTGCTTGTAATCAGTGATTTGCCGGCTTATGATCGAAGTCATCTCCAAAGATTTTTCCTCCAAGCCCTCGTGCGAAAGTAATTTGCGCAGGTGACCGTCGAAGATTGTGGCCCTTCCACAAGGCTTGGGATTACACTCGCCGCAACGGAAGTCCATGCCCGAAAAACCTCCTGTTGTGCTGTCAATCGCCGGGTTTGACCCGTCCTGTGGTGCGGGCGTAACCGCCGACATCAAGACGATTGCCGCTCATGGCTGCTATGGCGTGGCCTGTATTACCGCCCTGACGGTCCAATCCACGGCGGGGGTCCGAAAAGTTGAGGTGCTGGACCCGTCGTTCGTGACGTCTACTCTGCAGGAACTGGCGGCTGATATGGACATTGCTGCGATCCGCATTGGCATGCTGGGGTCCGGGCGGGTGGTGAAGGCTGTGGCCGACTTTCTGATAGCGCAGTCTAAGCGAGCCGGCAAATCGTCAGCTTCTACCGGGGCCGTTGCGGTTGGCATGAAAGTGGTACTCGATCCGATCCTGAAATCGTCCTCAGGAGCTGACTTACTGGATCCGGCCGGGGCGCGGCTGCTTATGGATCTTCTGATCCCGCTGGCTGACGTGGTTACTCCGAACGTGGATGAGGCGGCGGTGCTGACCGGGATTAAGGTTCGCGACCTTGACGATATGAAGGCAGCAGCCGCCAAGCTACACGAGATGGGCGCTTCCGCCGCCGTGATTACCGGCGGACATCTCGACAAAGCAATCGATCTGTTGAGTTATATCGGTTCGCGCGGGCTGGAACAGGAGATCTTCAAAGCGGAGCGCCAGCGCTCCAACTCCACGCACGGTACCGGCTGTGCTTTCGCCACCGCCATGGCTTGCCATTTAGCGCTGGACCGCGGCTTGGCCGAGGCCGCTTTGCTGGCCAAAACCTACGTCGGAGCCGCCATCTCCAGCGGACACCCTCTGGGACGGGGGACCGGCCCGGTGAATCATCTCTACCGATTGAACCTGCAAAGGCGCGCCGCCGGATCCGGCGGCAGCGAATCCTGAACTTGTGGGAAAGTTCTTATTCGCGGTTTTGCCCGTCTGGCTTCTTCAACAGGATTCCGGCGACGAACGAGGCCGTTGCTGCCAACAGCCATTCGGCGCGATAGAACTGGATAGCTTGCCAGTCCACCAGGGTCTTCGCGGTGAGCAGCCCGACGAGCAGCGCTCCGGCGATGCAGGCGAGTCCAATGACGAAGGCAATCAAGGATGCCGTGGGCAGTCCGACCCAATTCTTGATCTCGTGGAAGCTGAGGTACCGGAGCCAGGAGGGAAGGTTCAAGCCCTTTAGGACGTGCGCCAACCTCCTGGTCAACGAGTGCACTTCGGCGACAAGATGCTGCCACATCCCCGCGATTTCAGCGGCATCGCTATTGACGGCGGGCGTTATGGCTTGCGGCCGATAGGCTCCGCAGGTGTGGCAGAAATGGGAGCCGAGCAGGAACTCGGTACCGCAGCGCGGACACGCCTCCGCCATTGCCGGTGTTTCAGGGAGTGCAGGAGCAGGTTCGGCGGTAACCGAGGCAGGTCTCCAGAAATCCTGCTGGGTTTCATGTACGACTTCAGACATGTTTTGTTAACCCTTTTGGGGGGAGGGCCAACCGACTGCAGGCATTCTTAGCGCCAAACTCTTTGCCTGTGTAAATCCCTAGGGATGACGCTCTTACTTTCTTTTCATCAGATCAACTCGATCGGCAACGCGAGCAATAATTACGCCGCCAGCGAGTAAAGATGTACCGGTTACGAAAGCAGTACGCACTAACAGACCTATGTCCGATCCCGGTTCGAATCGGTTCTGATCACTCACGATTCGATTATAGAAACGTAGTCAGCGCTTGCCAGTTGGCGATGAGGGAACCGGGATGCCGATCTTGGTTCCCGACATTTCTCGAGAAGCATTTCTCGAGGAGGAGCGCGTCTTTCCGACTTCGTTTAAACTATGAGAACTGATCTGTGGCAGTCCGAACTCAATCCATCTTCTCGCAGCGAATTTGGAGCGCACTTGCGCCCGCGGTTTTTGTCGTTGCAAGTTTCGCGATCGGACTTGCGCAATCTCCGGACGGATCTGCCGTTCACGGCGCCCCGCATGACGCCCAGACCGACGCCGCTTTTGATCACTTCTACAACATGGAGTACGACCGGGCTACTCAGGAATTTGAAAAAATAGTCGAGAAGCATCCGGACAATCCTTTCGCTGTCAATCGCCTTCTTTCCGTCGTGCTGATGCATAACCTGTACGAAACTGGCGGCATGAACACTGGCGACTACACCAACGACAGCTTCATCGGTCATGCGCCGCGGCCCACCGACCCCAAGATCAAAGAACGCATTAAATCGCTGGCTCACCGCGCCGAAGTTCTCGAGGATCAGGAACTCAAGGCAAACCCCAAGGACGTCAACGCTCTTTATTGTCGCGGAGTCACGCGCGCACAATTTGCCGTCTATACCGGACTGGTGGAGAGAGCCTGGTTTTCCGCGCTGCGCAATGCTGTCGGCGCGCGGCACGATCATGAGCATGTGCTCGAACTCGATCCCGCCTATGTCGACGCCAAACTGGTGGTCGGCACTCACAATTACGTGGTCGGAAATCTTCCCTGGACTGTGAAGGCCGCGGCAGCGCTGGCCGGATTGAGCGGCTCGAAAGAAAAAGGGCTCGAGTACCTCCGTGAAGTAGCCAAGAGCGGAGGCGAGAACGCCACCGACGCCAAAGTCCTGCTCAGCTTGTTCTTGCGCCGCGAACATAATTACGACGAAGCCCTCGGCTACATGCAGGATCTGACGTTGCGTTATCCGCATAATCACCTGTTCCCCACCGAGGTCGCCAATCTTCTCCGCTCCGCCGGACGCCTGCAGGAAGCCGAAGCGCAGTACCGCAAGGTCTGGCAAAACGGCCGGGAAGGGAAATACGGCAACCTGCATTACGAGATGGCCGCGTGGGGGCTGGGTGAACTGCTGCGCAGCGAAAAGGACACAGCCGCTGCCGCTTCCGCGTATGAGTTGGTGAACCAGGCCCCGAATCCCGATCCCGACATTCTGCAAAAGGCCAATCTCGCAGCGGGTGAAATGTACGACCTGCTGCAGAAGCGCGACCTGGCGATGAAGCGCTACGAAACCGTCCTCGCCGGTAACGCCAACACCGGACCCGCCGACCAGGCCCGCCGCTACATCAAGGAAGCCTACCGGGAATGAGTCTATGCAGGGCGCCACTTCTGGCAGGCTTTGCCGAACACCGGGCGGGAGAGCGGTGCAGTAGCGGTGGATCCGTGAGAAATCTCACGAGCAGATTCGCGAGCGACGTCTCAACTCTAGGGTTCTTGTCTTACTTCTTCTCAGTCAATTCACCGAGATTTTTTCCGCAATCGGCGTGGGAATAATTTATTCGTAGACTGGCGTAGCTTGGCGCATTCAAACACTTGCGGTTCAACAGACAGAATTGTTACACGATAGGTGTCAGGCATTCACGAATGAAAGTTTGTTCGAGAGTCCTGAAGGTTAAACGCCCTGCGTCCAGCTGCAAGATCGCTGGACCCAGGGCGTATCCATCTAATCTCGGGAAATACTCCGATGGAAACCGAAGCACCCATTGCCACCGAACAAGCGCGTTGGCGTCAGTTGTATCTGGCTGCGTTGTTTGAGAATGATCGGACGAAAATGCCAGGCCGTATCCAGGAAGCCGTCGCCGCGATCCTTGACCGATCACGAAAATTGTTCCCTAACGGAAACTATCCCGAGCGTCAGCAACTGCATTCCGCGCTGCAGGCACTCCATGTTTTGCAGAATTGTGTGGAGCGGGGACGGGTGGGTGCGCGAGTTGCTTGAAATCCCCCTTTTCGAATAAGAACGGCGCGCACGCTGCCACACTTCATCCACCCCGAAGTATTGAAGCTGCACAAGCGTTTCGATCTCCGCCTGTGTGTGGATGCTGCGACCCAGTATTTCCGGATTAGGAAATACCGAGGGAAAGTTGCAGCAAGATTGCGCTGCCGAGCGCCGCGAGCAAGGCGATTGGCATCGCCAGCACCCCGATTCTGAGAAAATCCCAGAACCTTACATCCAGATTTTCCTTTCGCAATGCGATGAGCCACAAGATTGTTGCCAGCGAACCCGTGATGGAAAGATTCGGTCCAAGATCCACTCCAATGAGAACCGAATCGGAAATCGCAGGCGGAGAATGCATCCCATGAAGCGTGCTCGCGGCAATCAAACCGAGCGGAAGATTATTTACCAGATTGTTCGCGACTCCAACCGTGAACCCTGCGACGAGATTGCCAGCAGCGGACCCAAGCTTCTCAGACCATGCCAGCCATCGCTGCGTATAATGCATGGCGCCAATGCTTTCCATGGCATCGACCATCACGAAGAGGCCACCCACTAAAGCCAATGTTCCCCAGCTGATTTCGCGGGCTAGCTTTACCGGATTGCTTCGCTCTTTCAGGCAGATCGCCGCGGTAATCGCGATCGCGACCAGGCACGCAGGAAGGCCGAGGTCCACGCCAAAGCCGGATGCCATCAGGAGCACCGCCACCATCAGGGCGACGCCGGCTACAACCAGCTTTCCATTTCGGTTCAGCTGATTGTCCGGCGCCTGAGCCTGAATCGTTTCCGCCAGTTGCGCACGGAAAATCCACCGCAGCACAACGAACGTCACGGCGATCGAAACCAGGCTGGGAATACCAAAGGCCGCAAGCCATCTGGCAAGAGGCGGCATTCCATCGCGAAATACGACCAGGTTCGCCGGATTCGAGATAGGCAAGACAAACGATGCAGCGTTGGCGATAAATGCGCACACGAATAAGTAGGGAAGTGGCTTCACTCTCGCATGGCGGACCGCGGTTAAAATGGCCGGTGTCAACACGACCGCTGTCGCGTCGTTGGAGAGAAAAATTGTGACAATCGTTCCCACCCCATACACCAGGGCGAAGAGCTTGACGCAAGAGGGGCCCGCCCGGCGCATGGCCATCGCGGAAAGCCAATCAAACACCCCGTGTTCTCGCGCCAGTTCTGAAATCAACATCATGCCGATCAGAAACAGGCATACATCCTCGGCCTTGGCCAGGGCGCGCCATGTGAGTTGCAGCGAGATCAACCTCAGGATCAACAGCACTCCCACCCCGCCACAGATCCAATAGAACTCGGGGATGTTCCTGGGGCGCCATAGCATCAGCACAATGCTGGCCGCCACGATCAAGCAGATAGCCATATTGCCAAACTCGGGCGAGATCATCCTTTTCGTTTCCGGTCTGTTTTTTGCGTCAAGGCCCGAGCGCAAGCGGCCGCACAAGGAATTCCATTGTAGCGGGTGATTGGGATGTAAGAATGCGGCGAAAAAATGCGGCGCAAAAAGAATTCACCCTGAATCCTCTTTGCGCCTTGTAGTGAACTAGACTGCGCTTCGCAGCTAACAGGCACGCCGAAAGACTACGTGCGGATTAGCTGACTTTTCCCGACTAACTGACTTTTCTGGTTTTGACTTCTTCTTCCCGCGTTGTAGTCGTGCTCGTGGAAGTGGGCATTCTCCACTCGTTCAGTTGCTGTTCGGCTTTTTCTTTCGCGATGCCGTACCGTTCCTGGATCTTGCCAACCAGCTTGTCGCGATTGCCATCGATGGCGGTGAGATCATCATCCGTTAATTTCGCCCATTGTTGCTTGACCGAACCCTTCAGCTGATTCCACTTGCCGCGCATTTCGTCAGAGTTCATCGAGGAATTCTCCTTCTTTTGGATTTCTTGCAGGCCCAATCCGCCGCGTTGCGCGGATTGGACATTCTCCTTCCTGATTACAGGAGTGGGCGTTCCAAAAGAATCCGGCTGCAACCGTAGAGACAGGTTCCAGAGCCCATCCGCTGGACAGGCACTAGTCCTATGTCCTACAGCCAAGACCTGATTGCTGAAGCCGTACTTTAAGGCTATTTATACAAAGGCGTGCCGCAGTGGAATTTCGGCACAACCTCCCAGCATGGTAATTCCGGGTAAGAAGAAGGGGTCGTCCGTCGAGTTGGCAGGCCGCCCCCATCGCGCTAACTTTATCAATCTCGCCGAGGCCTATCTGTGCAGTGATTGCGAGGCGGTTGGCAATTCCGCGAACCGTTGTCCGCGTTGCCAGTCCAGCGCGCTGATCGCCATTACGCGGGCGATTCCACGCCACCGTGACCATATCCGCCTCGTCTGCGTTCCGCTCGACGAACAGGCAGCCTAGAGGGCTTGCGCCCTTAGGATGTTAGATACTGCTGCCTCTCCGGCCCAGGTGCGAGATCAGCATGATCACGAATAGCACCAGGAAGATAAAGAACAAGATCTTCGCGATGCCGGCTGCAGCTATGGCGATCCCGCCGAAGCCAAAAATCGCCGCGATAATCGCTACTACCAGGAAAAGCAGTGCCCAATACAACATTCAAGCCTCCTTTTTGTCGCGCCGAACGTTCCTTCTTTCGGTTCGTCCACGCCGGCTCTCCCCCAACTTTCAGGGGATTTGAGAAACGGGTTCTTCGTTCCTGCGGCGGGCTCCGAAAGATTCATCCATCGCAGAATATGAGCGCACCGCCAAAGGAACCATCCCACCCGCTCTGTACTTTGGGTGAGATTTGTCCTTAAAGAATGGGCGTAATCCGCCAACCCAAGGCGCGAATCGACGCATCCCAGTGGCGAACGGATCGGGGAAAGACCTGAAATTGCATCTACCGCATGCGGCCTTCGAAAACCAAATCTTCACAGGGTAACGCCAAGTCCCTTCAGACCCGCCACAACCCTGCTGATCCGGTTCCTCCTCATGCCGGATTGAAACAGCTCAGCGAAACCGCTGCAGCCTGCCGCGCCTGCGATCTTTGGAAACTCGCAACCCAGACCGTTTTCGGGGAAGGTTCGCCCACGTCAAAAGTGATGTTTGTTGGAGAGCAGCCGGGCGACTACGAAGATCGCGTAGGGCGTCCATTCGTAGGTCCAGCAGGGAAGTTGCTCGACAAAGCCCTGGCCGAGGCCGGCATCGACCGTTCCACGGTATATGTGACCAATGTCGTGAAGCACTTCAAGTGGGCTGCCGGAGAACGGGGCGAGAAACGCATTCACAAGAAGCCGCGCTATTCGGAAATTCAGGCTTGCCTTCCCTGGCTCGATGCGGAACTCGATGCGGTGCGGCCCGAAGTGCTGGTCTGCCTGGGCGCAACCGCCGCACAGTCGCTGCTGGGCAAGGATTTTCGCGTGAGCCAGCGCCGCGGCGAATTCGTCGAATCACAGTTAGCACCGTGCGTGATGGCCACGGTTCATCCTTCGTCCATCCTGCGAGCCCGGGACGACGAATCCGGCCACGAACAAATGCAGCAGTTCATCGCCGACCTGAGGAAAATCGGCCGCCTGCTGGAAAAAGACAAGAAGAAAGCCGCCTGACACGTGTAGGGGCGGACGCATTCGTCCGCCCCGCGACCCTGAACGAAGTGAAGGGGAGCGTTGCCGTCACGACCCGGTATAAAGCTGAAACGGAGCCCAATAAAACGGACGCCGAAAGCTCGTTCCCGAATGCAGCAACTTCAGTTTCGCTGCCCGGAGTGCCGCGTCGGCGCTCCGTCCCCTCTGCAGTTCCCCGTAAAGATCATCCATCAGCTGCGGAGTGGAAACGTCGCTGACCTCCCACAACGCCCCAATCACGTGATGAGCCCCGGCGCGAAGGAACGCCCACGACAAACCGACCAGTCCCTCGCCGGAATAAGCGCGGGATCCGGCGCCATAGCAGGTAGAAATTGTCACCAACTCAGCACGCAGCGGATGCTGAATAATCTCGCGGGCGTACAGCTTGAAGGAATCTTCCTGCGTACCGTTCGCCGAAAGAACAATCGCCGAATCCAGCGGATTCATCCGGCTCGCCGTGCCGTGCGCCACAAAATGGATGTAGGAAAACTCCTCCGGCTGGCTATCGAGATAAGCCGCGGGAGTAGCCGCTTCCCGCGCAAACACCCGCTCCTGCGCGGACCCAAAATGCTTCTCAATACTTTCCATCTCCGAGGAAGCTTTGCGCAATTCGGGATAATCGGCATTAGCCGCCACAGCATTGCCGATAAGAAGCAACTGCTCGTGTAGGGGGGGAGGCATTTCTTCGCCTGCGAGAGCAGCGAACTGAAGGGGGCCCGTAGTCCGGCCTGGCTTGTGAGGCGAAGAGATTCTTTGAAGCCTTCTGCTCCCGTAAGCATACGAACCGCGACCTGCAAGAGTTGGGGTTTGAAAGGGCGCGGCTTCCAGCCGCGCCGTAACGGGATGATCGCTGCTGACGCCTTTCGCGGCTGAGGTCTGCTGCTGTCGCTCGAATTCCTTTGCTGCAGTTGAGCGTTGAGGCCCTCCCAACAGCCGTAACGAACTCGCATTCGCAATCGTGACATCCTCGATCCAGTAATGCGGCTTCGCACCATCTACCAGCAGCGTCTCGAAATTCACCGTATTCAGGCTGCCATCCGGGATGATGAAGACTCTGGGATTGCTGCCTAACACCCCCGCCGCAGGTTCTACCAGGGCGCGATAGAGGCCAAGACCATCGGCGTTTAACAACTCGACCGGATCTTCCGGCCCAAGCAAAGCCCGCCGATACCGCTGCACAAGAGCATCAATCTCGGCAGCCGGGGGCAAAGAGAAAAGCTGTATCTTCGAGGAAGTGATGGCCCACAAATATGACTGCTTCTCACCCAGCCAATAAAAGAAGATCGCGGCGGTTGCCCCATCCTTTTCGCGTTTTGTGCGAGAGGGTAGGGTAGCGACGCGACGCGCAACCTCCCGCGCATTGACCGGATCAGGCTGGAAGCGGTTCGTCCCCTTCAGAACGCCAAGCCCCTCGCTCAACGTGCGCGCCCGGCTGTAATCGGCCACCTGCAACGCCTGCTCCATCTTTCCCTGCGAAACCAGCAAATGAATGTAGTCGTCGTAAATCCGCGTAGCATTATTCAGGAAGGGAAGCCGGGAATTCTCATGCTGCAACTCCGAGCGCGCCGCCTCGAACGTGCTCAAGGCCGTGCGATACTCAGCGTCAGCCCGCCCGACCAGATTCTCGGCTTCATAGAGCTGAGCCAGTGACCGCTCCGCCTCCCACTTCAAAAACACGGGGCTATCATTCGACGAAGCAACTTCGTTGAAAGCAGTCTCAGCGGAAGCGAAATCATGCGACCGAGCCGCGATCCGCCCCTGCACCAACCGCGGATAGGTCTCATCCCGCTTATTCCCATCCGCCCGCGCCATCGAAAGCGCTTCGGAGGCGAAGCGGGTGGCGTCGTCGATCTTGCCGGTCTGCTCGGAAACGAAAGCGAGAGCGATCAAGGAATTGATGATATGTTCTCGGCTGCGAACTTGCTCCGCCTTCGCTAATGATTGCTGGAACGATGTCTGTGCCGCGTCGGGCTTGCCATTATCCAGATAAAGATACCCCAACGTCTGGAGCCACCTGGACTCATCGATTCCATCGGCGAGCGTTTCAGACTCTTTTTCGGCCTCGAGGAAAAGTTCCTCCGCCCGCTCCCAGTCGCCGAGCCTGTAGTACGCCCAACCCATGTTACCCAGCGCCGTTTCTGTGATATCAGAGTACCCGTTGCTCTGGGAGATGCCTCGAGCCGCGTCAGCCCAGGTGAGGGCTTCGTCAAAGTGGGTCTGCTCTTCTGTACACCAGCTGAGGTTTAAGAGGGCTGTCGCCTCGAGAAAATGGTCGCCTGATTTGCGATCAAGCCCGAGCGCCTCCGCAAATTGCCGTTGCGCTGCAGCATAGTTACCACGCCTCATTTCGAACCAACCCCAGGCGCTGGGAAGGTCGCTGCACGCGGGCGGGTGGTAAGCGGCGCAGGTGCTCTCTGCCGCTCGGAAGTCCCTCTCCGCCATCTCAAAGTTGAGCTGCGACAAAAGGGCAGCGCCCTCAAGCCTATGTTTTCGCACGATCAGATCAGGATCAGTCGGCGGTTCCGGGTCAGAATCAATAAGGGCGAGCACCTCGGTCTGCATTCCGCGCCAGGAAAGGACTGTTGCCGTTAGAAGCTTAAATTTCCAGCGCCAATCCAAGCTTAGGTGGTGAAAGCGTTCATAGCCGCGTTGTGCCTCAATCTCTGCCTCCGCAGTATTCCCGTGTCGAAACGTTTCTCGCGCGTGCCGAAATGCGGCTTCAGGATCGCCACGCTGAGAGCAGGAAGAAGCGATCGCGACGGCAAAGCAGGTAGCCAAGGCAGCCGCTAGCCGCCTGTTTTTGGCGACAAAAGAGAACTTGCAATTCAAGCGACTACGCATCGGCCGTTCTGTTTTCGGAACGCCACGAATTTTAACTTGAAACAACAGGTTCTAGCCGCCGCCGCTGCCCTTGCCACCGCCGTTTGTATCGAGCGCGACCGCAGTACCTTTTCCCGCGGCGATGCACCCCATCGCCAGCCGGACCATGTTCAGCTTGACGTGATAGGCATCGTGGTCCTTCTTGTCCTTGCTGGGAACACGGCAGATCTCCAGCTCGCCAAGATAGATCCTGCCAAACTGTGGGATGAAGATGCAGTATTCCGTTTCCCTTATCCCAACTGCCGGATCCTTCTTTACCTTGACCAGCGAGCCCACGGCTCTGGCTTCGGGCCTGGGTTTTGGGCCATCCGCCGCCGACTGATGCTCAGGCATATTGACCACTTTATTGGTTGAAGGGTTCCCGAGAAGCTTCTCCGCATTCACATACGAGCCGTCCTTCAGCTTGCCGCCGACGACTTCGATATCCCAGTCCAAATCAATTTCCTGGCCGCAAATGCGCAGATTCTCGAATCGCGTGCCAATGAACGTCACTACCGGCACCGGATCCGACTCGTTCGGGTCTTCACAATCCTTGCGCTTCAGATACTCGGTATAAATCTGCCCGACAATGCGATCGGCGGTGAGCACGTCCAGCACGTTGAGGTTCTCCACTGCGCCGGTGGTCAGCGTGGTGTAGGCTTTTTCAGTCTCGTGCGCCGCGACGTGCGTGTATCCCGAGCCGTATGAGATCAATCCACGCAATTGATACGGTCCCATCGCCTGGTGATCGTATTTCTGGTGCGGTCCGCGCAATCCGATCTGAGCGTGCTTCTCGGAGTGCAGCACGGGTTTCTCGAGATTGATGTCGAACAGTGTTGCGTCCGCATGGTAGATGTGCCGGAACTTCGCTGGTGCGGAAGTTGTTTCCGGATCCTCTGGGGAATTGACTGCTGATGTCGCCATAGTTTCGCTCCGCTGGGTGGAGTCTTACTGCTGGATTTGCAATTCGATCGGATAGGAACCGAGATCGGAACTTTGGCCCGTGGCGCTGATGCCTGTTACTCCCAACTTATAGGTCCCATTTGCCAGCCCGGTGCCGGGAACATAAATGGACCGGGTTTCGTCCGGCGAGGACGCCGGAATTTTGAGCGACCATTGTAGCTTTCCCGCAGGAGAGTACAAGTCCAAATTGTAAGAAGCATAGGAATTGTCGGGTGGAATGCTGACCAGCAGCCCGAAGCCCTCACCCGGGTGCGCCTTGATCGTGGTCACCGCCGCGCCGCGAGTCGCCACGTTCACCGATCCCCACGGTCCTACATGAGGCTCATTCGCCGCCTTCATCAGGTGTGGGTAGGTCACGAAATTCTGATACGCGATCACGACCAGCAAGATTGCCAACGCAGGCAGCGCGAATGCTGGACGGAACCACGCCATCCACGCCGGTTTTGGCCGGTCAGGTTGTTTCCCAGCGACAACTGCTATCGGCTGCTCCGCCAGCGTGATCTTGCTCTGCTCGACGAACATCGCCCCGGCGCGGACGTCGAGAGCGCATTCCTGACACTCAAACAGGTGCTCCTCGAACTGATCCCGCAACTCCGGACCGAGTTCGTTCAGCAGATACCGTTCTGTCGCGTTTGTCTGGACCGCTTCCGCGTGGTCCATTACGAGTGTCCTCACATTTACAATGGTGAAACACGAAACAAAATCGTTACAGCTTCACGCTGGCGGCGTTTCCCGTCGGGGCAGTCATGTTCTTCAAATACAAGGTCTTGAACGACTGCTTGGCACGGTGCAACAGCACCCGCAGGTAATCCCGATCTACCCCAAAGTCGCGGCATACTTCATCTTTGTCACGCTCTTCCAGGAAAACTTCTCGAATGAGCCGCCGATCGCGTTCGGGCATACTTTCAAGTATCTCGCGAACTTTTTCCGTCATCTGCTTGCTGGCAATGGCACTAACAACATCTATTCCTGAGGATGGAAAGTCCTTCTGCTCCTCGTCTTCGAGCGAACTGTCGCGCGATGAGGCGCGGTAGTGTTCCAGCAGGACGTTGTTGCACATCGAATTCACGAACGCGCCCAGACGTTCCGGCTGGCGAATCTTGCCGCTGCGCAGCGCGCTGAACACGCGCGAAAAGGTTTCCTGCCGCACGTCTTCAATGGCGTGCGCCGAGTGCAACCGCGATCGCAATTTGAGCTGAATCAGCTGGCTGAAATAGGCCACAAAATGCTCCTGCGTCCGGAAATCTCCGTCGCGGAGGCGCTCAACGTAGGATTCGTCAAAGGAGTGGAGTTCCAAGGCCCGGCCCGTCCCCGCCCTGAAGTGGCAGCTAGTGTAGCACTTCCCCGTAGGGAAGCCGCAGCAGGAAATTGGACAGCCGTCGCTTCGGTTTGGGACGACGATGGACAGGGCAAAGGTGGCCTTCATGTCCTTAGCGGGAATGCATTTCTTGATCAAAGAGCAGGCAGAAAACCCGAAGGGCGCCAGAGCCGTTTCCCCACTCGGCTCTGACGCCCTCGAAAAACCCAAGCTTCCCCCCGGTTGCCAAGGGTTTTCCTTATCGGGACTCTCTCGGATTGAGCCGGTCGCCCGGTCTGGGCAACCGCCTCTCTCCTCGCAAAGGTAGTGCAGAGAACCTGCAGTTCGTTTCAAAGAAAAATCAGAACGGCTGCCGTATTGTCCGTCCGACCACATTACCCCCTGTACCTTTGGTAAGTTGAAGCTGCGCGAGGCAAGCTTGATCATCACCAGAAATGTCGAGTTCCCCCAACACCCGCCGCTGGAATCGGCTTCCCGTCGACATGCCGGTGCGCGTGGTGACCTCCAAAGGCTTTGCCACCACGGTCGTCGAAGGTCGCGGCACCGAGTTGAGCGAGGGAGGCATGGTCCTCTACGCCGGAATCATGCTGAACCCCGGCGACTTGCTGGAGATCGAATTCGACATGCCGTTCCACTCCCGCCTGCCAGCGATCATCCGGTCGCGCAACGGCTTCTGCTTTGGGGTGGAATTCATCACGCCGTTACCGTCCTAGACGCTCGATAAACCCCAGCGTGGCAAGAACCATCAAATTGGGCTAGCATCGCAAGGCATGTCTGGGGAGGAGTTCCTATGTACTTCGAGCAGTTCTATCTGGGATGCTTGGCGCATGCTTCCTACCTGCTCGCCTCTGAAGGGGAGGCGGTTGTGGTCGATCCGCAGCGCGACGTCGAACTCTACCTCAAGACGGCAGCTGATCATGGATTCACCATCGGCCACGTGTTCGAGACGCATCTGCATGCGGATTTTGTGTCAGGCCATCGCGAACTGGCCGCGCGTACCGGAGCGCAGATTTACATCGGAGCGGAGGCCGGCGCTACCTTTCCCCATGTGCCCGTGCGCGATGGCTTCGAACTGAAATTCGGAAAGACCGGGATCCGCGTCTTGGAAACGCCAGGTCACACGCAGGAAAGCATCTGCCTGGTTGTGACCGACTATGAGAAGTCGCCTTCGCCCTGGGCAGTTCTGACTGGTGACACACTGTTTATCGGCGATGTGGGCCGTCCAGACTTGTCGCCCAAGCACACACCGGTGCAGCTCGCCGGCATGCTTTTCGACAGCTTACGTGGCAAACTGCTGACCCTTCCGGACAGCGTGGTGGTTTATCCCGCGCACGGAGCCGGCTCCCTGTGTGGCAAGAACATGCGGGCGGAAAAGTCGTCGACCATCGGTACGGAGCGGCTGACGAATTACGCATTGCAGATCCCAAGCAGGGAAGAGTTCATTCGGCAGCTCACGAGCAACCTTCCAGCGCGGCCCGAATATTTTGCAAAAGATGCCGAGATCAACCGAACGGGTGCGGCGGCGCTCTCGGAACTGCCCGCGCTACGCGCCCTTTCACCGGCAGCATTGAAGTCGCTGCTGGACGAGGGAGAAGTCGCACTGGACGTGCGATCCGGCGAGGAGTTCGCCGAGGGACACGTGCCCGGATCGGTGAACATCGCCTTGTCAGGCCAGTTTGCCTCGTGGGCAGGTACGGTGCTGGGCTTGGCGGCGCATCCTGTATTGATTGCAGCTTCCGAGGAGAAGGTTGAAGAAGCCAGGCTTCGCCTGGCGCGGGTGGGAATTGAAGTGCTCGATGGATATCTCAAAGGCGGCGTGCAGGGGTGGAAGGATGCGGGTCTGCCTGTGGCGACTCAGCCGCAGATGACCGTCTCTGAGCTGAACGCCCGCATGATGGGCGCTGGCAACCTGCAAGTGCTCGATGTACGTCGCGCGCCGGAGTGGGAAACGGCTCACATCGAGGGCGCGATCTGGTGGCCGCTCGACAACTTCCGGGTGTCTCCACCGGAGATCGACCGCAACCTGCCCGTCGCGGTGCACTGCAAAGGCGGATACCGCAGCATGATTGCCTGCAGCCTGCTGGAGCGGGCTGGATTCAAGCATGTCACCAACGTGGTCGGCGGGTTTGACGCATGGCAGCAGGCCAGCTTGCCAGCGGCGGGTGCAAGAACGGTCATCGTCTAGGCTGTGGCCCTGCGGAAAAATGTTCCTTCAGGAATATTCTTATGTACCCGCATGTACGTACAAATAATTCCATATTGTCATACCAGTTGTTGTAACCGCCTGAATGATCATGATTTGTGAGTGGTGGAGGGGACAAGCGCATTTGCCGAGGTTCAGGTGTGACTGCATAGAAAGGGCGCGGATTCGAGCCGTGTCCACATGTCGATACAGCCGGAACGCGGCCTTTAGGCACCGAGGTGCCCCTCAGAGGCTGAAGCTATCCATGCATCGCATGCGTGGCACGCCTGGAAGGCGTGTTGTTTCAAAGCCGCTCCATCTATTGCGGAAGCGATAGTGCTATGCTGCGGAGGAAAGGAACATTGGGCGCATGAAAACCAAGAAACTTGCCGATCGCTACCGCGTGGATGACGGCAAGCGGTTCAAGTTGAAGGACTACGATCCCGCCGACACCGGGCACTGGAAATCCAAGGAGCATGCCGAACAGGAAGTGCAGGAAGCGATTGCGCGCACGGCGGAATTGCAGGACATGCTCTATGCCCAGGACCACTGGGCGGTGCTGCTGATCTTTCAGGCGATGGATGCGGCCGGCAAAGATGGAGCCATCAAGCATGTGATGAGCGGGGTCAATCCGCAAGGCTGCCAGGTGTATTCGTTCAAAGCGCCTTCTGAAAGGGAGCTGCAGCACGATTTTTTGTGGCGTACGACGCGCGATCTCCCGGAACGCGGGCACATTGGCATCTTCAATCGTTCGTACTACGAAGAAGTGCTGGTAGTGCGCGTGCATCGGGAAATTCTGCAGAATGAGCGGACCCCGCCGGAACTCGTCACCAAAGATATTTGGAAAGAGCGCTTCGAAGACATCCACGGTTTTGAGCGGCACATGTGGCGCAATGGCACGGTCATCCGCAAATTCTTCCTGCATCTTTCGAAAAAGGAGCAGAAGAATCGTTTCCTGGCGCGGCTGGAGGAGCCGGAGAAAAACTGGAAGTTCTCAGCCGGCGACATTCACGAGCGCAAGTATTGGGACGATTATCAGAATGCCTACGAAGAGATGGTCCGCAACACGGCGTGCAAACATGCGCCATGGTACGTGGTTCCGGCCGATCACAAATGGTTCACGCGGCTGGTAGTTTCAAGCGTAATCGTCGACACGCTGGAGTCGCTGAAGCTGTCGTATCCGAAAGTGGATCCGAGCAAGCGCAAGGAGCTCGCGGCAGCGAAAAAACTTCTGCTGAAGGAATGATGCTGGAACGCGAGACTTCCGCGCGAATCAAAACTGCCGCTAATTGGGAATTTGCGGGTAATCCGTATTTTAGGCAACTGACGACTCCTCAGATTAGAAACCCATCGCTAATTTGGAAGGGCCTTTGGAACTAATTGTCTTGCATGCGTGATGACTGGGTTGCTGGTTTTGCCGATGCAAACTGTGGAGCCAACCGATGTCCCCCTGGTTCGGTTGATTACGAACCCAGAAAAGTTCGATGGCAAGCTGGTAAGGGTGATCGGTTTCCTGCGGCTTGAATTTGAAGGGACCGTCCTCTATCTCCATCGCGAGGACTGCGAGAATGCAATATTGGGAGCCGGTATCTGGGTAGATGTCACACCGGAGATAACGAAACAGTGGCTCTCGCTGAATACGAATTATGTGCTTCTCGAAGGCATTTTCAGTGCAGGTGAGCGAGGGCATTTGGATATGTGGAGCGGATCTATTAAACAAGTCCGTCGTGCCCAAATCTGGCGACCAGTCAAGCAGTGATGGGTCGCTGGTGCAACTTGAGTGCAATCGGGGATGTTACAACAGTTGCCGATCACGCCGTGATGTACTCAGGCATATAATGCAGCGGTCGGGAAAGAATCATGGTCTACCTCAAGTGCATCCTCAGCGGCCTGGCTGCAATATTCGTTGCGGAGTTTGTGTTCTTTTGGCCAACTCTTAGGGGAACAAGAGCAACCGGACTGGCCGCGCTCAAGTATCTACTCGCGGGGAGCATTCTCTCGCCCAGGTTCTGGATGATTTCCGTATTACTGTTCGGGCTGTTCTTCGTGGCTAGTCGCGGCAGTACTGTCTGGAGAGTGTTGTTTTTCTGGATTCCGACGCTCACTGTTTCCACGCTCGGTTTTTCGATTGTTGCGATGTACGCATACCTCTTCACAATCTCCAGTCATCGCTGACAGTTGCCGCTTTTGATGCCAACGTCAGCGCGGGCTTCTCAAGCTCAGATGAGTGAAATGGCGATGTTTCGCCAACCATTCGATTCGATACTGGAAGTCCGAATCGTCCCCGGTTCTTAATGAACCGACTTGTAGTAGGGTTTGAGCCTCGCGACCCGTGCCAGAAACTGTTTTTCAACCAGCTCCGTTAAAGGTGACGAATAGCGGCTGACGACATGGCACTTCCCGTCCTTTACGCCTTCTATTAGCCATTCTGTGCCGTCAAGAACGACTACATTCGGAGGACGGTCGACCTGTGAGGGGAGAGTCCAGAACCCGAGGTCAGCAAGGGTTTCAAACAGGTCCGATTGTTCTTCCGGTGTTAGCTTCCTCGCGTTTTTTACCGATTTCCCCCACTCGTATCCTCCCGCGCCACTCCAAACGTGGGTAAGCAGAGTCGCCGCACCGTCTGAATCGATGTCCACGCGAAGGAAAGCTGGGTGCTCAAAAGTTGGCACCCACATAAATCGGTACGATTCGTTGTGCGCCCCGACAGCTTCCGAACAGAGCGGCGGTTGGCCAATATCCGAAAGAGGCTTTGAATATAACTTCACATCGTCAAGGTTCTGGTGAATCCGGTAATCCGATGCCTTTGGCGGGCCCTGCTCCAAAGTGATCTTCACGTCAGTTGTTTTTCCTTCAACAACAACGACATCAGATACTGTCTCGTCTCTGAATCCGGGGTACGTCGCGGAAACCCGGTATGTGCCCGGGGCCACATTTTTGAACGAAAATGTACCGTCCGGAGTTGGCAGTCCAATGAGATCAGGCAGGCTGACTATATGCACGTCGGCCGCAGGGACCGCAGCGCCACGATCATCGATCACAGTGACATGCATCGACGAGCTTTGTTGCGCCACACTGGGCATGGATACTAGCAGAAGACAGGGTGAAAGCGTGAATAGTGCGGTCAGAACGGGTGATCGCAATCGTATCCTCCTGCAAGTGTACGAGGTGATCGTATCGCAATTCGGCGGCACCATTTCTGTAATCAGGCGATAGCGCTCGGATCGCTGGGGAATTTGAGTGATATAGAGATATTTCACCAACCCCTAGTGCGTCGAGAAGGATTCGAGAATCTGCCGGACAACCGAGGCGTTATTGTTTACGTCTGCATACATAAAGACAAGCACGATGGTCTTTCCTTCCACCTCAGTCACATAAAAATCGACGTTGGCTCTGCCGCCATAGTCCCCGTACGAAACGTCGTACCCGATTAAAAGCCTGGCCCATTGTTTCTCGCGTGATTTCGTCAAGGATGCGTTCGACACCGTACTCCGTGGAAGATGTCGCGCTGCGGTGAGTGCTTTAGATGCAATGCGGGCTTCGGTTTCACCTGCAACGGAGTCCAAAGAATAGCCTCGCACAGTGACGCCGAAAAATGTTGGAGCATTCCACAGGTATGTCCCTGTCTGAATTGAGCAATTTTGGAATGGGAGCGCAGCATTCGCTACTCTCGCATACTCCGCGTACCACTCGCCTTTTCCGCGCTTCGCCTTGTCCAGTTCAGCTCGGCTAAGATACCAGCCGTCCCAGCGGCCCTCTGGAATCTCGAAGGCTGTCCCCGACGGCTGCATCCGAACCATTCTTCCCTCTGCCGTGGAAAAGTGACTGTCCCTTTGAGAAACTCTTGCAGGTGCGGTTCCCGACAAGACGACGAGGACAGCAATTATGCCGACCTTCTCGCGGAGTTGATATGCAGACATGCTTGTGAGTCTTTGACTTCTACTCGAAGACGATTATCGCTTGAAACAACTGGCGTTGATTCAGTACTACCGTAATCAGGCGTGGCTGTTGAAAAACTCTTTTTCCCTAGATTGGCGAAAACGAGATTGCATTAGGATTTGATTTAAGCGA
>Ga0070734_10000543_pt1 | contig 75598 bp, 58 predicted proteins | sample Coa_R1_8_FD_66444 | JGI IMG/M metagenome (GOLD analysis project Ga0070734, IMG submission 66444) | Surface soil microbial communities from Centralia Pennsylvania, which are recovering from an underground coalmine fire - Coalmine... | ecosystem: Environmental > Terrestrial > Soil > Unclassified ...
GTCTCGTCGCCAGGCTGCGCACCACGAATGGGACTGAACTGCCGCACATGTTGCTCGTATGGTTCGACAACATAGGCGTTGTAGTCCAGTTCCCGGTTCAGTGCCGGATGCACGCTTGGCAGGTGGTACCCCTCGAGATAATTGTCGACGTACGTCTTCCAGTTGCACTTCATGTCGTAGGTGCGTCGCTCAAACAACTTCATCTCGGTAAAAGGAAAGCGCTGCGCTTGCTCCTGCAGCGGACCCAAACACTCGCGCAACGGACGGGCTTGCGGATCAAGATTCACAAACACGAGGTTGAACCATTCCTCCGTGCGAACCGGCGCCAGAGCAAAGTCCTCGGCACGGAATCCTTCTACGCCATCGATCTCTGTCGCACTGATGAGAGCGCCATCGAGGCCGTAGGTCCAACCGTGGTAACCACAGCGAAAGAGCTTGCGGGAGCCGCAGCCTTCAGCGGCAGGGCCGGCGCGATGCCGACACACATTGTAGAAACCGCGGAGTTGCCCATCGGTTCCGCGCACAATGAGCAAAGGTTCGCCGACAAGGTCGGTCGTGAAATAGTCGCCGGGATTCCCCACCTGATGAGCGTGACCAACTACCTGCCATGTTCGCGCGAAAATCTTCTCTTTTTCGGCGCCAAACGTCGCTGGGTCCCAGTAGAGTTGCGCGGAAAGCGTCCACGCCCTCGCAATGTCGGGATCCACTTCGAGGACTTTTCTGGCAGTAGACATAGGAGAAGTCAGCAGCCTCGCGATCGTTGGCTCAGGAGATGCTAGTTGATTTTCTATTTTGATGCTCTACGAAACGGGCGAGAGAGCTATCGTTACAAACCCGCCTAATGATGTACAAGGATGCCTTGCACCTCACTTCAGTTCACTGACGCCCACGCAGAGCCTCTAACCGTTGCTCAGCTTCCACCATACCGGGATTCAGCTGCAACGCCGCTTCGTAGGCGGTAATGGCTGCCTGCGACTCCCCTTTGGCTTCAAGGCTCTTACCAAGCCAAAAATGCGCTTGTGGCAGCGGCCCAATCTGCGAAGCCCGCGACAGGTCGCTCACAGCCGCATCCAGGTTTCCCTGACGATACTCAATCATCCCACGTCCAAGAAGGCTGTTCTGTTTATTCGGATTGACCTGGAGCGCTGACGTAAACTCCTGACCAGCGCCCCTGAGATCGTTCACTTCCATCAACAGGAAACCGAGATTGCTGTGTGCCTGCGCGATCTCGATGGGATCGCCACTGTATTTCAATGTCAGTTCATACTCTTGTCGGGCAACATCAAGGTGCCTCTGTTGCTGCTGCAGGACTCCGAGATTGTAGTGTGCTGTAGCCAGTTGAGGCACAAACTCAGCTGCCGCCTCGAAATGAGGCATGGCCAGATCAGGTCTGCCCATTTCCACGAGCGCGGCACCGACATTGTCTTCGGCAATTCCGTTTCGCTGAGTAACCGCGAGCGCGTGCGAGAAGAGCGTATAGCTGTCGTGCCAGTAACTGATTTGCAAAAAGGCCATCGAAGCGTAAAGGACTAGCGCCGTCGCAGCAATCGCTCTTCTGGCAAGGACAGACAGGTTCAGATATGCAAACAGGTCGGCGCATCCCCAGACCGCGATGATAAAGAGCCCGACGAACGGCAGGTACGCATACCGATCCGCCATTCCTTGCCGTCCTGCCTGCACCAGCCCAATCATTGGGAGCATGGCCAGCAAGTACCAGAGCCAGCCTGTCAACAAGTAGGGATGTTCTTTTCGATAGCCGTACGCGAGCGCGGAAATGACGACGATCAACAGGCCCGCAGCCGCCACTTTCCACAAAGTAAGAGAGCCTTCCGGATGCGGGTAAAACACTGCTAGTCCCGCGGGCCAAAGCCCCTTAACGATGTACATTCCGTACGAATACAACGCATTCTTGATACGCCACGCCACCGGCAGCACGTCGGCTCTGCCCAGAGCACCGCTAGCGCGTTGCACATACAGAGTGATCCCCGAACTTGCCGCTGAAAGAGCAAAGAGGGGAATCTTTTCGGCAACGAGTGCGAGAATCCCAGGACGGTCTGTCGAATTTTTGGGCTCAGAAGGGTAGCGCTCTAATGGCCAGTAGTCCCACACAAGAAACAGAATGGGCAGGGTGACGATCATGGGCTTCGCTGCTAAGCCGACCGCAAAAGCGAGAGCGACCGGCAAATAGCGCACAACGCTTCTTCTCTCCGCATACCAACCATAGGTGCCCAAGGCAACTAGGAAAAAGAACATGGAAAGCAGTGATTTCCGTTCTGCGATCCATGCCACACACTCAACATTCAGAGGGTGAAAGGCGAACAGGGCCGCCACGAGCGCGCTTCGAGGAAGACTTCCGGTCACGTTGAACAGGACGAAGAAGAGAAGCACCACATTCAGTGCATGGACGAATATGTTCACCGCATGATGCCCACGAGGATTCGCTCCGAACATCTGCGCATCTGCCATGTGCGAAATCCACGTCACAGGATGCCAGTTGGCCTCCATCGTTGTTTTGAATGCCCAATCGACATTGGACCACGATAGACCTTGCAATACCTGGGGGTTCTTCGTGACGTACGCGGGATCATCGTAGTTGACGAAGGTGCTGTTAAGTGCGGGCAAATACAAAGTAAGAACGCCCACGAAGAGCAATGCGGCTATGGCAGCAGGCAAACGCATGTAGAGAACCTAGACTTATCACAGAAAACCGGCAACACCTCACAATGACGAACTCCTATTCGTCCCAAGAGTAATGTCCCGAGGAGAGTTCGAACTCGAGCAACATCGAGAGGCACGAGCAGAGGGAACCCCACACGAAGGTCTGAGCGGCCCAAGAGTGTCCACATCATTCTCGGAAGGAACGCCCGCATGCGGGACTGACACGAATTGTCAGTCTTGACGCCGGGATTTGGCAAAAGTGTCAGCCCAAAAGCTCAAAAAGTGGGACGAAAGTTTGTCCCCTCGCTGAAAATAAAAGCCCTTGCCAGGAGCCCTATCGGCACCAAGGTAACCACGGTTTTGGCCCAGCAACTGCGAATATCCAGATCGACTGCGTCATCCGTGACCAGGTCAAATTCAGAAAGTAAAACTTACGAGGGGAAAATCGAGATGCGGAAACAGAAGGGTTTCTCATTGATCGAGCTGCTGATCGTGGTGGCAATCATCCTGATCATCGCAGCGATCGCCATTCCGAACTTGATCCGCGCACGTATGTCGGCCAACGAATCGTCTGCCGTGGGCTCAGTGCGCAGCATCAACACAGCTCAAATTTCGTACAACGCCGCGTATCCTGCCGTTGGATTCGCCACTTCGCTGGCCAACATCGGCAGCCCAGTCGGTGCCTGCACGCCTACGACCGCCACCGGCTGCTTCATTGACAACGTGCTTAGCACGGGCACGAAGAGCGGATACACCTTCACGTTAGCTGCCACTGGTGGCCCGCCGCAGACAAGCTATCAGGTCGCTGCGAATCCAGTCACCAACAACCAGACCGGCGTCCGTTCCTTCTGCTCCTACGAAGACGCTGTGGTTCGGTATTCGACCTCCGCGGGTCTTTCGGATACGACCTGCACCGGGTCGGTTGCAGCGTTGCAGTAACGACGTTTGGCGAAGTACCTGGGGGAGGGTACAAGCCAGGAGCAGCGAACGCAAGGTCGCTGCTCCTTTTGCTTTTTATCGTGCCAAAAGTAAACCTGCCCGCGATGACAAGAATCGTCAGTCTTGACGCCGTGATTTGGCAAAAGAATCAGGCAAGAACTTTCAAATAGAAACGCGAGTTTGCTCTCCTACTGAAAACCAAGCTCTTACCCCGGCTCCAGTCGGCACCAAGGTAATTATGCTTTGGTCTGGCAAGTGCAAATATCTAATGTTGACTGTGTCATTCGCGACCAAGTCAATTTCATAACAACTCATACCCACAAATGATGAAAACCAATAACAAATTAATACCTATGAAGGGAAGAAAATCGAGATGCGAAAGCAGAAAGGATTCTCACTGATTGAGCTGCTGATCGTCGTGGCCATCATCCTGATCATCGCAGCAATCGCCATTCCCAACCTCATCCGCGCACGTATGTCGGCCAACGAATCGTCTGCCGTGGGCTCGGTGCGCAGCATCAATACCGCTGAAATTTCATACAACGCCGCGTATCCGTTAGTCGGATTCGCTACTTCGCTGGCCAACATCGGCAGTCCAGCCGGTACCTGCACACCTACGACCGCGAACGGCTGCTTCATTGACAACGTACTGACGTCCGGTACGAAGAGCGGATACACCTTCACGCTGGCTGCCTCTGGTGGCCCGCCGCAGACGAGCTATCAGGTCGCTGCAAATCCAGTCACCAACAACCAGACCGGTGTTCGTTCCTTCTGCTCCTACGAAGACGCTGTGGTTCGTTATTCGACCTCGGCAGGCCTTTCGGACACCACTTGCGACGCGTCGGTTGCTCCGTTGCAATAAACGACGTTTGGCGACGTACCGGACGAGGGTACAAGCCAGGAGCAGCGAACGCGAGTTCGCTGCTCCTTATTCCTTCATGTCGCGCTACACTGCGTTACGAATGTAATCCCGCTCGCTCACATCTTTACCCCGCTCCTTCAAGGCTCTTCGATAACATCGAACAGACGCCGGCGGTTTTACGAACTGAGCATCGAGGAACGAATCGCTGGCGACGCGCGAAGAATCTGCGACGAAAGGTATTGAGGGTTCCCTGAGTGCCTGACACGAATAGTCCGGAGCAGAATCCCGTAGACACGCACGATTGCGCCGACCTTCCCCGAGGTCCGAAACCTCTCGAGTTCGCATTGTCAATCGTCGTTGTTGCCGTGATTCTGGGGTTGGCGCTGAATTCAACGTTCTACTCGGAGACGATCGTATCGGCATACTCGTCCCTGGCTCTGTTCGGCGCCGTGATCGTGATTGGCGTGATTCGCCGCTCATGGATTGACCTGCTTTATATTCTCGGCGGTACTGCTGTCCTGTACTTACTCGACTATCGGATCATGGGCTTTAAGCCTGCGTTCATGTCTGGTTTTTCGTTCGCAGGTTTGGCCGCGTTCGCCGTTTTCGGAATTCGTACAGTTTGGGCACGACGGGACGAACGAAAAACGCTCCTCTACGGTCTGATACCCGTCACGTTGTTTGTGATGAGCGAGTACCTGGCAAGCACCCTGCTTGATATCACTGAGAAACTTCATCCCAAGACCTTTGACCTTTTCTTGTATTCATTCGACAGCAGCCTGCGCGTACAATTCAGCTTCCTTGCTGGACAACTGTTCTGGAAGTTTCCGCAGCTCAGGACCCTCTGCCTCATTTTCTACATCGCTTTGCCTCTGCCGCTGGCCCTCGTCTATGCCGAACAGTTGCGTAAGTTGGGCAGCAAAGCTCTGATTGTGATGACGGCGTTTCTGATTACGGGGCCGATCGGAATTTTGTGCTACAACATGGTGCCGGCCTGCGGTCCGGCTCACCTGTTCGGTAGAGGGTTTCCCTTTCACCCGCTTTCGATCGCAGACGCGGCGCGTATGGCCTTGCTTACTCTTCCTGTGCAGGGCGCGCGCAACGCGATTCCTTCCTTGCACATGACCTGGGTGCTACTGGCTTGGTGGAATTCAAAAGGACTCTCGCGCTGGGTGCGGGCTATCGCCTTGAGCTTTGTCTGGGCCACTATTTTGGCAACAACAGGAAGCGGTGAACATTACGTTATCGATCTGGTTGTCGCATTTCCCTTTTCTCTAATGGTCCAGGCCCTCTCCTCCTATTCCCTGCCGCTACGCAGTGGTCCCCGCCGCGTCGCATTTCTGTTCGGCACGTTCACGACCATGGCTTGGCTGATGATTCTTAGCTTCGGTACGCGGGTCTTCTGGATTTCGCCGATTGTTCCGTGGGTGCTGGTCGTGGCAACGGTCGCCACATCGATTGTGCTATGGCATCGGCTGCTGAACGTTCTCTTCATTCCGGAACAATCAGAGTCGTCCCAGGAGCGGATCTCCGTCGCTCAACCGCTGGCGCGTGCCCAAAGAGCCTAGGAAGCCCAACCCAGGCGGTGAATTGACAGAAATTGTCGATGGCATGCTTCTTTTCTGTATTCGGCGGTGATGATCAGATCACGGAAGTAACCATAGGGGTCTGAATATAAAGCACTTATCTAAGCCGAAAGTGGACCTTATTGGAAAGAAAAGTGCTACTTCTCATGCGGGCGTTGCTCAAGGACGCAGTTTCCAACCAGCACCCGCTGCTCGATCCTTTGGCTGAGGATATGCCGATGCTGAAACAAAAAGGATTTTCGCTGATTGAGTTGCTGATCGTGGTGGCAATCATTTTGATCATCGCCGCGATTGCGATTCCGGCGCTGACTCGCGCCCGCGTAGCGGCTGATGAATCGTCCGCCGTTGGGTCGCTTCGCAGCATCAACACAGCCGAGATTTCTTACAATGCCGCTTATCCAACTACTGGGTTTACTACTACGTTGTCCGCGTTGGGGAGTCCAATTGGGACATGCACTCCGTCTACCTCCAGCGGTTGCTTCATTGATAACGTTCTGACCACGGGAACCAAAAGCGGCTATATCTTCGCCGGCGGATCGGGAACTTGCGGATCGCCGATTCCGCTCTCCTGTTACAGCTTCACTGCCAGCCCGCAGTTCCCGGCTTATACCGGTGCGCGTTTCTTCTGCTCTTTTGAAGATGCCGTACTGCGATCTTCATCGGTCTCGATTTCGAATCCCTGCCCCGCAACTACGGCCCCGATTCAATAAGCGGGAGCGAACTGATACGCGGAAGTGACTCAGTCCGTCCGCTCGGGAAAGCATAAATAAAGCCGACAGCCCACCTTGCCGAGCAAGCGGGTTACGAACGTACTCGCAAACTGCTCGGCCCCTCTCAATGCTCTCTGCGATGTCCGTATAATTTCTGTATGAGTCTGGGGTCCGCACTGCTCCCCGCGCGGGAGTCAACCACAGCCACTGGGATCTTCGCCACCGGACGAAAGCGCTCCCTGGTGTTCTCCTTGTTGCTGGTGGTTGCCACGCTCTGTGCGTATCGAGGAATCGAGCGGAACGGTTTTATCAACGTCGATGATAATGCGTACCTGATCAACAATGACCACGTGCATGCGGGCCTGACGCTAAAGACTGTAAAGTGGGCTCTAACGACCTATGAAGTCGACAACTGGCATCCCTTGACTTGGATGTTGCACGAGCTCGACTGGGAATTATTTGGAAGAAATACCGGCGGACATCACTACGTAAGCGTCCTGTTTCATGCCCTGAATGCTGTGCTCTTGTTTCTTCTCCTGGAATATGCCACTGGCTTCACCTGGCGCAGTTTTTTCGTGGCCGCAATATTTGCGGTTCATCCGGTAAATGTGGAATCCGTGGCCTGGGCAGCGGAGCTCAAAACTGTACTTAGCATGCTGTTCTTTCTGCTGGCGATGATGGCGTATACGTGGTACGCACAGCAGCCTTCGAAGCGGCGATACGGCACGGTCGCGGTCCTTTTTGCTCTGGGCTTGATGGCAAAACCACAGATCGTCACGTTTCCGTTCGTGTTGCTGCTTTGGGACTACTGGCCCCTCCAGCGCTTCGGATCCCGCAGCAACGATGAGGCCGATACCCGATTCGCCCGCGCATCATTCTCGCGACTCGTCCTCGAGAAGATCCCGCTACTGATGTTGGCCGCTGCTGATGTAGTTCTCACAATGCGCGCCCAGGACAAGGCCGTGTATTATGCCTCGCGCAGTTATGGCCTGCGCGTCCGCATCCCGAACGCGGTCGTCTCGTATGTGCGCTACGTGGGTCATGCCCTCTGGCCACTCCATCTGTCTCCGGCCTATACGCACCCCGGAAACACTCTTCGACTTTGGCAAGTAATCGCATCCGTGGCATTTCTTTCGATCGTCACTTTGTTAGCCGTCGTCCTGCGGAAGAAGTATTTGCTGGTGGGATGGTTGTGGTTTCTGGGCATTCTGGTTCCAATGATCGGGATCGTGCAGGTCGGCGATCAGGCAATGGCAGACCGCTACGCCTACAACTCGTTTATCGGCTTGTTTTGGATCGTCGCCTGGGGCACTGCAGAGGTAGCTGAGAATTGGCGGATTTCTCCACGTTGGCTGGCCGCACCAGCTGGCCTTGCGATCGTAGCCGCGGGTTTTCTGACCACTCGCCAAGTAACGTACTGGCATGATGGTGAGACCTTATGGAGGCACGCCCTGGTGGCGACGCCAGACCAGAACTTCCTGGCACACAGCTATCTTGCGGGGATGTTAACTCTGGAAAACAAACACGAGGAAGCGATCCAGGAGTATCTCACCGCCGAAAAGCTCCACTGGTATCCTCTGACTCAAATCGCTTACTTTGCCGATTATGAACTCCGGCATGATCATCGCGCTGACGCCATGGATCAGTCACAACGGGTACTTCAGGGCACCAATGACCCCGCGGCGCGTGAAATGGCATACCGGGTTCTGGGAATCGGCAATACCCAGCTCGGCAAACCCGCCGAGGCGCGAGAAAACTATCAGCAGGCTCTTGCCATTGAACCGCACGATCCCTACGCGTTAATGGGCATGGGGCTACTGGCCTACCGCGAATCCGATTTCAAGACTGCGACGGACTATTTCTCCCGTACGGTTGAGGCGGATCCCAGTGACTTTGACTATTTATTGCTGGCCACAGCCCTGCGACAGTCGGGACGTGAGACCGAGGCCACTGCGGCATACGCAAGTGCGCAGCGCGTCTCCAAAGACTGGACACAGGCTCAAGATAAGGCCCATTGGTTTCTTACAAACTAGCCGCCTGGCAGGGTTCAGGGAAAACATCTGAAGTGACTCCCGTAACCGTGCGAACTGAACTGCAGCCGATGATCGTGCTTATAATATTTTTGTTCGCGCTTCATTCCAGGCGCGGACACAGATTGCGTTGAACTATGTCTGCGATCGAAGTCCTCGGTCTTGAGAAAACCTACATGGTGGGCTTCTGGCGCAAGCGGCCGAAGCGCGCCCTTGAACCGCTGCATCTCAGCGTGGAAGAGGGAGAAATTTTCGGATTCCTTGGCCCGAATGGCGCGGGCAAAACCACAACGCTGAAATTGCTGATGGGGCTGGTGTTTCCGACGTCTGGTTCAGCTCGGATTCTGGGAAAGGAATGGACGGATCCTGAGATAAAAGCGCAGATCGGATTTCTTCCCGAGCAGCCTTATTTTTACGACTATCTCACCGCCCACGAGTTGCTGAACTACTATGGCCAGCTCTCCGGAGTAACGGCCGCAGATCGTACGCGCCGAATTCCCGAGGTCCTTTCGCTGGTAGGCCTAAACGATGTTAAGGGCGTGCAGTTGCGCAAATTCTCGAAAGGAATGTTGCAACGGGTAGGCATTGCTCAGGCGATCTTGCACAACCCCAGAATCGTGTTCTTTGACGAGCCGATGTCAGGGTTGGACCCGCTCGGTCGTCGTGAGGTGCGCGATCTGATGACGCAGTTGAAGCAAGAGGGAAAAACGGTATTCTTCTCCACGCACATTCTTTCAGACGCGGAAACCCTTTGCGATCGCGTCGCAATCATTCACAAGGGCCAACTGCGTGGTGTCGGAGAAGTTGACGAGCTCACCTCCACCGTCCAAGGAAAAGTTGAAGTCCTGTGGCACGGACCGCAGGTACCTACTGCCATCAAGGCTGTCGCCACCGAATGCCACGTCAGTGGAGACCGCGTACGCGCGGTAATCAACGAGAATCAGCAGGATGCCGCAATTGACGCCTTGCGCCGTGACCGAATCCGGCTGATTTCCATCACGCCCTTGCGAACGTCTTTGGAAGCTTACTTCGTCGAAAAACTGCAGCACACCCCGATACCCGAAACAAAAGTGAGCACCGCTGTGGGGAAGGGACTATGAACGCCCGTATCGGTTACATCGCCCACAACACCTTCCGTGAAGCGGTTCGCGATCGTGTGCTTTACAACCTTATCGCCTTTGCGCTGCTGATTTCCGCAGCGGCGATCCTCGTCGGCCAAATCTCGATCGATGTGGAACGACTTGTCGTCATCAATCTTGGACTCACTGCGGTCTCTTTGTTCGGCATCGTGATTGCCATCTTTATCGGCATTGGCCTGGTTTCAAAAGAGATCGAAAAACGCACGCTGTACACCGTGTTGTCGCGTCCGGTTCGCCGATGGGAGTTCATCGTCGGCAAATTCTGCGGGCTCGCCGGCACGCTGGTCGTTAACACCTTTTTTATGGCGATTGGTGTTTTTGGCTCTCTGGTCTATGTAGCGCACAAGTTCAGCCGCCCGGATGCATGGATCCTCGTCGCACTCTATTTCATTGTTCTGGAGTTCTTGATTATCTGCTCGCTGTCGTTGCTGTTCTCATCGTTTTCCTCGCCACTCCTTTCAGCAGTGTTCGCGTTTTCGCTTTTCGCCATTGGTAGTTTCGCGAACGACCTTCGCGGATTCGCCCGCCTTACTCACGGAGTTGCGCGCTGGTTTGCGATTGGCTCGGCCTATCTGGTACCGAATTTCTCCGCTCTGAATGTAGTGAATGTGGTTGCACACCAGAAACCGATTGCTGGTCAGTTGATTCTCGAGAACACGCTTTATGCCCTGCTCTATACAGTGGGGGCGCTCAGCGGTGCCGTCCTCATTTTTGAACGCAGGAACTTGAAATGAGGTCTCGGCGGACCACAATCTTTGCTACCGTCACTCTCGTCCTCTCGATGACAGTGAGCGTGTTCCTGTTGCGGAATATCGACCGCATGAGGACGGATAATACCGACGAAGACGTTCTCTATATCGATTCTCCTAAACTGATCCGTAAGGCGAGTCTCGGGTTCGACGGTTTGATGGCGTGCATCTACTGGACGCGCGCGGTGCAGTATTTCGGGGCTCGCCACTTCGTGCGGGCGCAGACCTACAACGAACTCGCCCCGCTTCTTGAGATCACGACTGCGCTCGATCCGAATCTGGTCCCAGCCTACGAGTTCGGCGCCAGTTTTCTTGCCCCTGCCCCGCCGGAAGGCGCGGGGGAACCGAAGCGCGCTGTTCAGCTGATGGAGTATGGCATTGCCCATAATCCAGACAACTGGCGGCTCTACTACAACCTGGGCTTCGTTTACTACACGGAACTGAAGGACTACAAGCACGCCTCGGAGATCTTCGAGCGCGGATCGCATACCCCGAATGCCCATCCTGCAATGAAGGTTCTGGCGGCACGCATGGCCGAGAATGGCGGCGATGTCACCACCGCGCGAATACTGTGGAGCGCCACATACCAGTCCAGCGAAGACAGCTATATCCGTCAGAATGCCTCGGCACACCTGCGCGCCATTCAGATCGACGAAGACGTTACAAATCTGCAAAATATCGTGACGACTTTTGCCAACCAGAATGGAAGGCCCCCTACGAGCATGTGGGAGCTGGCTGCCGCCGAGCACTGGACAGACGTACCAGCCGACCCGGGCGGAGTTCCCTACACACTTTCTCTCGACGGCCACGTGCTGGTGGCTAATCCTGATGATTTCCCATTCATCACCAAAGGTACCCCTCCCGGATATGAACAAGGCCGCCCGAAGTTTGATAAGAAGGCGAACTAACCTACAACGAAAGAAATAGTGTGGAGCTCGGCTCCAGATTAATAGTGCGCATCGTCTGATCTCTGGGAAAATATTCTTCGTGGACCAGACTGTTCCGGAAACGCCAAGCCTGATCGCTTCTGCCCGCAACTTCTGGAACGAACGCCATTCCCGGCAGGGTTTCTTCCTTGCAACGGCAGAACTTCTCGCCGCTATTTTGGAATTTATACGCGACTCCACCCCGGCCCGCCTCCGCACACGTTTTGGAGACGCCGACTATGACTGGGACCATCGAGTAAACACCACCAGTGGAGCCGTCGGCTGGAGGGATCGGCTTTTCGGTGTACTTCACTCGCCTTATCAGCCCACCGAACCGGCATTGTTTCGCGAGATGATCGAGGGGTTGCAGCAGAATACTGGTATTAATCTCTCTGAGTTCACCTTTGTCGATCTTGGATCCGGCAAAGGACGCACGCTGCTGATGGCGTCGAACTACCCTTTCCGCCGGATCGTCGGAGTGGAACTCCTGCCCTCATTGCACAGGATTGCTGAGCAGAATCTCGGACAATACAAGAACAGCTCGCAGCAGTGCTCTGCGATTCAGACGCTATGCTCAGATGCAACGGCTTTCGTATTTCCTGAGGAACCAATCCTGCTGTATCTCTTCAACCCGTTTCCAGAATCGGGACTCCGCAAAACGGTTCAGAACCTTGAGAACAGTCTGCGGGAACATCCGAGAACCGCATTTGTGCTCTATCACAATCCGCTGCTCGAACACGTATTGAGCGAGCAAGCCTTCATGAAGAAAATCGCCGGCACACAACAGTACTCGATCTTCGCAACAGTTCGGGATCGCGCCTAGAACGAGAAGCCCACTCCGCCGGAAATCAAGTTGCTCTTCCAGTTGTAAAGATTGTTGGGATTGCCCAGGTTCTCGATGAAGCTGAAATATCTCGTCTCGTACACCGCTTTCGCGTACCAATAGCCGTGAGTGTACTGAAGTACTCCACGGATGAAATATCCGTGATCGAGATTTGGGTTCGGCAGTGGCACTAACTGCGTAGAGGGCCGATGGAAACGCGGCGAGAACTCAGGCCCTCCCTGTGCTTCGATCGAAAGGCGCTTCTCCGGTCCAAATTTGTACTTTATAACTAACGGCAGTTCCAGGAGTTCCATGGTGTCGCGAACAAATACCTGGTTGTCCACGGTCGACGGCGGAAGGACGATTTTTCGGATCTGCGCGCGCACGCCAAAAATGACGTTATGTGCGTTGAACTCCGGGCCGCCGAAGACGGCATATTCACGAGCATGGTTGCCGGTATCAGTCGGCAGGCGGATCTCCCCGCCAACGACAATGGCAGGACGCCCCGTTTTGGGGTTGGCCTGAAGCACCGCCAGTTTGCCGTCAATTCCGAACTCCAGTCCATTGACCGTAGGAAGCGAACCGAACTTGTCCGAAGTGTTTCCAATATCGATCCCAAAAGTCCCTCGTTGACAATAGGCCGGGACCACAGCCAAAAGAATCAAGCTAATGCGCACCAGCAGCGCCTGGCAATGCTTCATCCGTACATTTCCTCCCTGAAGGGAAAGTGCATTCTTCCGCAAGTAACCCGACACCTAATCGGTTTGGGCTTCCAAGATTCTAATTCTATTGTGTATTGCTTATCTGTGGGATGCGGAACGGAGCGGAACCGTTTTGTGCAAGGGCGCAGGGCGGCTGATTCGAAAAACCACGAAGGAGAGATGGCCGCCCCTGCGAGAACGAGCTGCGGAACCTGGAAGCGGCTAGGAACCTTGTTTTTCCAGCACAATTTCAGCCTTTTTGGATGCTGTCTTCTCCTTGCGGTATGCGCGGGCAACATCACCGAGAGGGACCGGCTCGGAGACGGGACCAAATTCCCAAAGCGGACGTTCTCCGTGGGCATAGCTGTAACTATCAGGCGCTCCGCCCACGATCGGGTGTTCGGTCGCCATTGGCGTAAAGGAGGCGTGTTCCGGATGGTCCGCGAACTGCGCCACAATCGGCTGGGCCGATACTCCAGACTGAGCCTGCCCGAAAGCGGCAACTGCACAGAAAAGCATTAAGATCAGCAGTGTTGTTTTCATAGGGTATTTCCCAACTACACCTACAGAAACAGCAACCAATGCTCCATCCGTAATACCCCGCTTATCAATGGTTTACAACGACTTGATCACCTAACAATGCAAGACTTTGCACATTTCCATGGGATCCTGCCGTCCACATCTTCTGATCCTGATGTACGTTGCTCATCCGCGCGTTCGGAGTGTATGTTCAACCGAACCCAATGAATGTCCGAATGACTCTTCTCCAACAACTGAACAGGACTAGTCTCAGGATCAGATTTGCAACAATCCTGACTGCCGCTGCGCTATCACTCGTCAGTTTCTCCCTGGCGCAAACCGACTGCGCAACCGGCGATAACCCGGTCGATCCCGCAGCGCCCAAAAACATAACGCCGGAAGAACTGATTCAGAAATTCACTGCCAAAGAGAACAGTGTCAGAGATGCACGGTCTCATTACACCTACACGCAGGAAGTACTGGTGCAAACGCTGAATGACAAGGCGGCCGATGGACAGTGGCACGAGGTGAAGCGAATCTCCTACGACGACAAAGGCAAGAAGGCTGAGAATGTGACCTACTCGGAAGTATCCACATTGCGCGATATCCAAATTTCTGCCGAAGACCAAAACGATATCAGCTTGTTCATGCAGTGGATTCTAACCTCCGATCAACTTCCGGAGTACAAGGTGACTTACGCCGGACAGCAGCACGTCGACGATCTCGATACCTACGTCTTTCATGTCGAGCCTGTAAAGGAAGAAAAGAATAAGCGCTACTTCCAGGGGCGCATTTGGGTCGATAACCGCGACCTACAGATGGTAAAGCTGTGCGGGAAAAGCGTTCCGGATCAAGTCCACGTCAAGAAACATCAGCCCATGGATATCCGGCCAACGTTTGTCGGCTATCGGCAGCTTGTAGATGGGCTTTGGTTCCCCTCGTATGCGCGCGTGGACGACATACTGCACTTTCAGGCGCAGTCGATCCACGTGCGGGAAATCGTCAAGTTCAAGGACTACGTCAAAGGAGGGAGAGCCCCCTCCGCTGCTAAACGCTGAAGGTCATAGCTCTTTCGAGGAAATCAAAACGACACTTGAACCGTACTTTCATGTATGCTGTACTGCGCTTATGGCCGAACCCAAAGAGAAGAACCTCGCAAAAGATATCATCCTCTGGATTATCACTGTTCTCCTGGTTGCGCTCGCGATCTTCTGGTATCAGAAGCCGCGGTAGTCTTTGCCTCTCGCCTTGAGTTAGTGAGCACGCATATTAGTGTGTTCAGCTCCGTCATTCCCTCCTAGCACCCGGCCCGTGTTCCCACCCTTCTGGGCTGATCTCAGCAAAATAAAAACGGTCCGCCAATTCCCTCTCGAGAAAAAGGCGGACCGTATTTCAGACTTAACCTCTTAACTAGCCGCCATTCTGGCAGACGGTCAAATGTTCACCCTGGAAGGTGAAGAAGTTGTTCACAGAGGTATTGGTGGGCGCACCAAAATACTCCATCGTCACCAGATCCTGCGGATGGAACGTGAATCCGTTGACTGTGTAGGGATAGTCTCCGAAATTCGCGTTGTTTTCCAGCGGGTCGCCGACTTCCAACAGCGAGTTACCGCGCGAGGAGCAAAGTGACGGAGCCACGTTGTCGACAAACGGATCTACGATCCATTCGCCGAGCTCATGCGACAGCGCGCTGATGTCTTGCGAGAAGACTGGCACGCCCGCTTGAGAGATCGTCGTGGTGTAGGAGTAAGTCTGACCGTTGGGCTGCGGGCCGTTCGCGCTGTGATATCCACCGATGCAGCATCCCCCGAATTCCGTCAGGTACACGTTGTACGTGATGAAAATGGGCAGCACATTCGGCGTAATCTGCTTGAACTTTGCCATGATGGTCTGCAACTGCGCGTCAAACGCATTGATATCCATAGTGCCGGTCGGAATGCCGCTCCACGGATTAGAAATCACGTTGCCATCTGCTGGAGGAACGTTGATGGTCTGCTCGGGTGCGATAATCGGCTTGGCAAACAGGAGATGATAGTTGGTGTTGGTCGAAACGCTGCCCCAGAAGTTGGCACGCTCGTAGGCATCTTCATACTGAGTCTTGCCAATGTCCGTTCCACCCTGAACATAATCAACGGAGGAAACGAAAATCGGAGAGCCGGCGATCATCTGCGTCGCTGTGGTGTTGCCCGTGTATTTAGTATTCGGGTCGAACGTCATATTGCCGTTGCTCGCCCCATATACCATCTTGATCGGGATAATGCCAACCTTGATGGTCGTCGTGGTGTTTGTCTTCGAAGGATCAGTACCAACGATCGTGGCGGTCAGGTTCTGGCCGGAATACGTCCACTTGTACGTGAATTGAGTTAGCGGAGTAACCGGTTCGTTACGCTCGATGGCAGGACCGGGCGTGCGGACAACGAACCTTGCTTTGGCCGAAGGATCATAAACGGGTTCCTGGGCAGAAAGGGTAGCAGTGAAGCAGAGCGTGCAAACGATGGCCAGCAGAGCAAGCACACCGATCGCACGACAACGGTGATTCATGGGATTCACTCCTTGTTTGGAAACTTCGATTGACCCACAGAAACAGGTCGGCATTCTAGCACGAGCTCTCGCGGCAATCTCGTCAAATCTCTGCAAAAAAAAGATGTTAGAGAACTTCTGCCGTAGACCATTTACCCACACGTCAGCTATCTCGAATCAACCTTGGAGATTTCTTTTGGAAGCCTTCCCCTTCTCGGCGGGCGACTTAATCCCTTCTCCTGTTTACGAAAACAGAACAAAATCCGACGTTTTGTGCTTTTCACATTGACTCGCGTTCTACTCCCTCTAGACAATCTGGGACCCGAACTCGCAAGGGTTGAGATGTCGTCTCAATCTCAACCGGGGTTCTCACTGGCGGGTTCGTCCATGCAACTTGGTTGAAAAGCAACTCCCCAAGGAGAGAATGATGACTAGAAGAAACTGTGCTTGTCTGTGCGCAATTGCTGTCCTCTGTTTGCTGGTAGGCCCAGTGCTTACGGGCAGTGCGCTTGCCCAGGATGCTCAAGTCAACACCCACCGGCCGATGTACGTCGTGATGCCACCGCATCTCCGCGATGACGTCGCTCCTCCGGCCGCATCGCTGCAGAGTTGGAACGGCTCCTTCACCTACAGCGGAACAAACTACACCTACAACATGGTCGGGGCTGCTCCGTCCACCAACACCACCGCAACAGTCACGACCTACATCATCCCGGTGAAGATCGTGATCACCAGTCGCACCGGCACAAAGACCACATATGATCCCTCGCACGTCTTATCGAATGGAAATACAGTAACCACAAATACCGTTGATTCCCCGCTCTTCGACTCAACCACAACCTACACGCAAGGCGGAGTCGATGTAGGCACCACTCAGTACATCGACGCTTTCCAGCGCGCGAATTTCTGGGGTACCGTGAAGTCGAATCCCAATTCCCACTTGTTGCTGAGCCAAAGCGTGTTGGCCGAGCAAACTCTCAGCCCCTCCCGCACCTACGGAAAAACAGGATCGGTCTTCGGTTTCACGGCGGCCTTGGTCGACATCAACTGGTTCGATTCACAAATCCCGAGTCTCGTCAGTAAACTCGGTATCTCGCCCAACCAGTTCCCGATCTTCCTCCTCTATGACACGTATCTAACGCAGGGAGGCAGCTGCTGCATTGGCGGGTATCACAGCTCTGAAGGCAGCATCAGCAATCCTCAGTCGTACGCAGAAGCCGCCTATGTGGATCATGTGGGCGCCTTTTCGCAAGACGTCTCGGCGCTCTCGCATGAGATTGGCGAGTGGGCGGACGACCCTCTCACCGTCAACTACAACGGCAATAACACTCCCTGCGGAATCCTCGAAGTCGGGGATCCGCTCGAGGGCAACGCCAACTATGGGGCGTATCACTACGTACTGCACGGATTCACCTATAACCTGCAGGATCTGGTGACGCTTCCCTACTTCGGCGCTCCGACCAGCACCTCAGTCAACGGATGGCTGAGTTTCCAGGGTGAGTCACTGGGAGTGTGCTCGAACGGATCATAAAACGCTTTTTATACTCCCCCAATCGCAAGCCCGCTCCGCCCGGAGCGGGCATTTTTTCGGCGGAGGCCGGGATTGACGTGATTTTCTCAGCGAGCTCTGCGCCGAGCTCAGCGGTAGAGGCTTTTTCTTTACCGCCGAGTTCGCCAAGAAAGCCGCTGAGATCACAAAGAACACCTCAGCTCGCGATTTGTGCATTTTTGTGTGAGCTCGGATGCCAAGTTCTGATGCGTTGTCAGCCGTTCATCGGGTAAGATACTCCGGCTAAGTAGAGCCGGAACCGGGTGGTCTCTACACGGTCTATCACTTCGCCACGATGAATCGCGAATATCACAAAGCCTACAGCCAGGAACTGCATCGGGACATGGAAGCGCTTGTCTTCGGCCATGCAGGAACGCCAGTCATCGTTTTTCCAACCTCCATGGGGAAATTCTTCGAGTACGAAGACCGTGGCATGATTGGCATTCTGGCGCCGAAAATCGAACGCGGCGAATTGCAAATCTTCTGCCCCGACGGAGTTGACACCGAGAGCTGGTACAACAAAGGCGTCCCTCCGCGCGTGCGCGTGCTTCGTCACCTTCAATACGAGCGCTACATTCTGAACGAGTTTCTGCCCTTCATTCGCTGGAAGAACCAGGCTTGGCAGTTAGGCGTAACGGGCTGCAGTTTCGGCGGCTACCACTGCGTGAACTTCGCTCTCAAGCATCCCGATGTCGTGACGCATTGCATCAGCATGAGCGGAGCATTCGACATCCATCAGTTTCTGGACGGCTATTACGACAACGATTGCTACTTCAACAATCCTCCAGACTTTATTCCCAATCTGACGGATGACTGGTTCCTGAGCCACTATCGCCAGATGAAGATCGTGCTGGGCTCGGCCGACTGGGATATGTGCCTGGATCAGAACGTCAAGTTCTCGGCGATCCTGAATGGAAAGGGGATCCCCCACTGGCTCGACGTGTGGAATGACAATTCGAAACACGATTGGCCGCTATGGCTCAAAATGGCGGGAAAGTATTTTTAATGTCCGGATTACTGAGCTAGCAACGGAATTGTCATCCTGAGCGTAGTGAGAAGTTCGCGGAGCGAACTTCTCGTGGAGTCGAAGGACCCCTTTGATCTGACGCGACGGTGGGCCTCGCGAGGCGTTCTCTCTACGGCCCTGACGAGAACTCCTCTCAGGGCCGTCGGTCGATTGAAGTGAAAGCGATCCTTCGGCTGCGGTTGTGAATTGCGCTTTGCACGATTCACAATCCTCGCTCAGGGTGACAGTTGCTCGGGATAACGGTTTAGGAGACAGTTCATGAAGAAAATCGGAATTCTATTTGGCATGGAAAAGACCTTCCCGCCAGCCGTCGTGGACAAAATCAACTCGATGAATGTCGATGGCATCACCGCCGAGTTTGTGAAGATCGGCGGCATCCGCATGGACGAGCCGAAGAAATACGATGTCATCATTGATCGAATATCGCAGGACATCCAGTTCTACCGCGCTTTCCTGAAGAACGCCGAATTGCACGGGACGATCGTGGTCAACAACCCGTTCTGGTGGACCGCCGACGACAAGTTCTTTAACTATTCGCTGGCGCACAAACTCGGCGTGGCGATTCCGCCGACTGTCATCCTTCCTCACAACAAGCATCCCGAAGGCACCACCGAGCAATCGATGCGAAATTTGATCTTCCCCCTGAACTGGCAGGAGATCTTTGACTACGTGGGCTTCCCTGCCTTCCTCAAGCCGTACTCCGGCGGCGGATGGAAGCACGTCTACAAAGTGCATTCCCCGGAAGAGTTTTTCCATCACTACAACCAGACCGGCGATTTGTGCATGACCTTACAGCGTGGCGTGGAGTTCGAAGAGTATTACCGCTGCTACGTTGTGGGTCAGGAAAGAGTGCACATCATGAAGTATGACCCGAAGGCGCCGCACCATGAGCGCTACGTAAAGGGAAATCCTCCACCATCGTCTCCCGCTCTGCGCGACCGGATCGAGAAAGACTCTCTGACCCTCTGCCGCGCTCTCGGCTACGACCTGAATACCGTCGAATTTGCCGTTGAGAACGGCGTACCCTACGCGATCGACTTCTTGAACCCCGCGCCCGATGCAGAAGTAAATTCGGTGGGCCAGGAAAATTTCGACTGGATCGTAAACGCAGTTGCCGAAATGGCTGTCAAGATGGCACAAAGCGACGCGAATCCGATGCAAGACCTGCGTTGGGCGCCACTGCTCGCGGGTCGAGAATCCGGCTCTGATACGGCTGCCCGGAAAGCGAGGAAGGCCAAATAGCCAGTCGTCGATCGAGCCTCACGCCTTCACGTAGGCGCAACTTCTCCGCACCGGACACTCATCACATCTTGGGTTCGTCCGTTTGCAAGTCTCCTGCCCGTGTTTCTTCAACAACAAATACGCGCGCGTGCGAGCGTCGAACTTCTCCGGCAACTCACCAGCAAGAGCGCGCTGGGCTTCGCGATAGGCCGCGGAGTAATTCGGCGTTTCTCTGGAGTGAAGAATCCGATCGAGGACGTGCACGCAATTTGATGGCACAGCCGCGATGGGCGAGATTCCGCCGAAAAGCAGAATCCGATCTGCTCCGGGATCCGCAATCGAAGGAAAGCTCTTCAGCTTCTTGCGGGCTTGAGGGATAGGTCCCACCAGCCCCGCGCGCAGATCGCCGCCGAACTCGTCCTGGACCCGCATGGCAACTTCTTTGAGCCGCTCGGCCCGAAGTTCGGGAACCATGCCTCCCGCTTTCAGTGCGGCACTCAATTTCGCCGGCTTGGCCCGGAGCAACTTTTCTGGTTCAATGCCGACCTCACGCGTCAGATTCGCCCATCCCTTGGAACAGGCCGCGTCGCTGGCCGGATAGCCGCAGTACCACCAGACAAGAAACTCATACGGTTCCGTGGGAAACGACGGCTCCTGCGAGCCGTAAAACTCCTCCAACTTGTCGAGCACGTCGAGAATGGAAAACCGGGATTGAGCCACTGCGGTCGAGATGTTACTGTGAGTGCCCGTAGTACGCAAGACGCTGTGGGCTCACTCGAACAACTCAATAAGAGGACTACTTCGATGAAGTCAGCGAAAAAACCGAAGACTCCGGACGAGTATCTCGGCGGAATTCCGGAGCCGGCGCATAGCACCTTGCAGCACATCCGCGAGGTGATCCAATCGGTTGTGCCCAAGGAAACCACCGAGGTCATCAGCTACGGCATCCCAATGTTCAAGTACAAAGGCATGCTCGTTGCCTATGCTGCGTACGCCAAACACTGCAGCCTCTTTCCCACCGGCTCCGGGTTGATCGAGAGGTTTTCGAAGGAACTGAAGAACTACTCGACGAACAAAGGAACGATCCGCTTCCCTGCCGATAAGCCTCTTCCTGACGCCTTGATCAAGAAAATCGTCAAGGCCCGTGTTGCCGAAAACCGGGAGTGGGACTAAACCTGCCTAACCAGCACTTCGCCTGAATCCCTTGTCTAACGTTGCTATACTGTTGCGGGGTACTTACGGGCCATCCCTGTAAGACTGGGCGCTCGACTCTCATATCTCGATCGGATTCGCGGACTCCCGTCCGCGCCATACGCATATGTTGCCAACTTTCACTATCGGGATCGAAGAAGAGTATCAGACAGTGGATCCGGTGAGCCGCGATCTGCGCTCGCATATTCAGGTTGAACTTCTGGAAAAAGGCAAGCTGCGACTGCAAGAACGCGTCAAGGCGGAGATGCACCAGTCCGTCGTGGAAGTCGGAACCAGCGTCTGCAAAAACATCAAAGAGGCGAAAGCAGAAGTAAAAGCCTTACGCCGCGAAATCATTCGACTGGCCAACGAGAATGGCTTACGCGTCGCCTCCGTCGCCACGCATCCCTTTTCCGACTGGCGCACGCAAGAGATTCATCCCGACGAGCGCTATAAGAACATCGTCGAAGACATGCAACTCGTGGCACGCGCCAATCTGATCTTCGGATTGCACGTACATATCGGGATCGACGATCGCGAGACCGCGATTCACATGATGAATCATGCGCGCTATTTTCTGCCGCACATTCTCGCCCTTTCGACGAACTCACCCTTCTGGCTGGGCATGAATACCGGCCTGAAATCCTATCGCTGCAAAGTGTTCGACAAGTTCCCGCGCACCAATATTCCCGACTATTTCCCCAGCTGGGGCGAGTACGAGAACTTCATTAAGCTGCTGATCAAGACCAACTGCATCGACAACGCGAAAAAGATCTGGTGGGACATCCGGCCGCATCCATTCTTCAACACGATTGAGTTTCGGGTGTGCGACATTCCAATGCGTGCCGACGAGACCATCGCGCTGGCTGCATTGATTCAAGCCACCGTGGTAAAGCTGTACAAGCTCTATACGGCCAATCAAGGATTCCGCCTTTATCGCCGCGCCCTGATCATGGAAAACAAGTGGCGTGCGGCCCGCTACGGTCTCGACGGCAAGCTCATCGATTTCGGTAAGCAGAAGGAAGTTCCGGCTCGTGATCTCGTTCGCGAATACCTTGATTTCGTCGATGACGTGGTCGACGAGTTAGATTCGCGCGAGGAACTCGAATACATTCACAAAATCCTCGATCAGGGCAGCGGAGCGGACCGGCAACTGCGCGTCTTCCAGGAAACAGGAGACCTGAAGAAAGTCGTCGACTACATTATTGAGGAGACAGAAGCGGGGCTGGCCGAAAGCGAAGAGCCAGTGGCCGCAACAAAACTTGCTTGATGACCACATCTGTACGTTCCACCCAAACACAACTCAACAAAATCCCTTTCGATATTGAATTCGCTCCCGGCGCATCCAATGCAGTGAATGTCTGCCTGCGCATTCAGCCCCGGGAAAAAGTCTGCGTCATAACCGACAACGCCACCCTCGAAATTGCAGCCGCAGTTGTCGCCGAGTTGGAGAAGATCGGCGCGCCGTATCATGCGTGGATTCTCGAAGAACTCTCCCCTCGGCCACTCGTTGATCTACCTCGTGAAATCCTGGATGACCTTGAAACCAGCCAGGTTTCGGTGTTTGCCGTGCAAGCGCAAAAGAACGAATTGCGCTCGCGCATTCAGATGACCGATGTCGTCAACCGGCGCAAGATCCGCCACGCGCACATGGTCAACATCAACCGCCAGATCATGCTCGAAGGTATGCGTGCCGACTTCCAGCGTGTCGACCGCTTGAGTCAGAAGGTCGTCGAGATGGTTCGCAAAGCCTCTCGGATCCGCGCAAACACTGCCGCCGGTACCGACCTCACCGCCGACCTGAATCCGAACTACAAATGGCTCAAGACCAGCGGCATTATCTCGCCGGAAAAATGGGGCAATCTTCCGGGCGGAGAGATATTCACCACTCCTGGCGAGGTGAACGGAACTTTCGTTATCGACGGCGTGGTCGGCGACTATCTCTGCGCCAAGTTCGGAAGCCTGAAGGACAGTCCCCTCACGATTCACATGAAGGGCAACCGCCTTACCGAAGCCCACTCCGAGAACCGCGAACTGGAAAGCGACTTCTGGAAGTACACCCACACCGATGCCAACAGCGACCGCGTCGGCGAGTTTGCCATCGGCACCAACATCGATCTCAAAGACGTCATCGGCCAGATTCTGCAGGACGAAAAATACCCCGGTATCCACATCGCATTCGGCAACCCCTACGGCGCTCATACCGGCGCCGATTGGGATTCCACCACCCACATCGACGTCGTCGGCCGCAAGTTCAACATCTGGGTCGATGACGAACAAATCATGCGCGAAGGCAAGTTCTTAGTCGAGGCATAAGTATGGTTGTAGCCGCATCAGCATCAGGAATCGAACTGCTCAAGAAGGCCTACTCAGCTTTCAACGCGCGTGACATCGACGGAGCGTTAGCCACCATGCAGCCCGACGTCGTCTGGCCCAACGGCATGGAAGGGGGCGTCGTTCACGGCCACGATGGCGTCCGCGCCTATTGGACGCGCCAGTGGGGCATGATCGACCCGCACGTTGATCCCAAGACGTTTACTCCCGATTCGTCCGGCCGGATTGTTGTCGGAGTTCACCAGGTCGTCCGCGATCTGACCGGCAAAGTCTTAGTCGATCGTATGGTCGACCACGTCTATACCTTGAAGGACGGCCTGATCGAAACGATGGACATCCGCGAGTAAGGCGTGGGCCATACACTAACTCGGTCCGCTGTCGGGGTGAATCTGATATGTCGCAGCTCTCTAGTTGAGGTTGTGACGCGCTGCTTTCAAATTACCCAATTGCTAAATTACTCAATTACCAAATTGCCCTATGATTCCCTCGCTGCGCAGGCAGTTCAACGCGAGTTTTACTGCTGACAAATATCAGCAATTTCTTCGTCGAATTGACGAGGTCAGCGGAACCCATGTCCAGTTCCGCCTGTCGGAAACTCCCTGTTTCTTCCCCAAGGAACTAATCGACCGTATGTGTCGCGCCGGCGAGGAACTCATTCGCCAGCTCGTCGGCAATCCAAAATACCGCGCGAAATCTGACGAAGCAGTCCCGGCAGAGTTCAAGGTGCCGAAAGAGGCACCGCATCCTATGTTTGTGCAGGTCGACTTTGGACTCGTCCGCGACGCCGATGGAGCGCTGCATCCGAAACTCGTTGAACTGCAGGCCTTCCCCTCTCTCTACGGGTACCAGGGTCCGCTGGCGCAGGCGTACATCGATGTATATGGGCTCGAACAACTGACCTCAGACCTCGGACCTTCGACCTCAACACCGAACTCACGATTGAAATATCTCTTGTCGGGGCTCGACACAAATTCGTATCGGCAACTCCTTCGTCAAGCGATTGTCGGCTCCCACGACCCCGAGAACGTCATCCTGATGGAAATCGATCCGGCGCATCAGAAAACGCTTCCCGATTTTCTGATGACCGAGAAATTGCTCGGGGTTCGCGCCGTCGATATCGTCGATATTAAGAAGCAAGGCTCTCGTCTCTATTACGAGCGCAATGGCAAGCGCATTCCGATCCACCGCATTTATAACCGCGCCATCGTGGATGAACTCGAGCGCAAGAACGTCAAACTCGCATTCGACTGGCGCGACGATCTCGATGTCGAATGGGCTGGACACCCTAACTGGTATTTCCGCATCAGCAAATTCTCGATTCCATACCTCAAGCACGAATCGGTGCCCAAGACCTGGTTCCTCGATCAACTTCCCGAGATTCCGCACGATCTCGAAAACTATGCGTTGAAGCCGCTCTATTCCTTCGCCGGACTCGGCGTGATCATTGCCCCGAAGAAAGAAGACATCCGTTCCATCCCCGCAGACAAGCGCCCGTACTACATCCTGCAGGAACGCATGAATTTCACGCCCGTGATCGAAACTCCATTCGGAGCCACCAAAGCCGAGATTCGAGTGATGTACATCTGGCTCGACGAACTCAAGCCGGTACTCACCATCATCCGTACGGGCCGCGGCCTCATGATGGGCGTGGATCACAACAAAAACATGGAATGGGTGGGCGCTTCGGCAGGGCTTTATCTCGATGAAAACTAGAGTGGTTTACTGAATAGAGTGAACCATCTTCTGAGCGCGACCCAAAGCTGTCATGCTGAGCGTAGCCGGAGTGCAGCGAAGCGGAACTCCGGCGGAGTCGAAGCATCCTACCCCCCGAACAACTGTGGCGGCTAGAGATTCCTCGCTCTGCTTGGAATGACATTGCAGAGACGAGCGTCGGACTGAAACATTTCCAAACCGCCGCACTACACTCTCTATCCCCGTTTGAGAACTGCCCCCGCAGGCACCGATTCCAATCGACGGCTGGCCAGGATTCCACCCACGACCAGAGCGATCGTCAATCCAATGAACAGCGCCAGCCAGCCCCAGTGCTGCAGCGGATGCCGTAGCACCCGCAAGAAATGCCGCCCATAGTGACTCGCGAGATACGCGATACCGAAATACCGTGCGCCCCGAGACGCGCCGACAATCACAAGAAATCTCCCCTGAGGATAGTCACCCGCGCCAGCTGCGGCGAAGAACATACTCGTAGGGGACGGGATCGGAATCGCCGTCGACGCGATCAGTGTTCCAGTAGCCCAGTGACGAAATATCTTCAGAAACTTCGACAACTTTCCCTTTTTAAATTTCCGATCCAGGTAGGCCGAGCCGGCTGTTCGCGCCACGCGGAAGGTAAGATACGCGCCCACAACTGACCCTGCGGTTGCCGCGGCCGCGTACTCGTACCACAGCGGCCGGTGACTCGCCGCGAGAATCGCGGTCAGGATGTCGGGGCCTCCAAAGGTCGGAATCGGAGAGCTATCGAGAATGGCAAGAAAGAATAGACCGGCAGCGCCGAGGTGACGAAGCGTAGTAAACAGCGTCTCATGGCCGTGCGGTCGTGGCCGTGGCTTCGGGGAGAGCAGGTCGAACATGTCTGCAATATATCAACACTGCAGCGCACGGAATTCCTCGGCCCAGCACCGCGTTTAGCCGATCTGCTGCACAATCCTGGTTTCAAGCACCTTGCCGTTCGGCCTCTTCACAAACATCCTGTCGCCATCCAGGCGAACGGGAATCGGTGCTCCGGGCGCGAATTCTCCGGGGTTGTAGCCATCAGCGGCTTCACGAGTGTATTCACCCACATACTGCACTCCGCTGACACAAACGATGATGGCTGTTCGATGCGATGCCGCTTCGAACTCCGCTCGGATTTCCTCTTCCGCCTGCGCCCAGTTCTCCGCGTCACGGCCCGGAATCCGTCCGTTACGAATGTAAATCTCTTCCGCGCGCTGCCGGGTCAACTCGCGTAGATCGATGCCAGGCGAAGAACCCGCGGCAACTGCATCCTGCCCACTTTGCATGATGGCTTCCCTTTTCGGCGAAATACGCTCAACAACCAGCCGTTGCCTCGATGGTAGTCTTCTCCAAACCGCAGATGACATGCTGGCATCTCACTGACGGACGTACCGGATACTGTTTTGGGAAGAACGTTCCCTCGATTTCAAACCCGAACTCAGGTGGTGTCGCTAACCTCTACTAGTTCGCGCTTCTCGTTGGTCCTACGGCAGTTGACCGGAGTCGGCGAGCGGCCTAACATTACCGCGACTAGCGCCTGGAGTCGTCTCGGTTTCTTATGATTGGCCAGCAAGTTTCCCATTACCGCATCCTCGGCAAGCTGGGGGGCGGGGGTATGGGCGTGGTCTACGAAGCCGAGGACCTCAAGCTCGGCCGCCATGTAGCCCTAAAGTTCATCCCCGAAAACCTGGCTGGCGACCCCAAGTCTCTGGAGCGTTTTACCCGCGAGGCTCGAGCCGCTTCGCTCCTGAATCACTCCAACATTTGTACGATCCACGGCATTGAAGACAACAACGGGCACCCCTTCATCGTGATGGAGCGCCTTGAAGGCGAGAGCCTCAAGCAGGCGATCGCCGGCCATCCCATGGAGGTCGATAGGGTGCTCGACATCGGCGTGCAAGTAGCGGATGCGCTGGTCGCGTCGCACGCCAAGAATATCGTCCACCGCGACATCAAGCCCGCCAATATCTTCATCACCCCTGCCGGACAGGTCAAAGTACTCGACTTCGGACTCGCCAAACTCGTCCACAACCTTGGTACCGAAGACGATGCGGGTGCCGACAATTCACTGACCGCCATCGGAGTCATCCCCGGCACCGCCGTCTACATGTCTCCCGAGCAGGCGCGGAGTGACGTCGTCGATGCTCGCAGCGATCTTTTCTCCTTTGGCGTTGTCTTATACGAAATGTCCACGGGCAAGAAGCCCTTCACGGGAGCCAATTCGCTCGTTACTCTGGAGGCGGTTTTACACTCGAAACCGATCCCTCCAAAGGAAATCAATCCAAAGATCCCCATCGAACTGCAGGGCATCATCGGAAAGGCGATGGAGAAGGATCGCAACCATCGCTATCAGAGCGCCGCTGAGATCAAGTCGGACCTCGCCCTGCTCAAGCGCGAGAACGAATCCGGCCAGCTCAAGACTGGAAGCCACACAGCCAAGCTGCGCGCGGGAAGCAAAACCTTCGGGCATCCAACCCGGATACAGACCTACCTGCTCATTGGAACGGCCGCTCTGCTTGTAACTGTGCTCTCAGCCGTAGGTGCATGGTGGTACAAGCACCGACAACTCGCCAGCGCCGAGCAACGGAATGCCATTGCCGTACTACCCCTGCAGAATATTAGCGGCGATTCCAGCCTCGACTATCTGCGCTTTGCCTTGGCTGACGAGTTGACCAGCGTCCTTACCTACTCGCGAACGCTCGAAGTTCGCCCGACGTCGGCCACCCGCAGTATCCCAAATGATTTCGCCCCCCAAAAAGTCGGACAGCAATTGCACGTGGGGCGCATCCTCACCGGCTCCTTCAACAAGCAGGGCGATCAATTGTTGGTCACACTCGAAGCGGTTGACGTTGCCACCAATCGTCTTCTTTGGCACACCATCGTCGCCGAAAAAGCCGACAATTTTATCGGCCTGCAACAACAGTTGACCGCGCAGGTCCAGAATGGCCTGTTGCCGATTCTCTCCGGCGGAGCGGGAAGCGTTGACGCCTCGGCCTCTCGTCCGAAGAATCAGCAGGCGTACGACTTCTACCTGCGAAGCATTGCCGTTCCACACGATCCGACACCGAACAAAGAGGCCATCAAGATGCTGGAATGGGCCGTCGGCATCGACTCAACCTATGCGCCGGTCTGGGAGGCACTCGGACAACGCTATTACTTCGACTCGCTCTATGGTGGTGGCGGCGAGGAAATGTTTCAGCGTTCGAACGCCGCGTATGAACGCGCAGTTTCACTCGATCCCAACCGCGTCATGGCGGCCAGCAGCCTGATTACAAATCGCGTGGAGCGCGGTGAACTCGGGCGTGCCTACGATGCTGCCATGGACCTCGTAAAACGCCGCCCGCAAAGCGCTGACGCCCACTTCGCCCTTGCCTACGTACTGCGCTACGCCGGAATGCTGGATCAATCCACGCAGGAGTGCAACACCGCGCGTCACGACGACCCCGGAAACTTCACCTTGCGCTCCTGTGCCTGGTCCTTCCTTGAAATGGGCAAAACTGATCGCGCCATGGATTTCGTCCACCTCGACGCCGGCTCCGAGTGGGCCGCTTGGGTCACTCCTTACATTTATCTGGCGGAAGGCAACCTGGCGGAGGCACATGACGCAGCGAAAAGTATGGGCAGGGCCTCTTCCTATCATCGTGAACTGATGGAAGCCTGCACGGCTCCACAGAAGCCCGCTAACTTCGACAAGATTGTGCGCGAGACGGAATCCTCGGTGATGATGGAGCCAGATGCAGAAGCCTGGTACCACGTCGGGGCATTGATGGCGGCGTGTGGGCAGACTCAACCAGCGATGCGCCTACTGAAAGCCGCCGTTCAGCAGAATTATTGTGCCTATTCTGCCCTGCTGGACGATCCACTGCTGAAAGATCTGCGCAAGGAAACGGCGTTCAACGAAGTGCTGACCGCGGCGAGCAATTGCCAGGCTGTGTTCAAAGAGGGCCGTCAATAGATCTCTTGCTGTACGATTTCGCATGCAAAATCCGACCCGTCGCGATTTACTGAAGGCTTCGATTGCCGGAGTAGTTGCCTCTCAACTCCCCGCCGCCACAGGCTCGACGACCGCCCGAAAAGGCCGCATTCAGCAGTCTGTCTGCCAGTGGTGCTACGCGAAGATTCCAGTCGAGCAGTTGGCTGATGCTGCAGCAAAAATGGGCCTAAAGGGAGTCGACCTGCTGCAGCCAGACCAGTACGAACTCCCTCGCCAATACGGCCTGGTGTGCACGATGGGCTATGCCGGCGGCGGAGACATCAAGAGCGCCCTGAATCGAGTGGAAAATCACTCTTCCATCGAGCAGGCCTTTCGCACAAACATTCCTCGTGCCGCGAAAGCTGGAGTGCCGAATGTCATCACGTTCTCTGGAAACCGTGCAGGAATGTCAGACGACGAAGGTGCACGAAATACAATCGCTGGCCTGAATCGAGTAAAGAAGATCGCCGAAGACAACGGGGTAACCATCTGCCTGGAATTGCTGAACAGCAAGCACGATCATCATGACTACATGTGCGACCACACCGCGTGGGGAGTACGCGTCGTGCAGGAAGTGAACTCGCCCAACGTTAAACTTCTCTACGACATCTACCACATGCAGATCATGGAAGGCGATCTGATGGACACCATCCGCCAGAACATCCAGTGGATCGGCCACTTCCACACCGGCGGCGTCCCGGGCCGCCACGAACTGGACAACACGCAAGAAGTCCAGTGGGACGCGGTCATGCGTGCCATCGCCGACGCCGGATTTCGCGGATACGTCGCCCACGAATTCGTGCCGAAGGGCGATCCACTCACGTCGCTCCGGAGCGCCGTCGACCTGTGCGATATCTGAGACCGCGCGCCCGCAGTATCAATGGGTCGCTAACCATCGATTCCTCCGGGCGTCTAAATGCTTTTACCGCTGAGATCGCGGAGAAAATCCGCAGCGTGCGCCGAGAAAGCCTGGTTTGATTTTGATTTTCTCAGCGTTCTCTGCGGATGTTCTGAGCGCACTCAGCGGTGAAGGGGTTTTACATGTCAAAGATGAAAGAATTTGCGTCGGAGCGGGGTTAGGCCCCATCCTTGTAGCGTGAGACATCCCGGACTCGCTACCTTGCTGCGGCCTGTCGACCGCGGCCTCCCAAAAACCATTCAGGACCTGCACCTTCTCGGGCTGAAGTTTGTCTGTCTGCTCATGGTTTGTGCTCTAACCGCGCCAGCGCAGGCTCCAACCAAGGCTGATAAAGCCAGCCAGAGCGAAGCCTCGCCGACAACCTCTTCCCAGCCCAACGCGGATCCCCCAGGGCTCCTGTACCAGGGCGTTCCGGCCGCGATTCCGCAGGACGAGGGCCTTGCTGGACTCCGCCTAGAATTGCTCCGTCTTGGCACCACCGCGCGCCTGATGCAGGTTGTGGCGCATCCAGATGACGAAGACGGCGGCCTGCTGACTCTCGAGGCCCGTGGACACGGCGTCAGCACCTTGCTGATGACTCTTAATCGCGGCGAGGGTGGCCAGAACAAAATCGGCAGCAATCTATCCGACGTGCTCGGCGTTTTGCGCACCGAGGAACTCCTCGCCTCCGATCAGCACTACGGCGTGCAGGACCGCTTTTCGCGCGTGGCTGATTTTGGATTTTCGAAGAATGCACCTGAGACCTTCCAGAAGTGGGGAGGACACGACGTTGCCCTTGCCGACATGGTGCGAGTCATCCGCACCTTCCGCCCCGATGTTCTCGTCGCGCGTTTTTCCGGCACCGACCGCGACGGCCACGGAAATCATCAGGCCTCAAGCATTCTCACCCGCGAAGCTTTCCGAGCCGCAGCCGACCCCAAGCGCTTCCCCGAACAGATCGCCCAAGGCCTCGAGCCTTGGCAGGCCAAGAAGTTTTACATCGGCAACGTCTGCCCCTGGGGATCGATGACCTGCGCAGACGAAAATTGGACCGTGAAGTTCAACACTGGCGAAAACGACCCCAGCCTGGGAATGTCCTACATCCAGTTCGCTATGGAGGGACTTCGTCACCAGATGTCGCAAGGCGCAGCCAACTGGACCGTTGACCCCGGCGATCGCTTCACGTTTTACCGCTTGGAAGATGCCGTTCCTCCTTTAAAGGTCGAAAAGGGCAAGCACGAAACCAGCTTTTTCGACGGAATCGATACCACATGGTCCGGGCTCGCCGCACGATTCGATGAAGCACAAACAAAGCTTCCGGAACTGAAATCCGAATTCACCGAAATCGGGAAACTCGTTGCCCAGGCCTCGGCCGCAGCAAAAGGAAACGACGGGTCAGCAGCAGCCGCTCCCTTGATGAAAATCGTTAGCGGACTGAATCTCATCAATGCGCAGATTCGCGAAAGCAAGCTGAACGCCGAAACCAAATCTGATCTGCTCACCCGCATTGCAGAAAAGCAACAGCAAGCCGAGACTGCACTGAATCTTGCTCTTGGAGTGAACTTGACCGCAAACGTCAACTCCAACGACGGCCGCGTCAAGGAACTTCCGAAAGAGGCCGACGCTCTCACCGCGGTTTCGCCGGGAGAAGAGTTCGTTATTGCCGTGACTTTCCACAATGGCTCGAAGCTGCCGCTGACCATCGACCAGATCAAGCTCGACGTCCCTGCTGGATGGAGCACCATCAGCGGCAAAACGCGGCCTGAGACGGTTCAGCCCGGCAAAGATCTGCACGCCGACTTTCGCTTGCGTGTCCCCAGAAACACGCCCTACTCGCGGCCCTATTGGCATCGTGATGATCCGGACACCGAAAGCATCACTCACGTCGACAACGAGAAATATGCAACGTTGCCATTCTCTCCTCCGGCGCTGCGCGCACGCGTCGAATATGCCGCTAAAGAGGCAAACGGAACCGCGACGCGAAACGGCATCACCGTTCCGGTAGTGACGCCTTATTTGGACGCCTCCGGCAAAGAGCGCTCGCGGACTCTCGCGATCGTGCCCGTCTTCCCGGTGGCGCTTGAACCCGGCACGCAAGTGATCTCCACACACAACGGCGCATTTTCCACCGTCACGGTTGGCGTGACCAGCAATCTCACACGTGCCGTCACCGGGAGTTTGCATCTTGAATTGCCGCAGGGCTGGCGATCCGAACCCAATCAGATTCCTGTCCACTTCCAGCATCGCGGAGAGAAACAGGATTTTCCGTTCAAAGTATTCCCTGCCGAATTCCAGCAGAAGCGCTTCACGATCCGCGCGGTTCTCGATTCCGAAGGCAGCAAATACAGCGAAGGGTACACGCTCGTCACGCGAGATGATCTTGGCAGCATCTACTATTACCAACCTGCTCGGCAACGCGTCAGCATCGTCGATGTCAAAGTCCCGCATGATCTGAAGGTAGGCTACATCATGGGCGCGGGGGACGACATCCCGACGATCCTGAAGCAAGTCGGAATGGACGTCACCCTGATTCCAGCTGAGCAGCTGGCAAGCACCGATCTCAGCAAGTTCGGAACGATCGCCCTCGGCATCCGCGCCTATGACACGCAGAAAGACGTTGCCTCCAATAACAAAAAGCTCCTCGATTTCGTTTCCGCCGGCGGTACGCTCGTCGTGCAATACGACACGGGCGTAGGCGAATTCAACAGCGGCAAGTTCACTCCGTATTCGGCTGACCTGAGCCGCGCGCGCGTCTCTGTAGAAGAAGCGCCGGTCGAGATTCTCGCGCCTCAAAATCCAGTCTTCCACTACCCCAACACAATCACCGCAGCAGACTTCGATGGATGGGTGCAGGAACGCGGCCTGTACTTCATGAGCAAGTGGGATGATCGCTTCACTCCCCTATTGGCTTCTCACGATCCGGGAGAAGATTCACAGAAGGGCGGCCTCTTGATGGCGAAGTACGGCAAAGGCATTTACATCTATGCCGCCTATGCCTTTTTCCGTCAGTTGCCAGCAGGGGTCCCGGGCGCCGTTCGGCTTTACGTGAATCTGTTGAGTGCGGGACATGAGAAACAATGAGCCATCACTGAGCCTACAGACGAATGCCAGCCTCCGACGATTCCCAATCAGGCTCTCCGACACTCATCCGCGGCATGGGCCTCTGGAGTGCCACCGCTCTCAACATGATCGACATGATCGGCGTGGGCCCGTTCATCACCATGCCTCTCGTGTTAGGCGCAATGGGCGGACCCCAAGCTCTATTGGGCTGGATACTCGGCGCAATGCTCGCGGTATGCGACGGTCTCGTAACCGCTGAATTGAGTGCCAGCCTGCCGGGATCGGGCGGGTCCTACCGCTATCTCCGCGAAAGCTACGGTTCCCAGAAATGGGGCCGCCTCATTTCCTTTCTCTTTATCTGGCAAGTATCGTTCAGTGCCCCGCTCTCGATTGCAAGCGGCTGCATCGGTCTGGCGGGATACGCCGCGTACTACTGGCCGGAACTCGAAACCGTCTACGCCCACCATGACGCTGGATTCCATATTCCCGGTGCCGGAACACTACAGGTCAGTTGGATCGTTACTCCCGGAACAGCTCTTGCCGTTGTCATCTGCTTCTTTACAGTTCTGTTACTTTACCGGCGCATCACCGCGATTGGGCGTCTTTCCAAAATTCTCTGGTTCGGAGTGATGGGAACCATCGGCTGGATCATCTTCGCCGGCCTGACCCACTTCAACCGCGCGCTGGTCTTCGACTTTCCACCCGGAGCATTCAGCCTCACTCGCTCCTTCTGGACGGGGCTCGGCGGAGCAATGCTCGTAGCCACTTACGATTACTGGGGTTACTACAACGTTGCCTTTCTTGGCGACGAGATCAAAGAACCGGAAAAGAATATTCCTCGGGCCCTGCTGCTTTCCATTCTGCTCGTCGCCTGTCTATATCTACTGATGAATCTGTGCATTCTGGCCGTGATTCCGTGGCGCGAAATGTTGAAAATCGGTCAGAACAACATTGGGTTGTACGTTGTTTCGCTGTTTATGGAAAGACTGTATGGCGCGTGGGCGGCACGACTGGTCACCGGACTGGTGATCGCAACCGCGTTCGCCTCAGTCTTTTCCCTCATGCTCGGATACTCCCGAGTTCCCTACGCCGCGGCAAAAGACGGCAACTATTTCAAGGCGTTCGCGAAAATTCATCCCGTATACCGGTTCCCTCATATTTCTCTATTGGCGCTCGGTGTTGTCGCTGCCGCTTTTTGCTTTCTTCGCCTGAAAGATGCAATTGCCGCTCTCGTCGTGATCCGCCTGATCCTGCAGTTTCTGGTGCAAGCAGTCGGGCTGATTGTCCTGCGAATCCGTCGTCCCGATCTGCCTCGTCCATTTCGCATGTGGCTCTATCCTGTGCCGGTTCTGCTGGCTAGCGCAGGATTTCTTTATATTCTTTTCGGCCGCGCGAATTGGCAAAAAGAAATGCGGTACGCCGCTGTGATCTTGCTGACTGGAGTGATCATCTTCATGGTGCGCTCGTGGAAACATTCCGAATGGCCGTTCAACAGAGTGCCGGAACCGGTTCTTACAAAGCCCTAAAGGAGTCTGTGTCATAGATTGATTGCACCGCAAAAAGTCAAATTCCGTGACGAGAGAAGTCAGCCGCGAAGCGGCGATAGATTACAGCCCACGGCGTAAGCCGTGGGTGTGAAGTGGGAACTCACCAAGCTCCGAAGGAGCGAAAGAAACGCTGCGATGCAGACTCCTAGGGGCGTAGAGACAGAGCAATGGCGGATCACATCACAGTTCCATCGGTAACCAGCGCGAGCAGCCGCCGCGTCGATTCCGCCTGGGCTCCTCTGCGGGAACCGTTATTTCGCTCGCTGTGGATCGCCGCCGTAGTCTCCTATACCGGCACGTGGATGCAAAACGTTGGCGCAGGCTGGTTGATGACCGAGCTCACGACGTCTCCTCTGATCGTCAGCCTGGTGCAGGCCGCCTCCGCAATTCCCGTGTTTCTCGTCGTTCTCCCCGCAGGCGCGCTGGCCGACATTGTGGACCGCCGGCGTCTCCTGCTCTTCACGCAAAGCTGGATGGTCCTCGCGGCCACCGCTCTCGGCATCCTCACCCAACTCGGTGCCGTCAATCCCTGGATGCTTCTTGTATTTACCTTCCTGATGGGCATTGGCGCAGTGATGAACGATCCGGCATGGCAGGCGATCACGCCCGATGTTATTTCGCCCGAACGGCATCCTTCTGCCGTCGCATTGAACTCAGCAGGGTTTAATGTCGCTCGCGCGGTCGGCCCCGCGATTGGTGGCCTCGTCGTCGCAGCTGCAGGCGCAGGCTGGTCTTTTCTGTTGAATGCCGCCTCATTCTTTGGAGTGATTCTTTTCCTGTATACCTGGAAGCAAGCGCCCCAAGACTCCCCTAAAACCCAAACGGTCCGCGAGGCCATTCTCGAAGGTTTTCGCTATGTCCGCGGCGCGCCAAAAGTGCGATCAGTATTGATTCGCACCGGAGCATTTAGCATCGGTGCGGCATCTCTTCTCGCGCTGCTGCCCGTCGTTTGCCAACCGCATGGTGCGCAGGGATATGGCTTCTTGCTGACATGTTTCGGATTGGGTGCTCTCGCGGGAGCGGCGGTCCTTCCGAGGCTTCGCATTCAGTATTCAGTGGACGGACTGGTAGCCGGTGCCACGGTGCTGTTTGCGCTCATGACTTTCGTCGCCGGACAAGTTCATATCTTTGAATGGCTCTGTCTGGTATTGTTTACCGCGGGCGCCGCGTGGATTGGCATCCTCGCCTGCTTCAACGTCGTCGCACAAACGATGTGCCCTTCATGGATGCGGGCGCGTGCGCTTTCCATGTACTTGCTCGTCCTTCAGGGAGGCATGGCCGTCGGAAGCGCAATTTGGGGCGAGGTCGCGTCGCGGCAAGGAGTGCCGGAAGCCCTTGCATGGTCGGCCCTGGCAATGGTATTAGGATTGGCCACGATCCGTCGCCATCGTTTGACGGCGACAGAATTGGAGATGGCTCCGGCCGTAGTCAGGGATTGATAACTCACGGGGGATCTATGATGAAGAAGACGGGTGCGATTGCACTGCTGCTGTTCACCGCTCTTGCGGCAGCGCAAATGCCAAAGCCCAAAGAGGAACACCGCACCGTCACAATGATTTTGGATCACAGCATTGGTAATCTCGAAAGCGAATTCGTCCCCCTGGCAGAGGCAATGCCCGAAGACAAATACGGATTCGCCCCAACGAATGGCGAATTCAAGAACGTCCGTACCTTTGCTCAGCAAATCAAGCATGTGGCCGCGGTGAACTATGAGCTCGGCGCCGCCATTCTCGAGCAGAAACCTCCCGTCGACATTGGGGATGAATCCGGTCCAGCCTCGGTAACATCCAAAGCCGACATTCTCAAGTACCTCAAGGAGTCATTCGCCTACACTCACAAGGCCGTGGCCACGATTAATGAAGGTAATTTCACCGGAACAGTACGAAGCCCCTTCGGCGAAGGCTGGGTTTCGCGTTTGGGCCTGGCAACATCGATTACCTGGCATGGCTACGACCATTACGGCCAGATGGTCGTATATGTCCGCATGAACGGGATCATTCCTCCGGCTAGCAAGATGTAGCACCCGCTCTGAACGACTCCGATCATGGCCATCGACTGGCAAACCTTTCGCCTGACCTTAGAATTGGCTCTCACTGTATCGGCAGTTCTCTTTCTCCTCGGCCTGCCCATCGCGTACTGGATCGCATTCTCCCGCTGGCGCTGGAAATTTCTGGTCGAAGCCTTCGTAGCCTTGCCGATTGTGCTCCCTCCAACCGTGCTGGGATTCTACGTCTTGGTGGCACTCGGTCCACGCAGTCCGCTCGGGCGTTGGTGGATCTCGCTTACAGGCCACACTCTTGCCTTCACCTTCTCCGGCCTCGTAATCGGATCAATTCTGTATAGCCTTCCCTTCGCCGTTCAGCCGTTCGCCGCCTCATTCTCTTCCGTGGACTCCAAACTGATCGCAGCATCGGCCACACTTGGCGCATCTCCGGTGCGCACATTCATTCGCGTGATCGCTCCACTCTCATCCGCAGGACTGATCACCGGTACGGTCTTGTCCTTCGCTCATACCATGGGCGAATTTGGTGTCGTTCTCATGGTCGGTGGCAACATCCCCGGCGTCACGCGCACAGTTTCCATCGACATCTACGACCGTGTACAAGCGTCTGACTACGCCGGTGCCAACCAAACTGCCCTGATCCTGCTAGCCCTCTGTTTCGTGCTATTGATGTTGGTCTACGGCCTAAATCGCAAAGCCTGGACGGTCAATCCCATAAAATAGCCTGTGATGAACCAGCAGCGGACTGCCTTCGAGGACTCAGCCCCCCAAACTGCCCAGTCTGACCGCAACGCTCGCCTCGCCTGCCGCGTTCGCAAACTTCATCGCGCCAACGCAAGTGAATTTCTTCTGGATGTTGCTTTCGAGGCATCAGCAGGCTTCACAATTCTCTTTGGCGCCTCTGGCGCGGGAAAAACAACACTACTCGACTGCATCGCCGGACTGACCGCACCGGATTCTGGAACAATCTCGATCGGCGACCGGGTGCTGTTTGATTCATCGCAACGCATCAACCTTCCTCTTTCCCGCCGTCGCGCTGGATATGTTCTGCAAAGTCTTGCCCTATTCCCGCACATGACGGTCATGCAGAATGTCGCCTACGGACTCGCGCACCTGTCGAACGCGGAAAGAAAGCATCGCACCACATCGATGCTTGAGGCCTTCCACATCGCGCATCTTGCCCATCGCAGCGCCCGCGAAATTTCTGGCGGAGAAGCTCAGCGGGTAGCCCTGGCACGAACCCTAGTGACCGAACCCGAAGTTCTTCTTCTCGATGAACCGTTAGCCGCGATCGACTTTCCAACAAAATCGCAAATCATCGACGACCTCCGCGAATGGAACCGAACTCATCGCGTCCCGATTCTTTACGTCACGCACAGCCGCGAAGAAGTCTTCGCTTTGGGTGAGCGAGTCGTAGTTCTCGATTCCGGACGCATCCTCGACCAGGGAACGCCGCACGAAGTATTAAGCGCTCCAAAGCTGGAAACTGTCGCGCAACTGGCCGGATTCGAAAACATCTTCGACGCCGAGGTTGAATCCATTCGTCCCGAGCGCGGCACGATGACTTGCCGCATCACGGGAGAGGCAGGCGGAATTGTTCTTGAAACTCCCATGGTGCGGGGAGGCGTAGGTTCCGCACTGCGGGTGGGAATTCGCGCCGGAGACATCCTGCTGGCCACTTCGCCGCCGACTGGTCTCAGCGCCCGCAACGTAATCCCAGGACGCATTCAGTCCCTGGATCAACACGATGTGATCGTCTCCGCGCGAGTGAAATGCAGAGTCGAAATGGACGTTCACCTCACCCTTGCCGCCCGCGACTCACTCGAACTCAAACCGGGCAAGGAAGTCTGGCTAGTGATCAAAACGCATTCGTGCCACCTGATGCGCCGCTAGATCGATTCAGGCATTGCTGTCATCCTGATGGCGCCGCTTTTTGGCGCCGGAGGACCTATGCAACTATGCCTGCAGTGCTCATAAGGCCGGAGACTGCATAGGTCCTCCGGCCTGCAAAAAACGCAGGCCATCAGGATGACACCGCGCTGGATTGCATCAAAAAGCCAAAATTGTCTGGCCGACCCATCTCATTCGCCCGAATTCTTCGCGTTAAATACCTGCGCCTGCTCCATCTCAATCACAGCAACCCGCTGCCCATGCCGCTCCTCCGAAAACACGATCCGCCCGCCCAGCACCTGCGCAGCGGCGGCCGATGGCAGATCCCGCTCGTATCCAAAAAATCGTCGTTTGAGGTCAACCCACGTCTCCCACCGGTCAAGCAGCGGATGCCTGGGCTCGTACTTGGTCGAGAAGACGAACGCGACGTCAAAATGCGAGCGGAAGTCCGCGGCAGAGAGAACTTGCTCCAACGAAAAATCCTCGATGCGCACCACCTGCAACGGTCGCGTCGTGTACCCAAGCCACGGCCGTGTCAGTTCGTCGGAGGCCGGCCACGCCGTCAGCACTTTCGCCATCGGGTACCGCGCCTCCACATAGCGCTCCGCATCTTGATGGAGCACGACGTAGTCGCGATACGCCAGATTGTCCTCCGGAGAGAATCCATACGGCGGATTCCAGAACCACGCCGCCACAAAGGCGATGACGACGAACGCAATGACCACCTTCCAGTACTGCATTCGGCGCCGCAGCGTCGAGACTGCCAGAATGATCACCAACGGAACCACGGGCAAAAGATAGCGCGCCAGCACTGCGCCGCCGATCACCGCCATCGAAGTCACATACGCGGCGATGACCACATAAAAAACAATCTGCACTGGAATCGCAATCCGCGCGCGCTCCACACCTTCATCGCTCACTGGAGGGTCCGTCATCGCCAGCGCCGTTGCTCCGGTCAGAACCCACAGGTGCAAATAGCCGAAGCTCTGCCAAAGCCGCAGCGCGAGAGCCAGCACGAATCGCAAAGGATTCAGCGTGGCCGCAACGTTGTAGCGAAAAAATTCCGGATTGCCGAACACATATCCTGTCCGCGAATAGTGATACGCGTACCAAAGCGTCAGCGGTATGATCGGCATGAGCAATGCAACAACTCGCCATGCCGCTCCGCGACAAGGCTCCGTCCCAGTACTCCATGGCTGAATTCGCCCCCTCACGAGCGGAATCCTGCGCACGATCTCCCATCCCAGCAGCGCAAGCGGAGCAATGATCGCCGTCTCCTTCGCCAACGGCGCCAAGGAGAACCAAATCGCAACCGACACCCAACGCTGATCGAAATACGCCCGCAATCCCCAGAAGATGAGTCCAGCGGCCGCCAGATCCACCTGCGCGAGAGAGCTCTGCGAGAAAAATACCGGGTATACCGCGGTGCATAGCGTCGATGCGATTGCAACCTCAGTGTTAGCGATGCGTTCGGCGAGACGGAACGCGCCCAAAAGCGAAAACGCCGCGAGCACGATCATGGCGGAACGCGCTACCACCGGCGCATATCCAGCGACCTTCCACCACAGCGCAATCCACGCCAGAACCAATGGCGGATGCGCATTCGAAACCGTCGTGTGAGGGATCAGGCTCCCAGTAAGCAGCAGGTCGCGTGCCGCCGGCACGTAATACCCCGCTTCGTCCCAGAAATACGGCAACGAAAGCAGCGGTACATGCAGCAGAAAAATGACAACGAAGATCACCGCAAACACGACTGCCGGGTGAAGTTTCGATCGCATGAAGAATTCAGTCTATGCAGGAAGCCACGCGAATGCGGCAGAATGATTCCGGTTTAATGTACGGGCCCCGTTGGACTCATGCGCGGGTCGAGCTTGATTTCACCAAACGCTCCCTCGTAGCTCGACACATTTTGTTGAAGAAGTCCCAGCAATGCCTTCGCCTGCTGCGGACTCAGATAGATTCCCTGGAAATTGCGGATCTCCACGTTCGTCTCACTCTGCTGTTGCAATGTGCCAAAAACAAGAAAAAAGTCCCAGATATTGACCCGCATCTGCACGCTGTTCGCGTAGTTCTCGCGATAGTTCGAGTCATTCGTTAACTTCACGTTAGGCTGCATCGGATTATTCATGGCACAAAGTGTAACCGACTCTCTCCGACCAAAGTGTGTCGCCGCCCACGCTCATTGACAAAAACTGTCACCGGTTGATCCTTTGCGGCGGGTAACCTTTCGCTCAAAACTGTGCATCGTAGACCCTGGGTGCCACATTTTCATTGAAAATAAAGGGGTTGTTCTGACGAGCCCCATTACTTTGGGAAGTATCTTATGGCGTCGAAAATGCGATACAGTCGGTGTGCCCCCGATGAATAGGGGCCGCGTGGGATTACCTATGACTCAAAATAACGACCCCGCAATGATGGAAGAAGTCGTTCTTCCTGAGCATCTTCTCCCCTTGGGATCCGTTCTGGGCCAGGGAGTTTCTGCGCTGGACCTTTGTATGGTCCTCGCCAAGATTTTCCGCGTGCAGTACACCGAGGTCGCTTTACTGCGGCTTGAAGGTGGCTTGCTACGCTTCATTTTTCCTGAGCACCTGCGCACCACCGGTGCGATTCCGCTCTCCAGCAAAGCGGTCGCTGCGCACACTGCCCTCAGTAAGAAGGCCGAGATCTTCAATAACTTTGCGCGTGTCAAACACGCCAGCATCTTTGAAACCATCAAGCCCGAAGAAGGCGAGGATGTCGCCGCACCCGCTCCCATTCAGAAGCTGATGTCGGTTCCCGTCATGGACCGCGATTCTGCTGTAGTGGGCGTAATTCAGATTTCGAGAAAAGGTCTCGATCCCAAGTTCGCGCAAGATTTCAGCCGCGAAGACCTGCATGATCTGGAAATTGCCGCTGGATTGTTGGCAACAGCTCCAGCGCTGATGGCGAACTAGAGGCTTGTCGCGGAGAAAGCGTTACTGTCGCGGAACCTTAAGAGTTGTCATCCTGAGCGGAGTAACCGCTTCGCTCAGCGAAGCGGTTGCGGAGTCGAAGAGCCTGCCCTGAGGCGAACGCCGAAGGGATACCTACCCACTCAATCTCACTAACTAGGGTCGGATTCTCTCAGTTCCCGCGGTAACGAATTCACTGGGACTGTCCACTCGCACATAATTCCGACATCGACTCAGGAACTCCCCTTGGCGTCCCCGGTTTCTTTATCCTGACGTTTTGCCAAACACTCGCAAATCCATCCCGGTCATCTCTTTCGGTTCATCCACACCAAGCATTCCTAGAATCGTCGGCGAAATATCCCGCAGGGATCCATTCGGCTTGAGCGTGAACTGCTTTGCATTCTCCGAGATCACAATGAACGGCACCGGATTCGTCGTATGCGCCGTGTGCGGCCCACCAGTCGCCGGATCGATCATCATCTCCGCATTGCCGTGATCGGCCGTGATCAGCATCGCGCCGCCTTTCGCCTTTACTGCGGCCTCGATTCGCGCCAAACACGCGTCGACCGTTTCCACCGCCTTCACCGTGGGCTCGATCTTGCCGGAGTGGCCGACCATGTCGGCATTGGCGAAGTTCACGATCATTACATCGAACGTTCCTTCTTCCGTGGCTTTGACTACGGCATCGGCAATCCCTGATGCGCTCATCTCCGGCTTCAAATCGTAGGTCGCGACTTTCGGAGATGGCACCAGTACGCGGTCTTCTCCCGGAAACGGCTGCTCCACGCCGCCGTTAAAGAAGTAAGTCACGTGCGCATATTTTTCGGTCTCGGCTACCCGCAGGTTGCGCATGTTCTGACCGCCCATTACATTTGCAAGAATATTCGCCATCGACTCCGGCGGAATCACCACTGGCAGACTGAAATTCTTGTCGTACTGCGTCATGCAGACGTAGTGCAGATTCTTCGGCACGCGGTCGCGCGGAATCGTGGCATCGAGATCGGACGCTCCTGGTAAATCGCTTCCACCCTTCTCGTTGAGCCCGCTGTTGCGCGTAAGCGCACGCGTAATCTGCCGCACACGATCGGCGCGGAAGTTGAAACAGATGCACGAATCGTCTTCCCGAATCGTCGCAAGAGCCTGACCTTTACTGTCAGTACAAACGAACGGAATCACAAACTCATCCGTCACGCCCTTGTTGTACGACTCCTTCATTCCCTGCACCGGATCAGCCTGCTTGCCGCCCTCGGCATCGGCGAACACCATCGCGTTGTAGGCCTTGCCAATGCGCTCCCAGCGCCGGTCGCGGTCCATCGCGTAATAGCGTCCGTTCACGGTCGCGATCTTGCCGCAGTTGTACTCGCGCATCTTCTGCTGCAACTGATCGAGGTATCCCGCACCATTGGTGGGCAACGTGTCGCGGCCATCCATGAATGCGTGCACATACACGCGCTCCAGCCCATTCTGCCTGGCCATCTTGAGCAACGCGTACAAATGCGCCTGCCTCGAGTGCACACCACCGTCCGACACCAGTCCGAACAGGTGCAGCCGACGCTCTCCAGTCCGGGCATGCTTCATCGCCTCCAGCAGCGCAGGATGCGAGAAGAACTCCCCGTTCTGGATCATCAGGTCGATGCGCGTGATGTCCATGTGCACAATGCGCCCAGCGCCGATGTTCAGGTGCCCGACTTCGCTGTTCCCCATCTGACCTTCGGGCAGCCCCACAAAAGGTCCACTGGTATGGATGAGCGTGTTCGGATATTCGCGAAGCAGCCTGTCGTAAGTTGGCTTGCGCGCCAGCGCGATCGCATTCGCTTTGGTCTCGGCTCGATACCCCCAGCCGTCAAGAATGATCAGAATAAGTGGTTTAGGACGAGACATAGGTAGACTCTAAGACTCCTAAGAATGCATTCGTAAGCGGTTTAAGAAAGTGAGTGCTTCTTACTTCTGGTTCGACTCCGGCTTCTGGTCCACCCGCTTCAGCGCCGCATCTACCGTCGCCTGAATGCGTGGCATCGCAGCTTGCATCGTTTCTGCCGTGACAGACGGCATCTCGTGCAAAAACTTCTGCCCGATTGGGGACGAGTAGAACGCCGCCAGCCCATCGATTTCCGTCTTCGTGAAATGCCGCTGATAGACCGGGACCATATCGCTCAGCATTTCGTCGATGGGGAAATTGCGGATGAGTTCCCGCGAGCCGCGCTCGGCGCGCGCGATTTCCTCTTCCGAAACCTCCGGATGCTTCTTCTTCATCTCCTGCCGATTGAGCGCCTGCATCTGCGCAAACATCTGGTCCAGGAGCTGGCGCACCTGGTCCCGGCTTGCCATTACGTCGAACAGCTTCTGGACGTCCTCTTTCGAAGCCGCGTCCGGCGCGATAGAAACCGTCGTCTGTGCTGAAACGCCGACAACTCCGCAGACAACAAACGTGCAAAGCAAGAGCCTAGCTTTCATAAAGCCTCCCCATGCGAAACGACTTCGACCTATCCGTGATAGTTCAGCGCTTTCAGACCAAGGAACCGCGCCGTGCCCCCGAGCTCTTCTTCGATCCGCAGCAACTGGTTGTACTTCGCGATGCGATCCGTGCGCGACGCCGATCCAGTCTTAATCTGCCCCGCGCCGGTCGCGACCGCCAGATCGGCAATGAACGTATCTTCTGTCTCACCAGACCGGTGCGAGATCACCGACGTATATCCGTTGCGCCGCGCGAGGTCAATCGCATCCAGCGTTTCGCTAACCGTACCAATCTGGTTGACCTTGATCAGAATCGAATTCCCAACCTTGTTGTCGATTCCCTTCTGCAGGAACTGGATGTTCGTCACAAAAATGTCGTCCCCGACCAACTGAATCTTCTTGCCTACTTCCTTGGTGAGATTCTGCCAGCCCTCCCAATCGTTCTCCGCCAGACCATCCTCGAGCGAAACGATCGGATAATCATCCACCCACTTCGCCCAGAACTTCACCATCTCGTCGGAACTCTTCGCCGACTTGTCGGACTTTTTGAAAACGTACTTCCCCTCCTGAAAAAACTCGCTCGACGCCGGATCCAACGCAATCGCGATCTCCTCACCCGGCTTGTATCCAGCCTTCGTGATTGCTTCGAGCACAACCTCAATCGCCTCTACGTTCGACTTCACCGATGGCGCAAACCCGCCTTCGTCGCCCACAGCAGTGTTATAACCGCGCTTCTTCAGCACGCCCTTGAGCGTATGAAACACCTCCACACCCCAACGCAGCGCTTGGGAAAAACTCGGCGCGCCCACCGGCATGACCATGAATTCCTGGAAGTCAACGTTATTATCCGCGTGCGCTCCGCCATTCAGAATATTCATCATCGGAGTCGGCAAAGTGTTCGCGCCTGCTCCACCCAGATAGCGGTACAACGGAATGTCCAGGCTCAGTGCAGAAGCCCGCGCCGCCGCCATTGACACCGCCAGGATCGCATTCGCGCCCAGCCGTCCTTTGTTCTCCGTTCCATCCAGTTCGATCATTCGGGCATCGAGTCCCCGCTGATCGAATCCATCCCAATTCGCGAGCGCCTCAGCGATCTCGCTGTTCACGTTCTCAACAGCCTTCGAAACACCTTTGCCCACATACCGGTTTGTATCACCGTCGCGCAACTCGACAGCCTCATGCTCTCCAGTGGACGCGCCACTCGGCACAATGGCCCGGCCCATCGAGCCGTCTGCCAGAAAGACTTCCGCTTCTACCGTCGGGTTTCCGCGTGAGTCCAGAACTTCTCGTGCATGAATTCCTGCAATATTCGACATAGTTATTTCCTTTACTGGGATGAGTTCAACCGCGGTTCACGTGGTCGCGCAGACTGAATTCGACCTCGCGCCGATGCGTCCACAACAGGGGGGAACAACATCAACCTTTTTCCGCGCGTTACGAAACCCTCGATTATATCGGATGGACATGCGCACTCTGTGACGCCCGACACACGAATGTGTTCGATTTTCATTTTTGGGACTGTCCATTCGGCCATCCTGGAACCCCTCTTATCTCCATTGGTTCCCCATGTACTGTCCGTCGCTTGTGCGCTACTTTCCGCCTCATCTAGAGTTAACAGAACCAAGGGATTCTGGAGGTACCAATGAAACGCTGGATGTTCCTGCCGTGCCTATTCCTGGCGACACTGCTCACCGCACAAACCAACGCACCCGTTCCCGCCGGCACAGCCTTGATGGTTCGACTCGAAACGACTCTGGCCACGTTCAGCAACCATGTCGGAGATCCATTCCGCGGCAGCCTCGCGCAGCCCGTCGTCGTTGATGGAAAGACCCTTCTTCCCGCTGGAGCAGTGGTCGAAGGCCGCGTCACCAAGCTGAGCGAACCGCGCCGCATCTCCGGCAAGCCCACGATCGGCATCTTGCCCGAAGCAGTCATCCTGCCCAGCGGCGAACGCTACTATCTCGATGCAACGCTCACGGACACGAATATCCCCGGCAGCGACGTCAACAATGAAGGCCAGTTCAAGGGATCAGGCCACGATCGTCGCGACACAATCGAGGAAGGCGGAGGCACCGCAGGCGGCATGCTGATTGGCGGACTAGTTGGCGGCCCAGTCGGAATCTTGGTCGGAGGCGCAATCGGCGCAGGATCAACCACCGGACACTGGCTCAGCAAGCATCGCTCTGCCACGTTACCAGCCGGAACGCAGCTGACGTTGGAACTGAATCGCCCGCTCGGGCTGTCTGCACCAGCTCCAGCAACACCAGCCGCCACGGCGCCAGCACCCGCAGCTCCCGCACCAGACAGCGGAAGCAAGTAGCGGATCGCAGGAATACGATTTGAACCGGCGCGGCCTCCAGCCGCGCCGCAAGCTCACCGGGAACCAGAACAGTGTCATGCAGAGCGGAGCCGGAGTGTAGCGAAGCGGAACTCCGGCGCAGTCGAAGCATCCCTACCCTAAAAACACTGCCGCGGGAAGCAAACCTACGCCCCGAACAACAACTCCCCCTCGCTCACCACCTGCAACTCGATCCATCCCTCAAGCGGCAACGAATCCACCGGCAACCGGTTCTGCCACAAACTGAACCGCAACCGTATCTTGCTGGTGGGCACACTCGGCGCGCTTCCCGCTTTCTTCTCCGTGCCATCCGAGCCCGAGGTCGGAACCGCCAACAACCACGTGAGCGGCAGCTTGAACTCGAAATTGCGCAGCAAGGCAATCTTCGCATGCTCGTCTTGCTGACTCGACGAAGCCAGCACGCGACCCGCAACTCCATTCTCGATCTTCCAACTTGTCAGCTTTCCCGCGTCCGCAGCAGCGTCGATCCGCAACGTCCTCCTCGGACGCGGCTCCCCACTAGCCCACGATTCAACGTTCACCACGATTTCAAAATCCTCGCTCGGCGCCTTCCCGGAAAAGTCGAGCCGCCCATAGAGGCAAGTCGCATCAATCCCCGCATACACCGAGTCGAGCAGGAACTGCTTGCCATGCATCGCTCCGGCGCGATGATCTGCGGTGTAGATCGCAGCGCCCATCCACTCGAAGTAGCGCACCTTGTCGCCGGCCACTCGCGGATGGATATACGCCGTCTGCGGCACAAACGACGGCCGCACCTCGACACCCGTGATCGGCTGCGCCAGATAATCCGGCGGAACCGCACCCAGCGCCTGGTACACATTCGAAAGATGCTTGCGATAGAGTTCGTCGAAGTCGCGGTCGTTGGCCGAGTGATGCTCCGGGCCGTACCACCAATTCCAGTCGCTTCCCTCAGCGATCAGGATCTCGTCAAACGCGAGTTTGCGCTGGGCCTCAGTCGCGCGCGCTGCATTCTGCGCGTAGAACTCACGCGCGTGATAAAGGTAGTCCCACGCTCGATTGTCCTCAGGCGCGCCGATCCACACATTGAAGTTCGCATTGATCCAAGATCCCGGCACCAGCGAATTCATCTTTCCGAAATCCTTATGGCGGGCAATCGCTTCGGAAATCGTCAGCGCTTCAATGCCTGGGTCGCGTTGCAGTTCGTCGTAGAACCGTCGCAGGAATTCGCGCCCCGACTTCGGATAGTATTCCCAGGCATTTTCTCCATCGAGAATGATCGAGACCACAGCGTCGCGTCCCTTATCGAGCACTGGCCTCGCCGCATCTTTGATGTTGCCGATCAAATGCCGCGCCGCATCTGCCGGAGGCATGCCCGAGTACACGAACCCGATCAGATCCGAAATGGTGTGATCGCGAAACACCATGTGCATCGCCGTCGAACCATTCTCGTAGCGATGGATGTTGTAGAGCTTCTCGGCCTGATGCGAGGGCAATCGTCCGCCTTCATCACGCGAAAAATACGCTCCGGTGCTTCGCCCGAGTACGCCTTCGTCGGTTGCCATCCATTGCACGCCAAGTTTGTGCGCGATGGCCAAGGCCTCTTCCGAAACGCTTCCTTCCGACGGCCAGATTCCCTTCGGACGTACGCCAAACACTTTTTCGTGTAGATCAAGACCGCGCACCAACTGCTCGCGTGCATCCTCCGGATGTCGAAATCGATTCTGCGGCAAAGGCATTCCGGGCGATGAAACTGCGCCAACACTCGTATCGCAGACCAGTGGCAGAATCGGATGGTAGAACGGCGTCGCCGAAATCTCGATGGAACCTTTCTTGGCAGCGTCGGCGTGCGCGGGCAGAACGCGGCCAATCAACGCGCGCTCTTGTGCGATTACAAACTTCTGATCGTCGAGCGAAAAGTGGTGCCCTTTCGTGACCAGCGCGGCGATCTCTTTCTCTTCGAGAAAGAACTCATCGAACCACGCGATCTGCGACAGCACCTGCAGATCGGTGAAATCCTGATCCTGAAAATATCGCTCCGCGCGCTCGGGATGATCTCCATGCTCGCGAAACCGCTCCCAGAGCTGGCGGTAAAGCGGATACCGTCCGATCACATTCTGCGGATTCGCCTGGAACAGATACTGCAGCGCAAACCGCCGCTCCTCGGGCGTCAACTCTTTTGCCGGTTTCGCCGCGACGCTCAGAAATGGATCCTGCGCGGTCCCGGCGACGTAATCCTGAATCTGCACCAGCAGCGACGGCACCAGATTGAAGTTCTGGTGAACCTTCGGGAATTCGTCGAGCAGCTTGACCATCCCGTAATAGTCTTTGAGGGCGTGCAGTCGCACCCAAGGCAAACGGTATTCGCCCGAAACCAGATCTTTGTAGAACGGTTGGTGCTGGTGCCAAAGAAGAATGACCCGCAGAGATGGCATGGCTGGAGCAGTCAGTCTAGCACGCGAGATTTTTGAGAAATTCGGTGGCTGAAAGCAGGAAGTTGAACGTCCGCGGTTCAAAGAGTTCGCCACGGATCGTCACGGATTTTCACGGATAGGCTTTTTGATTGAATTGGTTTATCCGTGTTGATCCGCGTAGATCCGTGGCAAGAGGATTTGGGTTTCCCATTTCGGGAAACGGATGGATTTCGGGGGTATCCCCCTCCCCGTCGGCCTACTGGAATCATTGACTTAGCGGAAAGTGTCAGGAAAAATCTTGGGCTCAATAGCTTGCGGGCAAAATCTTGAATTCAAAGCAGTTGCCGGTGTTCGGTACAGCAGCGGCGTTATCCTGAACGGAGCCGCTTTTCAGGCGGAGTGAAGAGCCTGCCCTGAGCTGAAAGGCGAAGGGATCTCGCGCGTACTGGCTGCGCTCTCGCCCCACGTGAGATCCCTCCGCGCGCTGGTGAAGGTGCGCGCGTTCGGGATGACGCCTTTGGAGAGGCCCGAAATTTCTAGCCAACGCTCCGGCGGGCCCTTTTAACCTGGACCTGCTACCACCGCTAACGCTGGCTTGCCGAACCGAAGCGCCGCGACTTATTTTTGCACATCTTGGAAGAAGCCAGACGACGCCGTCGCTTCGTAGTCGTAGGCTACGTGGTCATGCCCGAGCATGTTCATCTGCTAGTTAGTGAACCTGAACAAGGGACGCTCTCGACGATTGTGCAAGTGGTGAAGCAGCGTTTCGCACGCCGCGTCCTAGGCCGAAAAAGAAGGAAGTCGGGACAATTGAACTTATGGGTTGAGGATGAACCGCATGTCTGGCAGACTCGGTTTTACGACTTCAATGTCTGGAGCAACCGCAAACGCGCGGAGAAATTACATTACATGCATCAGAATCCCGTGAGGCGAGGGCTCGTACTGGAGCCGGAGTACTGGCAAAGCTTTCACCGCTAAGATCGCGGAGAAAATCGGCTCCACTAGTTCTGGCCGTAGGTCCCGAGTGTCACCATGTTCTGCAGGCGACAATCAGGTCTGCGTCTGGATTTGAACGGTGGTGTTCGGATTCGGACAAGCGCGCGCTCGCCGCTTTGTTACCAGAGTCGCTAATTCAACGGCATAGACGGATTCTGAGTTGGCAGAATCTGGCAGGTGAACTGCCATAGGAACTCTTTTTGTCACGTTCAGGGAGACGAGCATGTCCGGCTTTGTGAAGGATCTTCGATACGCTATCCGGCAGTTGACCAAGACGCCCGGCTTCACTCTCACTTGCGTGCTCACGCTGGCTCTGGGCATTGGCGCCAACACCGCGGTCTTCAGCGTGATGAATGCAATTTTGTTGAGGTCTCTGCCGGTTTCCGATCCCGATCGCGTCGTCTTCCTGAATACATCGGGAGCGCCACACAGAACCGGCACGATCGACTCACACGCGACCTTCTCCTATCCGGTCTACGAGTCTTTGCGCGCACATCGCGCCGGGCTTTCGGAGGTGATGGCCAGTGTCCCGCTTTCCGTAGGGAAAGTCGCTGTCCGCTTCGGAAACGAACCCGAAGAGGCAGAAGGCGACATGGTCAGCGGAAATTTGTTCTCGGGGCTCGGAGTGAACCTTATTCGCGGCCGCGGGTTCTCCCCGCAGGATGAAGACAGCCACGCTCCCATTGCTGTAATCAGCTACAACTATTGGACAAGCCGCTTCTCGCAAAGTCCAGACGTCATCGGCAAGACTCTGTACGTAAACGGTGTTCCCCTCACGATCGTCGGCATTTCCGCGGAAGGTTTTGAAGGAGTGGAACCGGGCAGTTCGACCGATTTCTGGATTCCTTTGCAGAATCGCGCGGAGCTGAACGCCTGGGGGAATCCGCCGGAAGACGGGAAGATCTACCGCGATAACCAAACCTGGTGGTGCATGCGATTGCTCGGACGCCTCGCACCCGGTACCAGCAAATCGCAGGCCGTTGCGCGACTGCAGAGCACATTTCAGACCGCGGCATACATCGGCCTGGGCAATCCTGAACCAGGAGAGCAGCGGCCAGTGTTGAGTCTCGAGGACGCGAAGAAATTTCAAGGATCCGAGACGATGTACTTCAAGCCTCTGAGAATTCTGATGGCGATGGTCGGATTCGTGCTGCTCATCGCTCTGAGCAACGTAGCGATGCTGCTGATGGCGCGCAACACGACGCGCCAGCGCGAATTCTCGCTGCGTCTGTCACTTGGCGCTGGACGCCGCACGTTGCTCCGCTATTTGCTCGCAGAAGCTCTGCTTCTGGTGTCTGCGGGAGGCGGACTCGCCTGGCTGTTTTCTCTTTATGCCACAAAGGCGCTTGGTGCGTGGGCACAGATCGAGTCGAGCCTCGCTCCAGACCGAACCGTCCTTTTCTTCACGTTAAGCATCCTGACTGTAGCGGCTTTGCTGTTCGGATTGGCGCCGCTCCGAGTCGCCACCGCGGGCGGACCGGGGCTGGTCTTGAAGACATCTTCGGCAACTTCCAACACAGATGCAGGCAAGACGCACACCGGAAAAATCGTAGTCGCAACGCAAATGGCGTTATGCGTGGTGCTGCTCGTCGGCGGAGCGTTGCTGATTCGAACCCTGCGTAACCTTCAGCAGATTTCGCTGGGCTTTCCTACCAACGGACTGGTCGTCTTCGGCGTCAACCCAACGATCCATTCTCTTACTGAGGGTCGCGCGTTTTATCAAGAATTGATCGGCAAGATGCGCGCGCTTCCCGGCGTGGAGTCTGTCACCATCATGGAGGAACGCCTCGGCTCCTTCTGGTCGAACAACAACGACATGATGGTCGACGGCAAGCTGCCGGACCCCGTCAATGGATCAAGATGGGTACGCAGCAATATCGCCGGCCCGGACTTTTTTCACACACTCCGAGTTCCCGTCATCGCGGGGCGCGACTTTGCCGACTCCGACACGGCCACGTCTCCTCACGTTGGCATCATCAACGAGCTATTCGCGCAACGTTTTCTGCCCAACCAGAGCCCGATTGGTCACACCATCGGAACCAACGATGGAAAATATCAAATGACGATCGTGGGCGTGGTCAAGAACCACAAGTACCGCAGCATCGACGAAGAGCCAATTCCCATGGCCTGGTACATGTATGCTCAGATTCCCATCATCGGCCAAATGCAAGTCGAACTGCGTGTCCACGGCGATCCGTTGGCGATCCTTCCTTCAGCTCGCAAGGCACTGCAGCAGATGGATCCGAATCTGCCGTTGATCCAACCCATTACCCAGCAAGCACAGTATGAGACGACAATCTCGCAACAATTGCTATTTGCTCGCCTGGCTGGATTCTTTGGACTGCTAGCCGTTCTTCTCGTCGCGACCGGGCTCTACGGGATGCTCGCCTATCGTGTAAACCATCGCACGGCCGAGATTGGTGTTCGTTTGGCAGTAGGAGCACGGCGTGGCCAAGTCATCTGGATGGTCCTCCGCGACAGCTTGGTCCTGACCGCTGCCGGCGTTGCGGTTGGCGTGCCGCTGGCAATCCTGACCGGCAAAGCTCTGTCTTCGGCGCTCTACGGGATTAAACCCGACGACCCGGCAAGTTTCGCGTTCGCGCTTGTAGGCGTCGCGGTCGTCGCCTTGGCCGCCAGTTGGATTCCGGCACGCCGGGCCGCCAACGTCGATCCGCTGACAGCCCTCCGCTCGGAGTAAAACCTTGGCTTTCTAAGGTAAATCCAGCGGTGCAACCCTGCGCTCTGGTCCGGTACACTATCCATCGGACCTATGAGCGGACGGGTGGCCCACGCTTTCAACTTCAATCTTGATGTTCACACTTCCCAAACTGTGGGTGCCCCGTCCTCGCGATTTTTTGCAAGGGCGGGTACGATGCAGCCGACTCCTAAAGATTTTGATCTTAACCGCACCGTCCCAAAACGAGATCTCTCCCCAATCTAATCACACGCCTGCGTGATCCCAGTCCTTGCGGCTCACCATCAGCGAGCCCAAACTAGCCAAGGCGAAAGCGGTAGACGAGAGAAATTCGCCGACAGGAGCTAACTTGAGGCGTTTGGTGGGCGTCTGAGCCGGTCGCCGAAATCCTGAGCGTAGCTGAAGGATCTAACTCCTTGCGGCTCAAGATTTTACCCGCAAGTTGTTGAGCGCCATAGATTACTTTGCGATTTCCCGCTAAGTGCATGATTCCAGAGATCCGAGGGGGAGGGGGGTACCCCCGGTTCGTCTCAAAATGCCTTGCCAAGCCCGAAACGGCTGAAAAGCTGATAGGGATCCTTCGACTGCGGTTGATCTTTGCGCTTGGCGCGCAAAGATCAGTCCTCGCTCAGGATGACAGTGCTTAGGTGACGCTGGGTAACAGTACTGTGGTGAACCTGGATGACAGTGCTATGGGATGAAAATGGCGCGGGATTGAGTCAGCGCCTACAGGATTCAATCGGCAGCGGTCGGGCCGTTGGTTCGGTACACTATCCGTCTGAGCCGACCTCATGCCTGAAACTGTGACCAGCACTCCCCAACTGCTTACCGAGAACGATCTTTATCTTTTCAACGAAGGCAGCCACTACCGCATTTACGACAAGATGGGAGCGCATCTTGCCACGAGCAATGGACAAAGTGGCGCGGTCTTCAGCGTTTGGGCTCCGAACGCTCGTACCGTGTCCGTGATCGGAAGCTTCAACGGATGGGATCCGAAGACTCACCGCCTCACTTCGCGCGGATCATCTGGCATCTGGGAAGGTTTCATTCCGGGCGCGACTCACGGCTCGCACTACAAGTTTCATATCGAGTCGATCCACCACGGATATCGCACGGACCGAGCTGATCCGATCGGCATCTGGCATGAAAAACCTCCGCGCACTGCGTCGGTCATTTGGGATCTCAACTACGAATGGCATGACCAGGACTGGATGCAGAAACGCATCGAGCGCAATTCGCTTCATGCTCCGCAGGCGGTTTACGAAGTACATCTCGGCTCATGGATGCGCGTGCCTGAAGAGCACAACCGTCCACTGACTTACCGGGAGACCGCGCCGCGGCTCGCGGAGTACGTCGGCCAGCTGGGATTCACACACGTCGAATTTCTCCCCGTGATGGAGCACCCTTTCTTCGGCTCCTGGGGATATCAGACTACGGGCTATTTCGCTCCTACATCGCGCTACGGCACGCCGCAGGATTTCATGTATCTGGTCGACTACCTGCACCAGCATGGGATTGGCGTCATCCTCGACTGGGTACCGTCGCACTTCCCTTCCGACGGCCACGGCCTCGCCTACTTCGACGGCACACATCTATACGAACACGCCGACTCGCGTCAGGGATTTCATCCCGACTGGAAGACGCATATCTTCAACTACGGCCGCGCGGAAGTACGCAGCTTCCTGATGTCGAGCGCGATGTTCTGGTTCGACAAGTATCACGTGGACGGACTTCGCGTGGATGCCGTTGCATCGATGCTCTATCTCGATTATTCGCGCAAAGAGGGCGAGTGGATTCCCAACAAATTCGGCGGGCGCGAGAATCTCGAGGCGATTGACTTCCTCCGCCGATTCAATCAGGAATCCTACAAAGAACATCCAGACATTCAGACCACCGCCGAGGAATCGACGTCGTGGCCCATGGTTTCAAAGCCCATTTATGTAGGCGGCCTGGGCTTCGGCATGAAATGGGACATGGGCTGGATGCACGACACGCTTAAGTACTTTCAAAACGATCCCATTCACCGCAAGTACCAACACAACCTACTCACCTTCCGCATGCTCTATTCGTGGCATGAGAACTTCGTGCTGCCGCTCTCGCACGATGAAGTCGTCCACGGCAAAGGCTCGCTGATCGGCAAAATGCCTGGCGATGAGTGGCAGAAGTTCGCCAACCTGCGTCTGCTGTTCGGATACATGTATGCGCAAGCTGGGAAGAAGCTCCTGTTCATGGGAGGAGAGTTTGGCCAGGTGCGCGAATGGGCGCACGACACCAGCCTCGAGTGGCACGTGCTGCAGTATCAAGTTCACCGTGGTGTGCAGGCATGGATGGAGCAACTAAACCGCTTCTATCGCAACGAACCAGCCATGCACCGGCTTGATAACGATCCGGCGGGATTTGAGTGGGTCGATGCGAATGACAACGCAACGAGCACAATCTCGCTGTTACGCAAGAGCGAAAATCCGCAGGACACAGTTCTTGTGGTTTGTAACTTCACACCGGTTCCGCGCGAAGAGTACCGCATCGGGGTTCCTCATGGTGGCTACTGGCGCGAAATGCTCAATAGCGATGCCCGCGAGTACGCCGGCAGCGGCCTGGGCAATCTAGGAGGAGTTCACGCCGAAGCAGTTCCAATGCACGGGCGGCCGTTCTCTTTGAAGCTGACGTTGCCACCGCTGGCGGCGTTGTTCTTTAAAGCTCAATGAATTTCCTCTGTGAACCCCTGTGCCCCCTGTGGTGAAGAATTCGAGTTTATCCAAATGCCTGAAAGCTCTTCCAAAACTCCGGCCAGGGCAGCCGCGGAGGTCCGCACACGAAAATATCTGGATGATCCCGGCTCTCCTCGTTCTTCACGCCTAACGAATTCTGATTGTGCCCGGCCAAACGGCACCCGGTGTATCTCCGGTCGGCATTCTCAAATGACGTACCCAAAACAATCAGCGTGGTCGGCGGAGGATCCGGATATCCTCGCAGCCATCCTGAATTCGTCCCGCTGATCGGCGCCGGCAGATGATATGCAGGTCCGAGAATTTCAATCGCTCCGGCTTCGCCATAATTCCTCACGACAATGCCTAAATGCTCCCGCTCTTCGGGGGGCAAGGAATCCCGGATCACAGCAACGTTGCGCACGAGATCATCCCACCCAATCTCTTCACGCAACTCGCTATTCTTCTCGAGAGCAAACTTCTTCAAAGGCCCATCCGAAGCCAGCGGGACAAGCAACGCAAAGGCAAATGCACCAGCGAGGCTCAACAGAACAAAGAACGTCCCTGCGATGGCCCTGCGCGGCACCTTTGACATCGATGCCAGCCAGCGCGCTGCCATCACAGCGCCCATCGCCATCAACATCGGATATGCCGCCGCCAAGTAATAATGGCGGCCTTTTCCCACAATAAAGAGCACCAGCGGGATCACGTACATCCACGCCAGCATTCGATATCGCGCCTGCCGGAAGTAGCCAATCAGACCCGCGATCCAAACAGGCACGGTCAGCACATTTGTGCAGAGCAGAAACTGTCCGCTTAGAAAATCATCCGCCCGCCCCTCGCCTACGTCGCGCGTGTGAATGCTCTGCAGGAACTGCAGTGAGATGAAGTCGTGTCTGATTTGCCAGATCAAATTCGGAAGGAAGATCAGAATTGACAGCCCCACTCCCGCCCATAGCCATGGGCTCAACAAGTATTTCCGCGCTCCTGTCAGAACTACCCCACCAACGATTCCCGCGACGTAAAACGCCATGCTGTATTTCGTCTGCATTCCAAGCCCGATGACCGCCCCGATTGCCACCCACCATCGCGGATCGTCGCTCTTCAGCAACCGGATCACGAAATAGGCAATCAGCACCCACCACAAATAATCGAACGTCGTGTATTGAAATTCAGTTCCCTCAAAAATGGGTAAAGGTGAAAGCGCGACACACAATGCGGCCGTCACCTGTGCGAATCGTCCTCCGCCTAGTTCGCGAGCCATTAGTCCGGTCAGCACGACCGTCGTCGCCGATGCGATCACCGAAAACAGTCGAAGCCCCGTCATCGAAAGTCCGAAGAGCGACAAACTGATGCGCTCCACCACCGGTGTAAATGGCGGATACGCCACAAATCCCCAATCCAGGTGCCGCGCATCTGTCAGAAACTGAAGTTCATCCCGATGAAATCCGTACCGTCCGTTGGTAAGAATGTGGAGCAATGCGATTGCTCCCGCGATGGCGAGCAACACCAGGTTGTCGGAACGCAACCGGCTTGGCTCGTCGGCAATGCCCTCACCGGTGGGTTTCTGCACAGCATTCACTGTGGCCATCCCTGACCTCCAAACGTAAACATGGTCTCACAGCGGTACGAAGGCCGCTGCTTTGTAGTTCCGATACCACCCCGGCATCGCTGGGCGCTCCCGTGCTATCCTCGGCTTAAGCGCGTCTCCATGCGGATTCTTACCCGCTACATTCTCCGAGAGGTCACGGCCCATGCCTTGATCGGCATAGCGATCTTCACCTTCGTCCTCTTCACGCGCGACCTCGGACACATCCTCGAACTCGTGGTTCGGGCCAGCGCTCCGCTGCCGAGCATCGCCGAGATTTTCTCCTTCACGATCCCGCTCGCCCTGACCTACACACTCCCTATGAGCGTACTGGTCGGGATTTTGATCGGCCTCAGCCGTCTGGCCGCCGATAGCGAGATCACGGCCATGCGTGCCAGTGGCATGGGAGTATGGAGTTTCGCCCGTGTTCTGTCCATCTTCGTATTCGCCGCCTGGTTTCTTGCTCTGCTAAACGGGCTGTGGGTTGCTCCCCGTGCCCAGGCCGCTCTCGGTCATTTGGAAGACCGTTTGAAGGGTTCGCAAGTCTCTTTTGAGATTCAACCACGCGTCTTTTACGAGGGCTTCCCGAAAATGGTGCTGTATGTACACGATGTGAAAAGCGCCCAGGGAGCAGCACTCTGGAAAGGCGTCTTCATGGCCGACCTCTCCGACGCCGCCAATCCCCGCATTACTTTGGCGAGAGAAGGGATCGTCGTGAGCGAGGGCCCGGACCGCCTGCATCTTCATCTCATCGACGGTTCCGAGCATGAAACCGATCCCAAGAATCCCGAGCACTATCAGATCTCGACATTCGAGCAGACCGATATTCCGATCGACCTACCCACGACTGAGAACAAGGGCGACGAATCTCTTCCCGCCAGCGAGATGGATACTCGGGCTCTGCTCGACAAAGCACACAGTTCCGACCCCGTCACCGCCCGCTGGTACCTCATCGAATTTCACCGCCGCTTCGCTTTGCCCACGGCGTGCCTTGTTCTCGCGCTGGTCGGAATTCCTCTTGGCCTGTCGTCCAAGAAGAGCGGGAAGTCGGGCGGCTTCGTGCTCACGATCCTGCTCGTCTTTGCTTATTACGTCGTGTCGCTCGTCGGCGTGTCTTTTGCACGTCAGGGGCGCGTCTCTCCCTGGTTCGGGGCGTGGCTCGCCGATCTGGTTTTCTTCGCCCTCGCTGCCTTCCTGCTCTTGCGGGCGGAGAAGCGTCCGATCGATCTTGGCATCTTCCGCAGCTCCCGTAAGACTCAGCTGATTGGGCGACTCAATACCAATGGACGCCGCCGCGAGAACGCCTTCGAGCGCGCTTCGTCCCGGCGCCGCCTTTTCCGCGCCAGCTTCCCCACCCTGCTTGACGACTATGTGCTGCGCGACTTCTTCCTTTATCTCGGGATGATTCTCTCCACTTTCCTGGTGCTCGTCCTCGTTTTCACTCTCTTCGAGCTCCTGGGCGATATCCTGCGCAACAAAGTGCCCGCGTCGATCGTGGCGGAGTATCTCCTCAACGTCACTCCATACTTGCTATACAACGTCGCACCGCTCGTCATGCTGCTTGCGGTCCTGGTCACGTTTGGCGTCATGCAACGCTCCAACGAGATTACCGCCATCAAAGCCACCGGCACGAGCATCTATCGCATCATCACGCCCATAATTGCCGCAGCAGCCGTACTGTCTGGCGTCCTGTTTCTTGCCGATCAGTTTTACTTACCGCACACCAACAAGCGTCAGGAAGCACTCCACAACCAGATCAAAGGTAAGCCTCCACAGACGTATCTTCGTCCTGATCGTAAGTGGATCTTCGGTGCGAACAACGACATTTACTATTACCAGTTCTTCGATCCCGATCGCGACCAGTTCGGCAACATCAGCGTCTTCCAGCTTGATAAGTCCACCTTCACCATCACCCGGCGCATTCACGCCGAGCGTGCACACTGGTCCGACAATCTGAACCGCTGGGTGTACGAGCAGGGATGGGAGCGGTCCTTGCATGGCAGCGCCATCGCTCCCGAAGGCTATCGCACCTTTGATGTAGCTACTTTTCCCGAGTTCACGGAAACACCGTCCTATTTCAAGAAGGAAGTAAAGCAGTATACGGAGATGAATTATGCGGAGTTGCGCCGCTACATCCGCGATCTGCAGCAGAGTGGATTTGATGTGGTGCGCCTGCGCGTTGAACTCAACAAGAAGCTGTCTTATCCGTTAATCACACTGATTATGGCGATACTGGCGATCCCGTTTTCGCTATCCGCGGGAAAAAGGGGAGCGGTCGCCGGAGTCGCGGTGGCTGTGTCCATTGCCGTGTTCTACACTGTAGTGTCGCGCCTGTTCGAAGCGATGGGCGATCTTAGCCAGCTTCCTCCGGCGATGGCAGCCTGGTCCCCGGATCTCATCTTCATGCTGGTAGGTGGCTATCTGATCCTGAAAGTACCCACGTAAGAGAAACGGATCTTTCAAACTTCTATATGCGGTACGAAGTTACCTGTCTCAAGAGCTGCTCTTACTTGAGCGGACCATGACCACAGTGCCGGGAGCGAGTTCGTCGCTTGCGGGTACCACGACGCGGTCTCCCTCTTTGAGATCTCCGAAGACCTCAGTCTTTCCAGCAGCGGCGGTGCCGGTTTTTACGTCTACCCACTCAGCTTTATCATCGCGAATCCTGATCACGAAAGTGCGCTGCAGGTTTGTGGTAATGGCGCTCGCCGGGACAAACAGCGTCGCGTAGTCCCGCTGAACCGGCCACTGCACATTGGCGAACGTACCCGGCGTGATCTGTGCGTTGCGAACATCAAGTTCAACGGCCATGGTCCGGGTGTTCTGATCGATATCGTGGGAGATGCGCGCGATCGGAGCATGAAAAACCTGGCCCGGGTAAGCAGCAATTGTAAAGGCCACCGACTCTCCTTCGCGGACTCCCGAAACGTACTGCTCCGGTATCGGCACAACCAAACGCAATCGTCCGATATCTTCAATTCGAACGATCGGCTGCGACCCGGTTTGTCCGGACGACGGCCCGACCAGAGCGCCAGGATGCAAATTGCGCTCGGTGACCACACCATCAAAGGGCGCGCGGATTTGCAGGTAAGACTCAAGCTGGGTGACGCTCCGTAACGCATCCTGTGCGGCCAAGACATTGTGTTGAGCTGCCTCTACCTGCGCGCGGTCTGCAGCTGTGGTTTGCTCTGCAACCAGCAAATCGTTACCCGCGACCACTCCGGGTGTCTTTGCGGCTGAAGTTAAGTGTTCATATGTGCCGCTGTCGGAAATGAGCTTGGCCTGCGCCGCTACCAAATGCGATTGAGCCGTTTGAAGGTTTGCGTCCGCCTGGGACCGCTGAGCAAGTAACTCGGGAGCCGAGAGTTGGACGATCAGGTCACCCGATTTGACGTGGGATCCCCGATCAACCGAAATCTTATCGATAAAGCCTGTCACCTTAGGAAAGATGGCGACTGCTTCGTACGGAATCGTCTGCGCGGGGAGAGACAACGTCGTATTCAGCTTGTGCGACTCCACCGCAACCACATTCACAGTCGGGGAACCGACATTTTGTCCCTTCTGGAGCGGAGCTCCGGAAGTTCCGGAGCACCCGACGGACACGATCAGAGCGAAACCGGCAATCACGAGCAATGGATAACGCGTGCTCATCGGCTCGCCTCCGGTGCTGCGCCTGCAAAGTCTGGATCATCCGGATCCAATGTGGGGGACTTGGTAGACGCACCACGCTGCACGATGGAGAAGATCGTCGGCAGCACCAGCAACGTGGCGATCGTGGCAAATACCAATCCGCCGATGACGGCGCGTCCCAAAGGCGCCACTTCTTCGCTGCCGCGTCCGATGGCGAGCGCCATTGGAATCATCCCAGCGATCATTGCAACACTCGTCATCAGCACTGGACGCAGGCGCTCGGCAGCAGCGTTTCGCGCGGCTGTGGTGGCGTCTTGTCCGGCCTTGCGATTCTTCTCGGCAAATGTCACCAGAAGAATGGCATTTGCAACGGCGACCCCGATCGCCATGATTGCTCCCATGAAACTTTCCAGGTTCAGGCTGGTTCCGGTGATCAGCAGCATGACCACGACGCCGACCAACACTGCCGGCGTGGTGGACACCACGATCAGCGCGAGACGCGCGGACTCGAAATTCGCGGCGAGTATCAGCAGAATCACCAGAATCGCCGCTGCCAATCCGATGGTTAGATTCCCGAAGATTTGACTCATCGCGCTGATCTGACCGCGCACCTGAACGGTCACGCCGCGCGGCGGAGCACCGGCCTGCCGAATCGCCTTTTCGATAGCAGCACTGGCGCGGCCCAGATCAACTCTTGAGAGGTTGGCCGAGAGTGCGACCTGCCATTGCCCATTCAGCCGGTCGAGTTCACCTGGGACAGTGTCTGATCGAACCGACGCAACCTGATCAACCAGCGGATCCGCCCCCGTACTGCTAGTCACAGGAATCGTCTGAATGTCTTTGACAGAGGTCATCTCCGGCTGCGGAATCTGCACCTGCACCTGATAGCTGACGCCGGATTTTGGATCGCGCCAATAATCCGGCGCAACAAAGCGGCTGGAAGCGGTCGCGGAAACCACCGCCTTGCCAACCTCGTCCGCGGTGGTTCCCAATTGGCCGGCCATGACGCGGTCTACTTTGACCGATACCGTCGGATAATGCAGTGGCTCCTCGTAGCCGAGGTCGCGCAGCTCGCTGATTCGACCGAGTTCTTGCTGGAGTTTGCCCGAGTAATTGACTACGTCGCTATATTGCGGTCCGTGAACGGCAACCTCGATCAGCGACGGAGTCCCGAAATTCAGTGTTTGCCCAATAAGATCGCCGGGATCGAACGAGAAATGGGAACCAGGAAACTGCTGCGGCAGGACGGTACGCAAGCGGTCTTCAAGGTCGTGCAGCGAAATCGAAGCTCCGGGCCGGAGTGCGATATTCATCACTGCTTCGTGTGGCCCGCTCGTCCAGAGGAAGACCGTATTGATCGGATAGGACGATCCCTGCATGCCGACGTAGCTGAGCGTAGCCTCGATGTTGCCTTCGCCGGCTTCGCGATTCACAACATCGAGGATGCGGCGCGTCAACTCTTCGGTGACAGGGACTCGCGTGCCATCGGGAGCATCAAATCGCAAGCGAAATTGGCTCGCCGCCGACGATGGAAAAATCTCGCGTGACAGACGGGGCAGAATGAAGACCAGCACGAGTGCGGCAACAACTGCATAAGCCGCAAGGAGTAGCCACTGGCGTTTCATCATGCGGTTCAGCGCCGAAAGAAATCTTTGCCGGAAGCGATCAAAGCGTTCGTCAGCAGAATGGTGTGCTTCGACAAGTCCTGGCTTTAACATCCAGTTGGAAAGCACGGGGACGAGCGAACTCGACAGCAGATACGACGCTCCCATGGAAAACCCGACCGCCAGTGAGAGCGGTACGAACAGCGCCCGGGCCGGACCGGTCATAAAGAACGATGGTAGAAAGACCGCCAATACACTGAGCATCGCAAGCAAACGTGGGATCGCGACTTCACCGCTCGCATTCAATACAGCTCTCGCCTTCGGCATGCCCTGCGCAAGATGCACATGAATGTTCTCCATCAGCACGGTGCCTTCATCCACAAGCACGCCCACGGCTAGGGCAAGGCCGCCAAGAGTCATGATGTTGATGGTTTCGCCGACTGCCCACAGCGCCACGACGGCGATCAACAGCGCGAATGGTATCGTGATCACGACAACCAGCGAACTCCGCCAGTCCCGCAGAAACAGCAGCAGTGTCAAACCGGTTAGAAGCGCGCCCAGAATACCTTCGCGCAGAACAGAGAGCAGCGCGTCGCGTACGTACTGTGACTGGTCAAACTCATACGTGAGCTTAATGTCTTCCGGAATCAACGACTGGAAGTTCGGCAGGCTGCTGCGTACCTCATTCACGACTGTAATCGTGGAGGCATCCGGCCGTTTCGTGACCGGAATATAGACAGTGCGCTTCCCGTTCACGAGCGCATAGCCCGCGAGAATGTCGGACGAATCCGCCACGCTGCCAACATCCCTCAGGTAGACGGCGGGCCCGGCACCCATTCGCAGCGGTATGTCAAGCAAGTCGGTGATCTGTTCGACGGTTGAGTTGGTCGTAACCAGCGTTTGGAAATTGCCGATGTTGGCGTTCCCCGCAGGTTCAATGCTGTTTCCGGCAAGCAGTGACTGCACCACATTGTTTGGCGATAGGCCGTAGGCGTGCAGCTTGTTCGGATCAACGCTGATCACAATCGTGCGCTGGTTCCCACCGAACGGAGGCGGCGAGGATACGCCAGGCAACGTCGCAAAAACCGGGCGTACACGGTTCAGGGCAAAATCCTGAATTTCTCCAAGTGTTCGGGACGGACTTGAGAACACGAGATAGCCAACCGGAAGCGTGCCCGCATCGTAGCGGATCACGAATGGGGAAACCGTTCCAGGCGGCATAAACGCGCGAGCACGGTTGACGTAGGAAATCGTTTGAGCCAATGCCTGGCTCATGTCGGTACCCGGGTGGAATGTCAGCTTGATGAGCGCGTTGCCTTGGATCGACTTTGCCTCGACGTTCTCAATCCCATTGATGTAAAGGAAGTGATACTCGTAGTAATAAGAAAGAAATCCTTCCATCTGCTGCGGACTCATTCCTCCATACGGCTGTGCAACATAGATCACCGGGAGGTTGAGATCGGGGAAAATGTCGATCCGTGTACGCAGCAAGGCGAGAATGGAACAAAGCGCCAATGCGGCGACGATGACCATCACGCTGATCGGACGTCTGAGAGCTGCACGAATAAGCCACATACGAAATCTTCTTCTAACGTCCCAGTTACGGCTGCGCGGCCAATTCCGTGAGAAATGGGCCTAGATCACCGCGCGCCACGGCCACCGCGGCCATCGCGCGCCAGACGTTTAACCGGGCAAGCGCATCATCGGCCTCAGCCTGAACCAGCACACTTTCGGAGGCGGCAACATCTACCACCGTTGCCAGCCCCGCTTGAAATCGGGCGCGCTGCTGCGTCTCGCTCTGTTGTGCAGCCGATAATTCAACTGGAGTGTTTAGCGCCGTCTGCTGCGCGCCGGCCAATTGGGCTTGAGCCTGCTGCACTCCGGCCGAGAGGTCATCGACAACCTGCGCGTAGTTTGCCTGCTCAGCCCGTACCGTTGCCGCCTGCACCTTCTTTTCAGCGCGCAGACGAAAAAAGTCGAATGCAGGAAACGTCATTTGCACGCCTGCCGCCCAGTTCATGGTGTCTGGGCCCAAGCCATTCGTTCCGCCCGGAAAGTTTCCCTTGAGATCAGTTCCCGCCCCGCGCCCTGAGAGAGAGGCAAGAGCGTTGAATTGCGGGACGTAGGAATGCGTGAGAGCCGAAAGCCGCGCTAGCTGCTGATTCACCACCGCTGCTTCACGTTGCGCGGCAGGGTGGCTCGCAATCGAAACAGCGCTTGCCGGCTCTGAAGGTGCTGGAGCGAGCAGTCTGGCGTAATCCACCTCTACCTTGGGGCTGCCGACCAGTTCACCCAGCGTCGCCCGCCGCACCTCAACACCCGTTTGAGCTTGTATCAGCTGTGTTCGCGCCAAAGCTGACTGCGCATCGGCCTGCGCGGCGTCCGCGCCCGGACGCAGTTGATTGTCAACGAGAACATGTACTGCCTTGGCAAAGACCTGCAATCGATCAACATTGGCCTGCGCTGTCGTCGCCAATTGCTCTGCCGCTGCGAGGTCGAAATAGGCATTCGCGGTCAACGCGGCAACGTCCAGTTTCGTCAATGCGAGTCCGGCGTTTGCCACCTGAGCACCCTGCCTCGCCGCGTTCACCTGAGCTCCACGTAATCCAAAGTCGAATGGTTGCCACGAGATCAGCGTCCCCCCCGCGCTGCTCCATGCCGATCGCGTGTCATCACTGGCGATCACAGGGCCGGAGATCGATGGAATCACACTTTGCGGAGGCAGCAGACCATAAATGTTGTTTGCTGTGGCCCGATTGGTCTGCCAAAGCAAGTCGGCACGAGGATAGTACGCAGAACGCGCCACCCCAATGGCCGCTTGCGCGGAGTTCCGTTGCTCAAGAGCAGCACGTATCCTCGGATAATTGGCTTCAGCGGAGTCGATTGCCGATGACAGTGTCAGCTTTTGGACGTCAGGTTGCGGGGCTGCCGTCTGCCTGGTCGACGGTTCAGAGATCGCCAAATTGGTCTGTGCTTCAATTTGCAAACACAGAACGCTTGCTGCAAGACACGATCTAAGAAGAAGACGCCAGCGGCAGCTCATCTGAGGCTGACCTTCCGTGGGTGCTTGCCTGACCGCGCGCCGAGAACGTCTTCGAAGAGTTCGCTGAACAGTTCCTGGACGCGATACTTGGCGATTGTCAGTGCCTTCCGTCCTGCCGGAGTGGCGCGGTAGACTCGTCTGCCATTGCGCTTTTCCGCCTGCTGGGAACGCAGCAGACCCCTTCTCTCCATCGAGTGCAGCAGCGGGTAGAACATCCCGGGACTGACCTTGTAGCCGTGACGTCCCAGTTCTTCAATCATACCCAGCCCGAAGATCGATTCTTTGACCGCGTGATGCAGCACATGGAGGCGTATCAGACCGGAATAGAGTTCGCGATGCTCACCGAGAGCGTTTGCGGCATTGTGCGACATATCTAACTCAATATATCTAACTCAGTTAACGAATCTAGATACTTTACCAAGCAAGGCGACGTTTCGCAACAAGCCCGCCGAGCACTATTTATCGGATGGCGCCCTGTTGTGGTGCTAGACCTTTTGGGCGGCGACTATGGCCTGCAGGACCTTCACGAACTCAGAAATCAACAGAAGTTTCTCCGAGCTCCGGCTCCACGCGACGCCGATTCGCCACAACGGCTCTTTCCAGTCCAGTTCATAAAATCGCACACCCGGCACTCTGAGGCGCTGGGCTGACCTCGGGACCAACGAGACCCCCAGGCCAGCTCGAACCAGATGGAGAATGGTCAAAATCTCGTTTGCTTCCTGAACGACCCGTGGAGTGAACCCCGCGCGCAGGCAAAGGGCTAGAACCCGATCGTGAAAGGCTTTGGAGACCGAGGCTGACACGAAAATGAAAGCACTGTTACGGAGTTCCCCGATGCCCTTCTTCCGCCGATATGGGATGTGCGCTGCAGTTGCCAAAACCAAATGCTCGGAAAATAGCGGAACGCACATCAGCTTGCGATCCGTGACTGGCAGCCGCAGAATCCCCACGTCCAGCCGACTTTCGATAAGAGATGAGACTTGCGCAGGCGACGGCATCTCCCGCATTTGCAATTCAACATCAGGGTACAGTTTCCGGAAACGCAGAATGGTTCGCGGAAGGATTTCCGGCAGCTCGGCAATGCCGAAGCCGATCCGCAGGGTACCGACTCGACCGTCAATCGCCGCTTGCGTTTCGCGCAAAGCATTCTCGGCGTCCTGCAACAGCTTTGCAGCTTTCGGAAGGAAGCTCTTGCCCGCATCCGTCAAGGCCACTCTCCGACGCGAGCGCACGAAGAGGGCTCCCTTTAGCTTCTCCTCCAATCTTCGAATCTTCTTGCTGAGCGCCGGTTGGGATAGAAACAACCGCTCGGATGCTCTGCGAAAATGGAGTTCGTTGGCCAGGACTACAAACGCATGCAGTTCTGAGAATTCAATATTCATACCTGTTAGTTATCACACAATAAATATTAATTCATTGGACGACATAGACAAGTCCTGTCAAGAATGATGAAGGCAGCAACAAATCGCAACCCAGAATGCAGCCGAGAATTACCGATCCAAACAGACGAAAGCGACAAAAAGCTTGCTCGACACGATTCAATCCGCTCCCGGTTACATTGCGATTGCCATGACCCACCGCAATTTCCGCCGCCTCTGGACGGGGGCTTTTATCTCCAGCATCGGCACATGGATGCAAAAGGTGGCGCAGGCGTGGCTAATCGTCACGATGATGGGTCCCCGATCGCCATTCTTCCTGGGGCTGGATAGCTTTCTCGGCGAGTTGCCGCTCATGCTGTTCAGCGTAATTGGCGGTGTGTTCGCGGATCGACGCGACCGCCGTCACATGATCCTGACGTCACAGATCATCCAGATGCTGGTGGCGCTCGTGCTGGCGGTACTGGTTTATGCAAAGCGCATTCACATCGCGCACGTGCTCGAATGTTCATTCATCGCTGGATGCGCGCGAGCTTTTGGCGGTCCCGCTTATCAGTCACTCTTGCCCACGCTTGTGGGCAAAGAACATCTCCCCAACGCGATTGCACTCAATTCCGTTCAATTTAATCTTGCGCAGGTTATCGGTCCTTTCATCGCTGGAGGTGTTCTCGCGATGTTCGGGATGGTTGCCTGCTTCGGTTTGAACGGCATTTCTTTCTTGTTTGTGATCGCCGCGATCCTGGCACTGCGCGACGTGCATGTGCCTCCAATGACCACCGAAAGCATGGTCGCTCAGTTCAGAGACGGCCTGGGATTCGTCCAAGCCTCTCCGAACCTGGTCACTGTGATGGCCCTCGGCTTCTTTGCGGCATTTCTCGGGGCGCCGCTGCTCACGTTTCTTCCCGTCATTACCAGAGACGTATTTCACCGGGACGTCGGCTTCTACACCCAACTCATGACGTTCTCGGGTGCGGGAGCGGTGACTGGAGCACTCGTCGCTGCCTGGCTGGGGAAGAACAAGCAGTTGGGACGGATTCTGCTGATCTTGCTGATGCTGTTCGGCATGATCATTGCCGGCTTCGGACTCTCCCCGATCACCTACGTGTCTGCGCTGATCCTGTTTGCCGGCGGGGCGCTCTTCGTCATATGTTCTTCACTCACCACTTCCCTAGCGCAGCTTCTTGCGCCGCCTGAGTTTCGCGGACGAGTGATCTCTATTTATTTGGTTGCATCCTTAGGCGGGTCACCCCTGGGTGGTCTTGCCAGCGGATGGCTAATCACGCGATTCGGCTCAGCGCCGTTCATGTTTGTGGTCAACGGTACGGTGCTCACGCTGGTGGCGCTGTACTTTCTGATCTATAGCCATGGCCTCAAAGATATCTAAGCATCCAGCAGCGCCTGAAAGGTAAAGACTCCGGAAGAAGACAAAACTCGCAACGACTGTTTCGCGGAGTGTGGCGACACGAATGACAAGAGGCGAATCATTTTTTTCATCACAACTCTCAAGCAAGCAATCGAAGATTAGGACTCAGCGATGTGTATGCGCAAGTCTCGCAGAAGAGTTACCAAACGCAACCCTGACACAATCCACAACTATTGGATGGACGAGCGGCTGCTTGTCTTAATACGGTGAGCGGCAACGAATGAGAAGTTTCGAGGAGTGGAACATGTGCCCAGCATGCATTGGAAGCGCAGTAGTGTTGGTCGCCGGAGTTGGATCCACTGGAGGAATTCTGGCGGTCTGCATCGGCAAGGTCAGAACATTTTTAAGAGCGAACGGTCTCGCTCTGTTTTCGAAAAGAAAGGAGAAATGAACATGGCAACAACGAAAGAGAAAGAAAGTGTGCGCCCTCAAGAGGAGAGCGCGATGAAGACACCTCCGATCGTCTCGCAGCAGGAATGGGAGGCCGCGCGGCAGAGGCTTCTTGTGAAGGAGAAGGCTTTGACCCGTTCCCGTGATGCGCTGGCCGCCGAGCGTCGACGGATGCCGTGGACGCCGGTGGAGAAGAAGTACGAGTTCGAAGGGCCCAACTGTAAGGCTAGCCTGCTCGACCTGTTCGAGGGACGCAAGCAGTTGATTCTCTATCGCGCCTTCTTCGAGCCCGGAGTTTTCGGCTGGCCCGAGCACGCCTGCCGTGGTTGCTCTCTCGGTGCCGATCAGGTTGGGCATCTGTCCCACCTGAACGCTCGCGACACGACCCTCGCCTACGCCTCACGCGCACCGCAGGCGGACATCACGCGCCTGAAAGCTCGTATGGGATGGGAGATGCCGTGGTACACCATGACGGACAGCTTCGACAAAGACTTCGGCGTGGATGAATGGCACGGCCACAATGTGTTCTTCCGCGACGGAGACAAGGTATACCGTACATACTTCATCAACAACCGCGCCGACGAAGCAATGGGAACAGTCTGGAGCTACCTCGATATCACACCGCTCGGGCGTCAGGAGACATGGGAGGACTCGCCAGAGGGTTATCCCCAGACGCCGCCGTACAAGTGGTGGAATTGGCACGACAACTACGACTCCGAGGCTGCGCCTCACCCGAAGTGGGTCGACATCCTTACCGACCCTCAAGGAGCCGCGTTGCGAAGACGCGAAGAAGAAGAGGCGAAAGCGAGCTAACGAGGCGCGACCACTTCGTCTTTGAGCAGCGGCCGCTTCTCGGGGCGGACCTACGCGGGTGTCCGCTCCTGAGAAGCGCTCCACGAAGTTAACGTAATGGGAGCTTGGTTACGGTTGCAATCCGATGTGCCGCAGCACATCTTCGAACCGAGGGTCGCTCCGCATTGGGTCATATAGCGGGTCTACTTTGATTGGCAGCACTGCGTTCGAGTGCTCGGAGATCGCTTTTTCGAGTACTTCGAGAACGCGCTCCTTCTGGCCTGTTCCCGAATAAGCCACCAATAACATTGCGGGGAGTCCAGGCCGAGAAGCAGGAACTTGTTCGACTTTCGCCAATGCGCGGCGTGCCTGCTGCGCGCGGCCCGAGCGACCATAAATGGCCGCCTTCCACGCCCATGGCCAAAGTCCTCTTCCATGACCGGGCCAGTGGTTAATCGCCTCGATCGCCTCGTCATATCTGCCCATTTGCAAATAGGAAGGAACCATCTCACCCTGCGCATGCTCGAAATTCGGATCCAATTCGAGCACGGAGCGGATTTGCTTCAACGCGCTCTCATATTGGTGCGAGTAATACAGGATCGATGCGTAATCAGAGCCGATAATCGGCGACAACGGATCCAGGTGTCTTGCCTGCTCGCTCTCGGTAAGCGCCTCCTGGAATCGTCCTTGCCACGAAAGAGATTCGGCATACCATTGGTGCGCGGTGGCATATTGCGGATTCAATTGAATCGCCCTGCGGAATTCCCTCTCGGCTCCCGGCCAGTCGTAGTCGTAGTTTTCTTTGATCAGCGCGAGGGAGGCATGGGCTTCGGCCAGGCTCTCATCGAGTTCCAGCGCCCGCAGGGCTGCCGTTCGCGCTTTGGGCATCAACTCGTTTTGCGGACCCTCATACCATGTGCTCATCAAGCCGAAAGTGTCCGCCAGCCCGGCGTATGCCGCGCCGTAGTTGGGATCCTTATCAATCGCCTGCTGAAAGTAATTCGCGGCTTGTCGAAATCCGTCCGCTGTCCTCTTGTTCCAGAAATACCGGCCTTTAAGACACAGGTCGTACACTTCATACGAGTTGGCCCGGGATTTGGCTGCCAGCGAACCACGCTCCGAGGCTGGTTCGATCGGCCGCCGGCCGCTGAGACTGAATTCGATTTCATTCGCGACTTCGCGCGCAATCTCCTCCTGTAGTTCCAGCAGGTGGCTCAGATCCCGATCGTATTGCCGTGTCCACAGATGGCTCTGGTCCTTCACCTGGATCAACTGCGCGGTAATCCGAACTCGCTCGGAATCGCGCCGAACGCTGCCCTCAATCACATACTGCACCCCCAAGTCCTCTCCGATCCGCGGGATTGATTCGGTGGTGTGCTTGTAGCGCATTACCGAGGTCCGGGCAATGACACCCACGCTGGCAGGATCGAGGTTTCCGAGCTGGCTGATCATTTCCTCGGTCAGCCCATCACTGAAATATTCCTGCCCCGGATCGCCGGTGAAGTTTTCAAAGGGTAGAACCGCCAGCATGATTTTGCCTTGCGGTTGAGCCGGGGCGTGCCGAGAACGCCATAGCCAAGTTGCAGCACCGGTAATTAGGACCACCGTCGTCATTACGGCGGCCATGGCAGCTAATCTCCAATGGTTCGCACGCGGCTGCGGTTGCAATGGAATTTCGAGGACACTCGCCGCACTGGGAACGATTACGGGGGTTTCTACTTCGGGCTCACTCGTTGTTTCTATCACCGGAATGAGAAACCGGTAACCCTGGCCCTGCACATTGAGGATGTAGCGGCGACCGCTTGCGTCGTCCAGGGCTTTGCGCACCATAAAGATGGTCTGCGTCAGGTTGGATTCTTCCACAAAACTGTTCGGCCAAACCGCCTTCATCAGTTCGTCTTTGGTTACCACTTTCCCGGCGTTTTGGATCAACAGGAGCAGAACCTCGAAGGCCTTGGGGGTGAGCGGGACCGTTGTCCCACCCCTGGTCAGCACCCGCGTTTGCGGGTCGAGGCGGAATTCGCCGAACTGATATAAGTTGCTGGTCAGACTGGACATAACAGACGTTTGAGAAGTTTTGAGAACTTTTGAGCGGCCATTTTAGGACATCCGATGGATACGCGAAGTATTTTGCGCCCGGGGTTGGCAGCGTCGCGCGCCACAAGTTGGCCGAAATTCTACCACGATTCTCCCCAGCAGCCGCCCAGAGAACTGAAGCCAATTTAAGGAGAAGTTATGTCCGACAAAACACAACAGGAATGCTCTGTTCGGGGATTTCGTTGGCTCGCTTCATGGTTCGGGCCCAAGCATTCGCGCAAGCGAGTTCTCCGTTACCTGGTTGCTCTTGGGATTCTTACCAGCGGCTCGATCATTGCAGACGTCTACCTACCAAACCTGCTTCCGTTTCTGAACTTCACGGGCTTCTCGGCGACCAACAGTACGACCGGTTCGCTGGACATCAGCGGACCGTTCTTTCAGAGCCTGGGAACCAACGGCCGCACCTGCACAACGTGTCATGCCGCCAGTGACGGATTTGGCCTCAGCGCGGTTGACGTCCAGTTCCGCTACTTCACCACCCAAGGGAAAGATCCTCTGTTTGCGCAAGTGGATGGTTCGACATGTCCAACCGGAGCGATCAATAACAGCTTGCTCCTCAATAATGGCCTGATCCGAATTGGCATTCAGGTGCCTCCGAACACGACCGACCCGGATCCGGCGCAATTCACCATTGCCGCTGTGCAGGATCCCTATGGTTGCGCACTGGTCACCAATGCGCAAGGCCAAGAGACCGCCTCGATGTACCGTCGGCCTCTGCCCACGACGAACCTCGGTTTCCTCAGTGCGGTGATGTTTGATGGCCGCGAGTCGTTCTTCAATCCGTTAAACAATGAGCAGACCTTTGCTGCGAATCTGAATGCAGACCTGACACAACAGGCGATCGACGCCACGCTGACCCATGCGCAAGCAAATCAACCTCCGACCAGCGCGCAGCTCAGCCAGATTGTGGGGTTTGAAATGGCGCTTAATTCCGCGCAGTACTACGATTTCTTCGCAGGAAATCTGTACGGACAGAGAGGTTCCCAGGGTGGGCCACAGTACCTGCCAAAGCAGCAGTATTATCCCGGCATCAACGACTCTCTGGGCGGCGATCCTCAGGGGAAGCAATTCAATCCGAACGTTTTCACCATCTACGCACCATGGCAGAAAGCACGGAATCCGCAACAGGCATCGATCGCCCGCGGCGAGCAGATTTTCAACACCCAGGCGCTGACGATCAGCGATGTGCCCGGACTGACCACCGGCACGCAGACAATCGCCGGCACTTGCACGACGTGTCATGACACACCGAACGTCGGGAACCATTCATTCCCATTGCCGCTCGACATTGGCACAGGCCACTCGCTGCTGTATGAGACCGATCCCAATATCATTGCCGGATTGCAGGAGTTGCAGCAACCGACTCTGCCGGTATTTGAGTTGGTGTGTACACAGGGTACGGAAGCCGGACAGACTTTCTATACGACGGATCCGGGCAAAGGGCTGATCTCCGGACAGTGCACGGATATCGGCCGGATCAAGGGCCCGATCTTGCGAGGGCTGGCTTCCCGAGCACCGTATTTCCACAACGGAGCCGCAGGAAATCTTTCGCAACTCGTAAATTTCTACAACAAGCGCTTCCAGATAGGGCTCTCGCAGCAGCAGATGCAGGATCTGATCAACTTCCTGCAAACGCTGTAGCGTCAGGACTTTTCAGCGCGTCTTGGGCGTCCGCGATGTTGTAAAGGGGGGTCACTCGAGCCGACAGCAACCGTCGGCTCGAGTGAACGGGATTGCAAGAATCCTGCATGGGGGGGACTCGCATCTTCAGAAGCCTTTCCACCAGTCGAACCGAAAGCAGTTCCTCCTATAATTTCGGCGACTGCTCCCGCATCCCTGATTCGTCACTACAATATCTGGCATGAGTTTCGGCGTCCTTCTCCGTCACTGGCGCGCTGTTCGTCACCTCAGCCAACTCGACCTGGCACTCGATGCAGAAATTTCAACGCGGCATCTAAGTTGCGTCGAGACGGGCCGCGCACAACCGAGCCGCGAGATGGTCCTGCGTCTGGCGGAGGCTCTGCAGATTCCGCACCGTGAGCGTAATGGGCTGCTGCTCGCGGCCGGTTATGCGCCACTCTATCGAGACACCACGCTCGACACGCCGGGATTAGAGGCTGCACGCCAGGCGATCGAGCTGCTCATCACAAAACTTGAGCCGTATCCGGTACTGGTGCTCGACCGGTATTGGAATATCCTGAAGATGAATGTCGGCGCACAACGCTTTCTCTCGCTCTTCCCCGGCTGCGATTCGGTAACGCCTCTCAACGGACCTCGCCTTGCATTCCATCCGCAAGGGCTGCGGCCCTTCATCGAAAATTGGGAAATGGTTGCCGCACGGATCATTCGACGCGTGCACCGCGAAGTTGCAGCCAATCCTTCGGACGAAATGCTGAAGTGTTTCCTTGACGAATTACTCAGCTATCCGAATGTACCGGGTCGCTGGCGCATGCTCGATTTCGATGACGATCCACCCCCGTTTCTGACCATCAATTACAAGTGGAAGAACTCGACGCTTCGCCTGCTTTCAGCGCTTACCACTTTTGGCACCGCGCAGGACATTTCCCTGCAGGAACTCCGGATTGAAAGTTTCTTTCCTGCAGATGAAGGCACGAGCAGCGTGCTGCATCGGCTCGCCGCAAAAGCGGCTTGAACAGCGAAACTCTGCACTCCGCGTTTCTCCATGACCTTGGAGGTCATGGACACTGTACTGCCTCCATTGAATACTGATTGCCGGATCGGCAAAATTTTCTCGATGGAGGATCCTCAGCATGCGGCGCATAACGAGCCTATTGATCGCGTTGATTTCCTTGATGGCGTTAATTCCCGCACAAACTCAGGCGAAGGATACGAATGATGTCGACGATATCAAGCAGCTCGAACAGACGATGGGAACTGCAATGGTGGCGGGCGATGTCATGAAGCTCAATCAGATCTACGCCGATAACTTTGCCACTGTCGGATCCGACGGAAAAGTTGTCTCTAAGGAGACCCTTCTCACTGATTTCAAGTCCTTCCATGACAAGCTTGAGTGGTTTGAGAATGGTCCTATGGACGTGCAGGTTTTCGGCAATATTGCCTTGGTCCAAGGCAGTGTCAAGGAAAAGAGGAGCCAGAACGGAAAAGATACGAGCGGTGAGTTTGCTTGGATGGATCTCCTCGAGAAACGTGGAGGCAAATGGGTCGTGGTGCGAAGCGCAGGCGCCAGAGTGGTTTCAGCCGATTCACCGAAAGCGCGATCCCAGGATCCGATGGTTGTCGAGAGTATCAAGCAATTTGAAGAGGAGATCGGGAATGCAATGGTGGCCCGCAATATCGAGAAACTTAATCAGACCTACTCCGACGATTGGGTAACGATCGGCTCGTCCGGCCAGGTCTTCACGAAGCAGGGCCTTCTCGACGATTTCAAATCCGGCAAGCACAACCTCGTGTCCTTTAAGAATGGACCGATGAACGTGCAAGTGCTCGGCGATGTTGCCGTGGTTCAGGCCAGTGTTAACGAAAAGAGGATTCAGGACGGAAAAGACATCAGCGGCGAATTTGTTTATATGGATCTGCTCAAAAAGCGCGCGGGCAAATGGGTAATCGTGCGCACTCTAGGAGCCAGGGTGAGCTGAGGAACTGTCCGCGCGGATCATCATCGAAAACGGGCCTGTCCTGGTTGCCACTGTCGCCGGAGTTGATGCCGGCAAGCTTCCGGAGACCGGACTGACCATGAATGCTTATACCGTGTTCGACAGCGTTCCCAGTACGTCACTCATATCGCAAGGCCACCGTAGGATCTACATTTGAGGCCCGTCTCGCCGGGACGTAACAAGCCATCAATGCGACGAACACCAGGAACAACGACACGGCGGCGAACGTGAGAGGATCACTGGCCGAGACCGTGAACAGCTGAGTTGCCATCAATCTGGTCAGAGCGACGGCTCCGGCAACTCCGATGACGATCCCGGTCAGGACCAGCCGTGCACCTCCGGTGAGAATCAGCCGGAGCACATCGGTCCTTTGGGCCCCCAGCGCCATGCGAATGCCGATTTCGTGCGTGCGATAACCGACCACGTAAGAGACAACACCATAGATTCCAACGCTGGCCAGGATAACTGCGAGAGCTGCGAAGGCTGCGAGCAGAATCATCAGGAATCGATGACTCGCAATCGAGCGAGAAACTACTTGCTCCATGGCTTCCTCGCCATAGATCACCTGCTGATCGCTCATTTCCTGAGCCACGTGGCGAACCGAGGAGAATAGAGCCGCCGGATCCCCAGCCACGCGAACCACAAAAGCCGTCGAATTGACAGACTTGATATAGTCGTCGGGCATCTGCACCTCAGGGATGTAGAGCTCAGCTCGCAACTGCTGCGTGTCGTCGCTGTCCAGGCCCCACTGTTTGACGTGGGCGACGACGCCGATGATCTCCGCTAGTTGGTCTCCCGTTTTCAGATGGATTCGTTTCCCAACAGCGTTTTGCCCAGGGGAGAACTTTTTCGCAAATACCTCATCGACCACGACCACTGTTGGCGAGTGCTCATCATTTTGCGCGCTGAAGAAACGACCCGCCA
>Ga0070734_10000544_pt1 | contig 75581 bp, 58 predicted proteins | sample Coa_R1_8_FD_66444 | JGI IMG/M metagenome (GOLD analysis project Ga0070734, IMG submission 66444) | Surface soil microbial communities from Centralia Pennsylvania, which are recovering from an underground coalmine fire - Coalmine... | ecosystem: Environmental > Terrestrial > Soil > Unclassified ...
GTTCCGCCTCCGTCGCTTCAAAACCGTCGAAGATACTCTGTTCGCCCTCGGCACAATCGATCACGACAGTGAAATCGTCACCGAGGATCCCGATACCCACGCCTTGATGACCATGGCCCTGTCCTTCCGCGCCAACTCCAAAGACTTCCTCAACGTGAGCATGTACCTCCAGCGCACCTATCGCGCCATCGAAAGAAACGAGAAGCGCTTAAAGGAACTCCAGAAGGAGCGCAAGGCCCAGGAGCAGGCCGCCATGGAAGAAGCCGTGAAGCTCCAGAAGCTGCACAAAATGGCCAGGTTACCGTACGACCCCAGCCAGGATAAATTCGTTTTTTCGAGTGCCGCAGTCGCGCGGGAAGTCACCCGCCGCGAGCGCCTGGAAGACGCCCGAATTGCCCAAATCGTCGATTACGACCGCCGGGAATTCCACTCCCGCCGCGGCCAAATCCACCAATACGCGAAGGAGCAAGCCATCGCGTAGCGCCCAAACCATCAAAAGAAACCGAGCCGTCAGGCGAGGTGTACCGAATCACTTTTGCCTTTTGACTTTTGCCTTTTGACTTTTGCCTTTTGCCTTTTGCCTTTTGCTTTTTGGTTCGTGACATAATTCTCTTGGAAAAGGCCAGAGACATCATGCCGACATCCGATTTCTCATCATTGGAAACACCCGCGGGGAACAATTCTACGCGCCGCGGATTTTTGGAGATTGCCGCCGGCGCCAGCCTTGCGCTGGCCGCTGCGCCGCGGTTGAAGGCGCAAACCGGGGAGCCGTTAGCAATCCAGCATCGCCCGGGCGTGAATCCGTTCCAAGATCCCGCCTTCTCCGATGGCGCGAAGATGCGTATGCAGGAGTTCATCAGCCGCGGCGCCGATCCCATGGAAGTGGCGCGCATCTTCAACACGCTGACATCGCTCGACGCCGAGCCATGGGTAGCCGAGTGGACCAGGCTTGCCGTACCGTTCGAGCATCAGGCGGCGGAGCTGGAGGCTAAGGGGCAAATGGCCGATGCGAACAATGCGTACATGAAGGCCGCCCTGTATTACGGCATCGCCAGGTTCCCGGTCATCGATCACCCGGCCAAGCAGGCGGCATACAAGAAGGACGTTGAGAACTATCTCAAGGGCGCTCGCTCGCAAGATCCACCGATGGAACGCGTGACCATTCCGTATGAGGGCAAGGAGATCATCGGCTATCTGCGCAAGCCCAAGGGCGCAACGCGTCCGCCGGTGGTGATCACCACGGGCGGCGTGGACGTATATAAAGAAGAGCGCGCCACCAACGATATTCTGGGCATAGGCGCGGCGTCGTTCTCCATGGATATGCCGGGCGGAGGCGAGTGCCCACAGTGGAACACGCCCGACGCGGAAAAGCTCTACATCGCAACCATGGAATACCTGCTTTCGCGCGCCGATCTGGACGGCAAGCGCATGGGTTTTATGGGCCGTAGCTATGCAGGCTATTGGGCCAGCAAAATGGCGTACGTGGAAAGCAAACGTCTGAAAGCTTGCATCAACGGCGGCGGCCCGGTGCACGTCACCTGGCAGAAGCCCTGGCTGACAGGACTATTGAACGAGACGGGATATTTCTGGAGGATCCTGGATTCCATGATTTATTCCAATCATGTGAAGGACTATGACGAGCTGGTTAAGACGGCTCCCGCGATGTCGCTTCAGGAGCAGGGATGGCTCGAGAAGTCGAACGCTCCGATGCTCGCCGTCAATGGTGCGAAAGATCCGTGGATCTCGCCCGCCGAGATCCCTCTCCTGCTCGAAACCGGCGATCCCAAAATGGCTCGCATCATCGCAGACGGCGCGCACGTCGGCCGAGGCAGCAAGCAAACGCAGCGTGTCAATCGGGCCTCCATGGAATGGATGCGGGCGATGTTGATGGCGTGATGGCCGGCGGGATCTCCATGGGAACGAGCACGAAAAATGTGATCGTGGGAACCGCCGGGCATATCGATCATGGGAAGACCGCGCTGGTGAAGGCCCTGACCGGCATCGACGCCGACCGGCTGGAAGAAGAGAAGCGGCGCGGCATCACCATCGATCTCGGATTCGCGCACCTGCAGTTGACTCCGTCGCTGCGGCTTGGCTTCGTGGATGTCCCCGGCCACGAGCGCTTCGTCAAAAACATGCTGGCCGGCGTCGGCGGCATCGACCTGGTCTTGTTCGTGATCGCGGCCGACGAATCCATCAAGCCGCAGACGCGCGAGCACTTCGATATCTGCCGCCTGCTGGGCATCCCGCGCGGGATCGTCGCTCTCACGAAGGCCGACCTGGTGGACCCCGAAATTCTGGGCCTCGTCCGGCTCGAAGTCGAGGAACTGACTGCCGGATCGTTCTTGCAAGGCGCTCCGGTGGTTCCGGTCAGCTCGGTCACCGGAGAAGGGCTCGACGATTTGCGCCGCGAACTGGCGCGCGTGGCCACCGCGGCGCCTGAGAAGAATTCCACCGGTTACTTCCGGCTCCCGATTGACCGCGTGTTTTCGATGAAAGGGTTCGGCACCGTGGTGACCGGTACGTTAATCTCCGGAACCGTTTCGCGAGAGGAAGAAGTGGAGGTGCACCCATCCGGCCGCCGCCTGCGCGTCCGTGGCCTTCAGGTACACGGAGCGGCGGCCCCCCGCGCGGAGGCCGGCCAGCGCACGGCCATCAATCTTGCCGATATCGAGCCGGCCGAACTGGCGCGTGGCGATGTGCTTGCCGAACCCGGGCCCTTCCATGCGGTCACGCAGCTCGATTGCCGCCTCAATCTGCTGCCTTCCGCCAAGCCGCTCAAAAATCGCGCGCCGGTACACTTCCACAGCGGCACCGCGGAAATCGAAGCGGAAGTGCGGCTCTTCGAAGGCGCGCCGGCGCTTGCGCCCGGTGCTTCCGCCTATGCGCGCATCGTTTTGCGCCAACCCGCCCTGCTGCTCCCGGGCGACCGGTTCATCATCCGCATGTTCTCGCCCGTCGTGACCATCGGAGGCGGCGTGGTGGTCGATACCGGCGGCCACCGCTATCGCAAAGGGGAACGCGTAGCTGCGCGGCTGGACGTGCTCGCCGGGGAGGATGCCGCGGCGCGGATTGCTCTCCTGGTCAAGGATGCGCCCTTCGGCATGGGCATCCAAGGGCTGGCCGGGCGCACCGGCATGCTGGAGCGCGATCTCGTGGAAGCCGCGCGTAAGGCGCCTGTGATCAGCGTTGGGGAACTGCCGCCCTGGTATGTGGACCGCTCCTGGTTTCAAGCCACCCGCGACCGGCTCGTGAAGGTCATCCGCGAGTTCCACCAGAAGAAGCCGCTGCTGCCGGGTATCGCCAAGCAGGAACTGCGCAGCCGCGAGCTCGCCGAGGCTCCCCCCTTCCTGCTGGATGCGCTGCTGGCCGCCAGCAAGGACGTGATGGTGGAAGGCGAGACCGTCCACCTGCGGAGTCACAAGATCGTGCTGAAGGATGATGAGGAGCAGGCCCGGACCGCCATCGAGCGCGCGTTCGAGAAGGCCGGGCTGGCGACTCCGCCGGTGCCCGAAGTCCTGGCGCAATCCGGGGTGGAAGCCGCCCGCGCACGCTCGCTCTTACAGATCCTGCTCCGCGAGCAGCGCCTGGTGCGCGTCAGCGACGAATTGGTGTTCCACCACACCGCCTTACACTCGCTGCGCCAGATGCTCGCGGCCCGCAAGGCAACCCGCTTCAACGTCGCCACGTTTAAGGATTGGACCGGCATCTCGCGCAAATATGCGATCCCGCTGCTGGAATATCTCGACCGCGCCCACGTCACGCGGAGGGAAGGAGAAGAGCGCCTGATTCTATAGTTTTCCTCTGCCTGCTCGGCGCCCTCAGCTCTTGCTTTTTTGTTTCTTTTTCTCCGCGTCTCGGCGCCTCTGCGGTGAGGCGTCAGTTCCGGACGCGCCGCTGATGCGTTGACGGAATCTTCATGTCTTCCCGGTATTTCGCCACCGTGCGGCGAGTCACTTCGATGCCTTCATTCTGCAGCAAGGCCGTAATCTGCTCGTCCGTTAGCGGCTTGGTCCGGTCCTCTTCGTCAATCATCTTCTTGACCTTGCGTTTGAGCAGCAGCAGCGGAGTGCCGCTTCCCGAAGGCCCTTGTACGGCTTCCGAGAAGAAGTAGCGGAGTTCGAAGACGCCTTGCGGCGTGTGCACGTACTTATTGGCGACCGCCCGGCTGACGGTGGAAGGATGGACGCCCACCTCTTCGGCCACTTCCTTAATCATCATGGGCTTGAGCTGGTCGAGGCCTTGGCTCAGAAAGTCCGTCTGGCGACGTACGATGGCTTGGCAGACCTTCAGGATGGTCTGCTTCCGCTGCTCGATGTTCTTCATGAGCTGGATGGCCGAGGTGTAGCGTTCGCGTACGTAATCGCGGACTTCTTTCGTGGCGCCGTTGTCGCGGTCGAGCATGCGGCGGTACTGGGCGTTGAGGCGCAGTTGCGGGACGTCTTCATCGTTCATCTGGATGATGTAGTCGTCCGCATCCTTGATAAAGTAAACATCCGGTTCCACCACGCGCGCGCCCGCGCCGGAGTAGCGCAGCCCGGGCCGCGGGTTCAGGTGATGGATCATTTCGACGGCCGTCTCGATTTGATCGAGCGGCCTTCCCATCATCTTGGCGATTTCTTTGTATTGCCGGGTCTCCAGCAGCCGCAAGTGCGAGGAGATGATCTGCCACGCTACGCCGCCTTTGCCGCCGATGCTTTCGATCTGCAGCAAGAGGCACTCCTTGAGATTACGCGCGCCGACGCCTGCCGGATCGAGCGACTGCACCACCTTGAGGGCTTCCTGCACCTCTTCGATCTTGTGCTCGCCCGCTTCCGCGATCTCCTCGAGGGATGCCGAAAGGTAGCCGTCGTCATCGAGGTTACCGATGATCGATTCGGCGGCGTTGCGGATGCGGTCCGAAATCAGGCTGACGCTAAGCTGGGATCGCAGATGATCGCCCAGAGTGACCGGCGCCGAGAGGAACGTCTCAAACGAAGGCTTCTCCACCGACTCGGAAGCCGGGCTCTTATAGCCGGGATCGAGGTAGTCGTCGAAAAATGAGCCGAAATCGATTTCGTCGAACGGATCCGTGGCGGCGGGTTCAATTGGGTCGGGGGACACCGTCTCCGGGGTAGCAGCCGCGGCAGCAGTCTCTTCGGCATCGGCGAAGACGCTTCCGTTGATCGCGACATCCGCGAGGTTTCCATCGAGCGGAGCGCTCTCGCTAAGCACGGAGGCTTCCATGATCTGGCGGTCCGCCGGATCGACGACGCGTTCCGGCTCCAGCAAGGGCAGCAGTTCTTCGGGTGTGATCTCTTCGCCCGGTTCTTCGGTGGATTCTTCCAGAACTGGGTTCTTGACGATCTCCTGGGTGATCATCTCCTTTAGCTCCAGCCGGTTGAGCTGGAGCACGGTGACCATCTGTACCAGGCCCGGAGTCAGAATCTGCTTCTGTGCAACCTTTAATTGAAGTCTTGGTGACAGTAAGCTCATCTGCCTCTATGATAACCCCGGTACCGCATGCCATGTTCCAAAGCGCCGGGCGAGAAAGCACCTTTTGTGCCCTTATGAACCATGCGCTTAAACGTACACACGCCGGACTCGTGCGCTGATGCTGCACAGGATGTTGTAAGAGATCGTACCGGCGACCCGCGCGATCTGTTGGGCATCCAGCCGGGCCTCCCCTTCGGAACCCAGCAAGGTAACCTCATCTCCCGGACCGAGCTTTGTGGTGTGGCTCAAGTCAATGGTGGTGAGGTCCATCGAGATGGTTCCAAGGATCGCAGTGAGTTTGCCATCGGCGATCACCTTCCCGCGGTTGGAAAGCCGATGGAAGATGCCATCCGCATAGCCGGCGCCCAGGATACCGATCCGCATCGAGCGCGGAGCGCGAAAAGTGCCCCCGTAGCCGACCAGCGCGCCTTCCGGAATGTCTTTAACCGCCAGCAGCTTGGCTTTCCACGTAAGCGCCGGCTTGACGCGCAGCAATTGCGGCGGCGCATCCCCGCGAGCCGGTGAGACGTATCCATATAATGCATGGCCCGCGCGCACCATGCTGTGCCACCCATCGCTGCGCCCGTAGCCAATCGCATTCGTGCTGGACGTGTGGAGTTGCACGGCGTTGAATCCAGCGTGCTGCAACTCGGCGGAGATGCGATGAAAATAAGCGAGCTGGTCGTCGGTCTGGGGGCTGGTATAGTCGGCCGCGGACGCGAAATGCGTCATCAACCCCTCCAGGCGCGCGGAGTGCACATCCGCCAGGACGGTGAGGATCTCGTGAGCGCCGGCGCGCGTTCCCAGCCGGCCCATCCCGGAATCGATCTTCAGATGGAAGGCGATGGGTTTGCCGGTAGCTTGGGCCAGCCGGTCGACCTCACGGATCTGATTGAGCGAATGGACCGCAGGCGTGAGGTCGTACTCGGCCAGTGCCTCACTCTCCTGCGGCAGAAAGCCTCCCATAATGAGGATGCGAGGCTGCCGGATTCCACCGCAGCGCAGAGCGACGCCCTCATCGACCGAGCTGACGGCCAGCCAGCGGATCCCCTCAGCGGTGAGAACGCGCGAAACTTCCAGCGCGCCGTGTCCGTAGGCGTCCGCCTTCACCACGCCCGCAACCTCCACTTTCGGTCCGACTACGGAGCAGACGTTGCGGTAGTTGCGGGCAATCTGGTCGCGTGAAACCAAAACGTACGAGCGGAAAGGGGGCGGCGGCACTGACTTCTATTCTAGACAACCGCCTGAAATGAATAAATCCGTTGTGCATCGCTTGCTAACGCGCGCGGCTCAGAAACTCTCCGTCCCGAGCCGCGACCGTCAGGGAGCGTTGTCCGGATTGGAATTATCGCCGATCTTCGCGGCCGCGGTACGCCAAGGCAAGCTGCAACTGGCGGATAGCCTCGTCGCAGGCGCGGATAGCGTCGGCTTTATGGCCTCCAAAATCGTGAGGGGCTTCTGCCAGGTAAGCCCTGGCATCACGAAGCTGCTCGATCGCGCGGGCGATGCGCGGATGCAGTGCCCGTTCGTTCTGGGCGGAAGCAATCCAAGTCCCCGCGCAGAGCGTTGCTCCGAGCGCAATTCCAGATAAGAACTTCTTCATGTGTCGTCTCCTCCAAAAGTTGGTTGTTGGTTCTAATTGACCGCGAAACAGTAGAACAGACCGGCCCCGCCGGTACTCACGAGATTCTCCTGGCTGCACCCGCGGCTGGGGTGAGCCGAATTCCAAGAGGTGTTGCCGCCGCCCGTCCGATCGAAGTGGCCGAGTTGTGCGGTTCCATCGGAACTACTCGTCCAGTTCTTGCAGGTATGGTCGGCGCTATCGCTGTAGGCCCGGCCGTCCGGCTGCGAGCCAGTCAGCATGTCGTGCGTGTTGGGTGTATCGCCGAACCCCTTGATCCCTTCATTCTTTTCGGTAAAAGCTGTGGCTTTCGTAAGGTTGTTGCCCAGACGCGCGGCTTCCAAAGTATCGCCATGCAGATCGGCGACGTTTTTCGCCACCATCTGCCCACGGGAGTTGTACCACGGACCGGAACCGATGCGGTCGCGGGCATTCACGGCCGCTTGCCCATTGGATGCTTGAGTGCTTAAATACGCGTGCCAAGTCTTATTGCCGGCGCCCGCAGCTTGCGCGAGCATTTGGCAGTGAGCATCGGCGCCCGCGAGACCGCCGAGGTCAGCTCCTTTGCCCGAGCCCACGCTCGTCACGAAAAACGACATCGGCTGCGGCGGCTGCTTCTGCTGCGCCGGCTGGGCCACTAGTAGCGGAGCAGTGAGGGTGCAGACGTAAAACCAGAACAGAGGCCGGTTCTTCATACACGATCTCCTTCGTTTCGGTCATTCCTATCCGGAATCCGAAAAGGTATGGGAAATAGCCTATCACAGGAAATGAGCGTTAAATTAACGCACCGTAACCTTTCAACAGCGGGGGCGTCTACCTAGATTAGAGGCTTCGTACGAGTGGTTTCGCGACGAATTGTGCAAGCGCTCGCGAGCCAACCGGCGGCCGTCTTCCTCCGAGCGGTCGCCGGTTTTTATAGATTCAGGCACTCCCTCAATATCCCAACAGTCCTGATGTAAAATAGCCCGATACGCGCGCAGTTGAGCGCGCGACCAGGCGTCGATAAAGGAGCGAACTATGTGCGATCAGGACCATTTCGAGAAGGACCGGCAAGAGTATGAAGCTCGGGGGTTAGTGACCCGAAAGCAATTCGGCATAATGTTGGGCGCAGGCGTGGCGATGATGCTGCCGCGCGTCGCGAACGCAGTCGCCGTCACCGAATCGGACGTGAACATCACGACGCCCGACGGCACTGCGGACAGCTACTTCGTGCATCCCTCGACGGGCACTGCAGCCGGCGTTCTGATTTGGCCGGACATCTTCGGGCTGCGGCCGGCCGTCCGGCAGATGGGGAAACGGCTGGCGGAATCCGGCTACTCGGTGCTGGTGGTCAATCCGTTTTACCGCACCAAGAAAGCTCCGACTGCGGACAAGGGCGCGGCGACCCCCATCGCGGACCTGAGGCCGCTCGCGGGAAGTTTGAACGAGAAGACGCACATGACGGACGCGAAGGCCTTCATAGCGTGGCTCGATCAACAATCGTCGGTGGCGAAGAACCGCAAGATCGGCACGCAGGGTTATTGCATGGGTGGACCGATGGCCTTCCGTACGGCGGCCGCTGTCCCCGAGCGGGTAGGAGCCGTCGCTTCCTTTCACGGCGGCAACGGGCTAGCGACTGACATGCCGAACAGCCCACATCTGCAGGCGTCCAAGAGCAAGGCGCAGTTCCTGATTTGCATTGCCGATAATGACGACAAGCAACAGCCGAATGAAAAGGACATCCTGAAAGAGACGTTCGCGAAAGCCAACCTGCCGGCGGAAATCGAAGTGTATACCGGCTGCGCGCACGGGTGGTGCCCTCCGGATTCGGGCGTGTACAACGAGCCTGGGGCCGAAAAGGCCTGGAGCAGGCTGCTGGTGCTGTACGGGAAAGCGCTGGCATAACCGGCAACGTGGGGCGGGCAATCCTGCCCGCAGCCGGCTTATAGCCGGCTGGACCCGCTGGAAAGCGGCTCCGCAGACTGAAAGTCTGCCCCACGTGGGGAGAGTACTACGGGGCAGGCTCTACGTGGACCAATACATCGGCCACCCAGTCCAGGCGTTCGACAATGCGGATGCGCACTTGGGTGGCGATGTCGTGGGACTGGCGGACAGTCATTTCGGGGTCGACTTCCAGGTGGAGATCGACGTGGTAGCGTAGGCCCGTTTTGCGGGCGAAACATTTCTCTACGCCACGCACGCCAGGGACTGCGGTGGCTTCCTGGCGGATTTGCGTCATGAGCGCCTCATCGGGCATGGTGTCCATGAGTTGCAGGGCGGTGTCGCGCGATACGCGCAGCCCGGCGGCAACGACGATCAGGCCGACGACGAATCCGCCGTAATGGTCGGCATCGGCAAAGCGCGCCGGATTGAAAAGCGTCAGGCCTACGCCGATCAGAGCTGCCGTGGCCGAGACGATATCCATAGTGTCGTTCCAGGCGTCGGCGGTTAGGGCGGCGCTGCGCAGCCGCGAGCCGAAACGGAATTTCAGAGTAGCGAGACCGCTCTTGCAAATGAGCGAGGCCAGCAGAGGCCAGACGACATAAAAAGCCGGACTAATGCGCGGCTGCCCCAGACGCTGCAGCGAGCCATAGCAAATCACCGCGCCGCCGGCGGTGAGCACCAAGCCAATGAGCAGACCGGTCAAGGTTTCGACACGGCCGTGACCGTAAGGGTGGTCGGCATCGGCGGGCTTCGCGGCCAAGGTCAAGCCGAGCAGCACAAACCCGGAAGCGAAAACATCGCCGCCGGATTCCAAGCCATCCGCGATTACGGCAATGGAGTGCCCGGCAATTCCCGCCAGCAGTTTGGCAACGGCGAGCGCCCCGCTTACGAGCATTCCTAGTAAGGCGACGCGTTGCCCGGTGCGCATGGGCTCGGTAGGTGAATTACGCGCGCGCCGGGTCGGCCTTCTCGGGATTTACTCCCAATTCGGAGATAGCGGCTTGGGCTTTCTTAGCATCGAATTTGCCATCGCGCGCCAAGCGCGCCAAGGCGGCGGCGGCGATGGATTCAGCGTTGATTTCGAAATGGCGGCGCAGGTATTCGCGATTATCGCTGCGGCCGAAGCCATCGGTGCCGAGGGTTTCCATTCGGCCCGGCAGCCAAGGCGCAATTTGATCGGCCACGGCCTTCATGTAGTCGCTGGCGGCAATGATGGGGCCGTCGGCCTTTTCCAGGGCCTTGACGATATACGGCGTCTTGGCCGGCTGGTCGGGATGCAGGCGGTTCCAGCGTTCAACGGCGAGGGCCTCGCGCCGGAGTTCGTTATAGCTGGTGACGCTCCAAACGTCAGCGGCCACGCCATATTTTTCGGCGAGGATCTGCTGGGCGCGGATCGCTTCGTTCAGGATTGGACCGCTTCCGAACAATTGCAGTTTCGCTCTTCCCTTTTCGACTGCTTTGTAGCGGTAGATGCCCTGCAATATCCCATTGGTATCCAGGTCCTTGGGAATCGGCGGCATCGGATAGTTTTCGTTGTATAGCGTGAGGTAGTAGAAGCGGTCCTCCTGCAGCTTGTACATACGCCGGATGCCATCCTGAACAATCACGGCGATTTCGTAAGCATATGCCGGGTCGTAGGCAGCGCAGGTCGGAACGGTGCTGGCCAGCAACAAGCTGTGGCCATCCTGGTGTTGCAAGCCTTCGCCGGAAAGCGTGGTGCGGCCGGCGGTGCCGCCACAGAGGAAGCCTTTGCCGCGCGCATCCGCGAAGGCCCAGATGAGATCGCCCACCCGCTGGAATCCGAACATGGAGTAATAGATGAAGAACGGAATCATCTCCACCTGGTAATTCACATAAGCCGTGCCGGCGGCGGTGAGAGATGCCATGGAACCGGCTTCCGTGATTCCCTCCTCCAGGATCTGGCCATCTTTGGATTCCTTGTAGTACAGGAACATTTCGGCATCGTGCGGTTTGTAAAGCTGGCCCTTGCTGGCGTAGATGCCGAACTGGCGGAAGAGGGATTCCATGCCAAAGGTGCGGGCTTCATCGGGAATGATCGGCACGATGTGCTTGCCGATCTGCGGATGTTTCAGCAATAGAGTCAAGATGCGCACGAAGGCCATGGTGCTGGAGACTTCACGGCCGTTGGAACCGTCGAGCGACTCTTTCAAATACTCGAGCGGCGGCAGCTCGATCGTGCTGGGCGCCGAGGAGCGGCTCGGCATGTAGCCGCCCAACTGGCGCCGGCGCTCGTGCAGATAGGCGATCTCCGGACTGTCGGACGGCGGGCGATAAAAGGCGGCATCGCGCGCGGCCTGATCGGGGATGGGGATTTCGAAGCGCGAACGGAACTGGGCGATCTCCTGCTCGTTGAGTTTCTTCTGCTGATGGGTGATGTTGCGCCCTTCGCCGGCTTCGCCCATTCCGTAACCTTTGATGGTGTGAGCCAGAATCACCGTGGGTTGCCGCCCGCTGTTTTCGACCGCGGCTTTGAAGGCATTGTAGACTTTGCGAGGATCGTGGCCTCCGCGCCGCAATTTGAAGAGATCTTCATCGCTTAAGTGCGAAACGAGGTCGAGCAGTTCTGGGTACTTGCCGAAAAAGTTCTGGCGAATATAACCGCCATCCTTCGTGACGTAAGTTTGGAATTCGCCATCCACCACCTCGGCCATGCGCTGCTGCAGCAGGCCCGTCTTGTCCCGGGCCAACAGCGGGTCCCAATCGGAACCCCAGATAACCTTGATTACATTCCAGCCGGCGCCGCGGAACGCGGCTTCGAGTTCCTGGATGACCTTGCCGTTGCCACGAACCGGGCCATCGAGCCGCTGGAGATTGCAGTTGATAACAAAGATGAGGTTATCGAGACGCTCGCGCGCGGCCAAAGTGATGGAGCCCATGGATTCGGGCTCATCCATCTCGCCATCGCCCAGGAAAGCCCAGATGTGCCGGGGAGTTGGAGCGATGAGGCCGCGGTTTTCGAGGTAGCGCATGAAGCGCGCCTGATATATGGCGTTGAGCGGCGCGATTCCCATCGAGACCGTGGGAAAGCACCAGAAATCGGGCATGAGCCAGGGATGTGGGTACGAAGACAGTCCCGGGTGCTCCCGCAATTCATGGCGGAAGTTCTTGAGATGTTCCTCGTTCAGGCGCCCTTCCAAAAACGCGCGCGCGTACACGCCTGGGGACGCGTGGCCCTGGAAATAGACGAGATCGCCGGGCTCATCGCCATAGCGCGCGTGAAAGAAATGATTGAAACCGACTTCCAGCAGCGTCGCCAGCGAAGCGTACGTGGAGATGTGGCCGCCAATGCCGGCATCGTACTTGTTCTGCCGCACAACCATGGCCATGGCATTCCAGCGAATGAGGCTTTTGATGCGCCGCTCCATAGCGCGGTCGCCCGGATATGGCAATTCGTCTTCGGGACGGATGGTGTTGATATACGGGGTATTCAGCCGGTTTGGAAGAGCCGCGCCGTTGGAACGTGCGCGATCGGTCAGTTGTTCCAAAAGGTACGCTGCGCGGGCGGGGCCCGCTTCATCCAGCACCTGATCCAGCGCTTCCACCCACTCCGCAGTCTCCTGCGGATCCAGATCCACAACCCTCTCATTCAATTTTTGATGCATGAATATCTTCATTATAACGGTGTGGGTACAATGATTCTCAGATCCCGGAAGATAACGGCGCGGCGGTCCGGAGCCCCGGCATTTCCGGAGTTGCAAAGACGCTAAACTGTCGTATCGTATATATCTTGAGGAGGATTATCGATGGTCACGTGTCCGGTTTGCGAAGGCACAATCGATGTGGATGAGGAAGACGTCGACGAAGGCGATACTCTGAGCTGCGATGAGTGTGGCGCGGACCTGAGAGTGGTGGGAACCGATCCCCTCGAAGTGGAGTCGGCGGAAGAAGAAGAGGACGAAGACGAAGAAGAGGACGAGGATTTCGTCGAGGACGAGGAAGAAGAATCGGACGAGGATTGGAAATGACGGAACGGGAGCCCAGTCTGGGCCGTCTTCCGGACTGGAGGGTGCCATGAGACGGAGACGAGCGTTCCTGGTATTCGGCCTCCTTCTTTCGCTTTCTTGCGCGTTCGCGCAGAAGAAATCCAAGACCGGAGAAGACCTCAACACCCGCAGCGTGCAAGGCAGCGTGACTGGGGCTGACGATTCCGTCGTAAACGGCGCGGTGGTGCAGTTGAAGAATGTCAAAACCTTGCAAATCCGGTCCTTTATCACCAAGGACGACGGCACGTACTATTTCCACGGCCTGAGCCCCGACGTGGATTACGAACTCCGGGCGGATTACCAAGGGGCCTCGAGCGGCACCAAGACGCTGAGCTCGTTCGATTCGCGCAAAGACGCGACCATCAATCTACAGTTGAAAAAGAAGTAGGCAGGCCAGTATCGGCCTTATCTGGCGCTCACCGGGCCTAGGATATTAGCGCGATTCCATTGGCTGGAGATATTCATCCGCCGCGCGGCGGCCCAATACGGTCACCGCACGCATCCAGGGCCGCTGCAAAGTCGCGCTGTCGCTTCCTTTCTCGACCTGGTCCGAACCGCTGGGAAGCAGCCGGTTGATCAGCCCGAGGATCTCCGTAGTGAGTTCGGGGAATAGTCCGTGGAAGCGCGCCAGCAGGTTCGCCGGCATGCTCAGGATGCGCTCCGCCCGGCCTTGTTCGAGGGCCGTGACAATTTGCCTGGCGGCACGGCGCGCGCTCATCGAGATACCCGGTAAGCTGGAGCTCGCGCTGAACCATGCGGCTTCGGCTTTTTCGGCGCCTTTGAACCACGCGTTCAAGAACGATCCGGTCCGCATGAGTCCCGGAGCGATGGTCAAAACATCGATGCCCAAACCCTTTAGCTCAGCACGGAGGCCTTCTGAAAACGCGACGGCCGCGAATTTTGCGCAACTATAAGGAACCAAGTGAGGCACGCTGACTTTGCCGCCGATGGAAGTGATGTTCACAATCGCCCCACGCGCTCGCTCCCGGAAGTGCGGCAGGGTAGCGAGGGTCGCATAGACGGTGCCCCAGAACATTACATCCATGGCTTGTTCAAAGTCGGCGATGGTCATGGTATGAATCGGGCCCACGGTAATGGATCCGGCATTGTTTACCAGCACATCCATGCGGCCGAATTCCCGCAGCACCTCGCCAATCAGGTGCGCTACCTGGCCGCGATCGGTCACATCGCAGGGAATCGGCACAACTCTCCCCTGGCTCTCCGCGAGATCGCGCTGAACGCGCTGGAGCTCTTCCGCGTTGCGCGCACAGAGCACCAGATGTGAGCCGCGGCGCGCGAATTCGCGCGCGAGCGCCAAGCCCAAGCCTCGCGAACCACCGGTAATCAGAACCACCTGGCCGCGCAGATCGACCTTGCGCCGGCGGCGCAGCAGCGCTAGACATGCCATGGCTGTAGCCGCGGCGGAACCGAACAAAACCAACCTTTTCATACGTTGTTGCGGCTGCAATCCGCCTGCCTTGGTATCTGCGCGGGGCAGGTTCGACGCAGACTGCCTGACAACTCACGTTGGACATGTTGTTGCAGCGAAACGTCCCGGCTCTTCCAGAGTGGGAATTGGACTCATGAAAACCCGAGGATTGGCGCTAGCGGCGGCCGTGGCGGCCTCATGTGCGTTTGCGCAAATACAAAACCAGCCGGATGACGGCCAATGGACCATGCCGGCCAAGAACTACGCCAGCACGCGTTATAGCACTCTCGATCAGATTAATGCCGGCAATGCAAAAAACCTGAAGCTTGCCTGGACGTTTTCCACGGGATTGACACGCGGTCATGAATCGGCGCCGCTGGTGGTCCAAAACACGATGTATATCGTTACGCCGTACCCGAACATACTGTATGCGCTCGACCTCACCCAGCCCGGCGCTCCCGTGAAATGGCAATATGAGCCGCACCCTGTGCCCGCTTCCCAGGGAACCGCCTGCTGCGACGTAGTGAATCGCGGGGCGGCTTTCTCCAACGGAAGAATCTACTACAACACCCTAGACGTACAGACCGTAGCGGTGGAGGCGAGCACTGGAAAAGAGGTCTGGAAAACCAAGCTGGGCGATATCAACGACGGCGAGTCGATTACGATGGCGCCGATCGTCGCCAAGGGCGTGGTGCTCGTGGGCAACAGCGGTGGTGAGTACGGAGTGCGCGGCTGGTTCGCGGGTCTGGACGCCAATTCCGGCAAGATCCTCTGGCGCGCTTACTCCACCGGCCCGGATAAAGATGTCCTCATCGGCGCCAGTTTCAAGCCGTTTTACACCGCTGATCGCGCCAAAGACCTCGGTCTTCATACGTGGCAGGGTGAACAATGGAAAATTGGCGGAGGCTCCGCCTGGGGTTGGACCTCTTACGATCCGGATCTCGACCTTTTCTATTACGGCACCTCCAATCCGGGCCCTTGGAACGCCGATCAGCGCCCGGGCGACAACAAATGGACCGCTTCGCTGTTCGCCCGCAAACCGGAGACCGGTGAAGCTATCTGGGCGTACCAGATATTCCCTCACGACGATCACGATTACGATGCCGTGAACGAGAATATTCTGCTCGACCTCGGCATCAACGGCCGCACGCGCAAGGTCTTGGCGCATCCGGATCGCGATGGCTACGTATACATCATGGATCGGGCTACCGGCGAGGTGCTTTCGGCTAATCCGTTTGTGCATGTGAACACCACCGAAGGCGTGGATTTAAAGACCGGCAAAATCAGGGTGGTGGACTCCAAAAAGACCGGCTTCAAAACCGTACGCGATATGTGCCCCGCGCCGCCGGGCGGTAAAGATTGGCAGCCTTCCGCGTTCTCTCCGAAAACCGGCCTGATCTATATCCCGCACAACAATATCTGCTATGAAATGCAAGGCACACAGGCCAACTACATCGCCGGAACGCCTTATTTAGGCGCGAATGTTCGGATGTATGCCGGCCCAGGCGGGAACCGCGGAGAATTCTCGGCCTGGGATCCCGTGGCCGGCAAAACAGTCTGGGCAGTAAAGGAAGAATTCCCGGCCTGGAGCGGCGCGGTGGCGACCGCTGGAGACGTGGTCTTTTACGGAACGATGGACGGATGGTTCAAAGCTCTCGACGCCCACAACGGGACATTGCTCTGGCAGTTCAAAGCGGGTTCAGGCATCATCGGCCAACCGGTCGTTTATAAAGGTCCGGATGGAAAGGAATATGTAGCCGTCCTGTCCGGCGTCGGCGGGTGGTCCGGAGCGATTGTGGCTGGGGGTCTGAACGCTACTGACGGCACCGGAGCTCTTGGTTTCCTCAATGCCATGGCGGACCTGCCCAAGCACACCACTAAAGGCGGCATGCTTTATGTCTTCTCACTCCCATAGGCTTGTGCTTCTCGCGTGCCTCGTTGGGCTGGTTGGTTGCCGGCGCGAACAGCGCAACCTGCGTCCCGCACCCACCAGCGTCGCGGTCTTTGGCAACGCGGCGATTGAGAGCACGCTGGTGCCCGGCGGCTCCGGTCCTACGCCGGTTGTCTCCAATCCGTCCTATGGCAATGCTTACGACATTTCCGAAGGGCAGCGCCTGTTCAATTGGTACAACTGCTCGGGGTGCCACGCCAATGGTGGCGGTGGGATCGGCCCTCCACTAATCAAGAACGAATGGATCTATGGGGGGGAGGCGGCCAATCTCTTCGACACCATCGTGAAGGGGCGGCCCAACGGCATGCCCACATGGGGCAGCCGCATTCCCGAAAACCAGATCTGGCAGATTGTAGCCTACATCCGTTCGCTGAACAACGAACAGCCGCAATCCGCCACGCCCAAGCGCCTCGACACGTTGGAGCCGAATCCGCAAACAATCCATAACAAAGTCGCGGGGGTAACCCGGTGACTCCAAGCCTTTGGTGGGGCAGGCGGGGCAGGCTTTTACCCTGCCGGCCGGATTGCATCCGGCCAATCGGCCGAAGGCCGATGGTGGCTGCGCTGGCAGTCCTTCTCCTCTCTTCCTGCGCCGGCCCCCAACAATCGGCCCTCAACTCGGCCGGCCCGCAATCCGGCTACATTGAAGGCTTATGGTGGCTGTTCTTCGGGATCCTCTCTGCCATCTTCCTCGCTGTGCTGGCGCTCCTGCTATGGTCGCTCGGACGCCGCGGCGACTCTGCACGGCCGCCGCTGGAGCAGGCACATATTCCGCCCGGTGAAACCGAACACCGTCTCGCCCGCACGGTCGGCGCGGCTACAATTGCCACGGTTCTGATTCTATTTTTTCTTCTGGTCAGCAGCGTATCGGTGGGCAAGGCCCTCGCCAATCTTGGCGAGAAGCAAAAGTCCATCAGCATCGAGCTGATCGGCAATCAGTGGTGGTGGTACGCTCGCTATCTTAACGACGATCCGCAGCGGATCGTAGTCACCGCGAATGAACTTCATATTCCCGTGGGGCGTCCGGTCCAAATCCGCGGGACCTCCTTCGACGTGATCCACAGCTTCTGGGTGCCCGGCCTCAACGGCAAGCGGGACTTGATTCCTTCCCGCATCACCACGGAGTGGATCGAGGCCGATCATCCCGGCCGTTTTCGGGGCCAGTGCGCTGAATTCTGCGGACTGCAGCACGCCCATATGGCGTTGTGGGTTGTCGCCGAGCCCGAAGACCAGTTCGAAAGCTGGATGAATCACCAACTCGCCCCGGCGATTCAACCGTCCGACGCCGACACGATGCGCGGGTACCAGGTGTTCATGAGCAATGCCTGCGCGTTCTGCCACAACATCTCCGGCACTCCCGCGCGCGGACAGGTTGCGCCCGACCTTACGCACCTTGCCAGCCGGTTCACCATCGCTGCCGGCACTCTGCCGAACACCAAGGGTAATCTCGGCGGCTGGATTCTGGATCCTCAGAACATCAAGCCCGGAAATCATATGGCGACGATCAATCTGAAATCCGAGGACGTGCAGCCGCTCCTCGATTACCTCGGGAGCCTCAAATGACGCCTCTGGTCGAGACCGAACCGCGCGAGATCGATCTGGAGCAGGAACGGCGCGCGTTAGAGCGCGTCTGGCGCCATCCGAGCGGCCTGGTTGGCTGGCTCTCCTATACGACGCACCAAGCAATAGGAATGCGGTACATCGTTACGGCGTTCGTTTTTCTACTAGCCGGCGGCGTGGAGGCGCTCCTCATGCGCCTGCAACTCTCGCACGCCGACAATCATTTCCTCACGCCCGACCGCTACAACCAGATATTCAGCACCCACGGCTCCACCATGATGTTCCTTTTCGCGGTTCCCATGATGGAGGGCCTGGGCGTGTATCTCGTTCCCTTGATGGTGGGCACCCGTAACGTCGCCTTCCCGCGCCTCAACGCCTTCGGCTACTGGATGTATGTCATCGGCGGCTTGTTCCTCTACTGGGGGGTCTTCACCAACACAGCGCCCGACGTCGGTTGGTTCGCCTACACCCCGCTTTCCGGCCCGCAGTTCTCCCCCGGAAAACGCGTCGATTTTTGGGCGCAGATGATCACCTTCACCGAAGTTTCCGCACTGTGCGTGGCGACCGAGTTGGCCGCCACCATTATGAAGATGCGAGCTCCCGGCATGTCGCTCAACCGAATTCCACTCTACGGCTGGAGCATGCTGGTGCAGTCTTTCATGGTGATCTTCGCGATGCCAGCGGTCATGATCGCCAGCAACGTCTTCCTATTGACGGATCGCACCGTCGGCACGCATTTCTCCAATCCGGCTGAGGGCGGCGACCCGATTCTCTACCAGCACGTCTTCTGGTTCTTCGGTCACCCGGAAGTGTACATCATCTTCATTCCGGCCTTAGGTATTGTCTCTTCGATTGTGGACACTCACGCCCGGCGCGCGATCTTCGGTTACCCCGCCGTGGTGCTCTCCATAGTAGCCACGGGGTTTATCGGGTTCGGCCTCTGGGTGCATCACATGTTCGCGACCGGACTGCCACAGGTCGCCGAAGCCTATTTCACCGCGGCGAGCATGATGATCGCGATTACCAGCGGCGTGCAGATCTTTTGCTGGCTCGCGACTCTGTGGACCGGGCGCGTCCGCATGACGGCCGCCATGCACTTTGTCTTCGGCTTTGTCGCCATCTTCGTGCTCGGCGGGCTTACCGGTGTGATGCTGGCCTCGATTCCCATCGATCTCCAGGTGCACGATACGTTCTTTGTGGTGGCGCATTTCCATTACGTGCTGATCGGCGGCGCGCTTTTCCCGCTGTTCGGCGGATTTCATCACTGGTTTCCTAAGTTCACCGGCCGCATGATCGATGAGAGGCTAGGCAAAATCACGTTCTGGCTGCTCTTCGTTGGCTTCAACCTGACTTTTTTCCCCATGCACATTCTTGGACTCAAGGGCATGACGCGCCGGATTTACACGTATCCAGCGGAAATGGGTTGGGATCCGGCCAATCTGGTGGCCACCATCGGCGCGTTCGTGATCCTTTGCGGCGGCATCGTCTTCATTGGCAATGCGCTCTGGAGCCGGAAGAACGGCCTCGTGGCCGGCCCGAACCCCTGGGATAGCGGCACCCTGGAATGGGCCGCGGCTTCCCCGCCCGCCAACTACAATTTCATCCATCTGCCGGCTGCCACCAGCCGGTACCCGCTGTGGGCCGCGGAAAAGGAACGAGTGGTTGTGACCGGCCTACGCACCGATCGGCGCGAAGTGCTGGTCACCAGCACTATGGATGCCGAGCCGCACCATCGCTACCCTCTTCCGGGCCCAACGGTGTGGCCGCTCGTCACTGCCATTGGGATGTCATTTGGCCTCATCTGGGCGGTTTTCCAATTCTCGGGCTACTATCCCGCGATTGTCCTCGGCGGCATCGGCCTCATCGGATGGTTCTGGCCGCGACGCCCCGCGGAGAGCCGGCCATGACCGCGCAACGCACCCTCGACGTCTCGTATCTGCCCGATTACGCCATCTCTGACCAGGCGCCGCTGTGGTGGGGACAACTGCTGCTCACGTTCATCGAAGGCACCATGTTCGCGATTCTCATCGCGATGTACTTCTACTATCGCCTGAGACTCGATATATGGCCGCCGCCGGGGACGCAACTGCCGCACCTGGCGCTGCCCACGATCGCGCTCGTGTTGCTGTTTATCAGTTGCCTTGGCTCGTATCGCGCCAGTGAAGCGGCCAAAAGCGATAACCGGCCTGGCATGATCGTATGGCTGATTTTTAACCTGGTGTTCGGAGTCGCGGCCATGGTGGTGCGCGCCTTTTCGTGGGCCTCGCTCAATTTCACGCAGGCCGCCGATATCCATGGATCTCTGGTCTGGACGATTCTGGCGTTGCATTCGCTGGATGCCGCGGCCGACCTCTTATTCACGGTTGTGTTGATTATCGTGCTGTTGCTCGGCCACAATAGCCCGCGCCAACGGTTGGGCGTCCATGTCGATTCGATCGTGTGGTATTTCATTGTGCTGATCTGGGCGCCTCTATACGTGGTGGTCTATTGGGGGCCGCGGCTGGTGGGAGCGCCGCAATGAGGCGCGACGTGCAACTCTGGCTCGCCGTTCTGGCCGGCCCAACGGTATGGCTCCTCAGTTTCCTCGCGAACTTCGCTCTGGCGCCCTGGGCTTGTGCCTTCGGCTGGAAGCCCGCCCTGTTTGCCGTCACCATAGCAGCATTAGCCATCACCGCCGGCGCGGGGTTGCTGGCCTGGAAAATCTGGCGGCAGGTCGGCATCGAAATGCCGGGGGAATCGGGTGGAGCCGTGGGACATGAGCGCAGCCTCAGCTTGGCGGGAGTGCTGCTGAGCGCAATGTTCTTACTGGTGATCATCGCGCAAGCCGTGCCCAACATAGTGCTGGGAGCTTGCCAATGAAGTTCCTGCTGGCCCTGGCGTTCCTGCCGGCGCTGGCCTTGGCTCACACGGGCGAGCCGCTCGCGCCTCACGACCTCTGGACAAGTTGGGAGTTCGCCCCCGGCGTGGTCATCCCGCTCGCAATTTCGGCGCTGCTCTACGCTCGAGGAGCGCGGCGGTCGCGCGGAGCCGGCGCTCGTCAGATCGCCTCGTTCTGGGTGGGCTGGATCACCTTAACCCTGGCGCTGGTTTCGCCGCTCCATCCTTTGGGCGAAGTCCTGTTCTCCGCCCACATGGTGCAGCACGAAATTCTGATGCTGGTTTCCGCGCCGCTGCTAGTGGTTTCGCGGCCTTTGGCGCCAATGCTCTGGGGAATCCCGTTCGCATGGCGGCGTGTAGCAGGCCGCGCCGCAAAAGTAGGATGGATCCAGCGCACCTGGCGCGGTCTTACTGACCCTCTCACCGCGTGGCTCGTTCACGCGATCGCGCTGTGGGCCTGGCACGCGCCCGCCATGTTTCAAGCCACGTTGACGAGCGATTGGGCCCACTCCGCACAGCACCTGAGCTTTCTGCTTTCGGCGCTGCTCTTCTGGTGGTCGTTGTTCTATGCGCATGGGCGGCTCGGGTACGGCGCTTCCATCCTGTACGTCTTCACAACTTGTGTGCACACCTCCATCCTCGGCGCGCTCCTCACCCTCGCGCCCTCGCTGTGGTATCCCGCTTATGCCGGTGGAACCGCGGTTTGGGGTTTGACGCCGCTCCAGGATCAACAGATCGGAGGCCTGGTCATGTGGGTGCCCGCGGGAGTTATATATATGTGCGTTGGCCTGTTCCTCTTCGCCCAATGGATGCGTGAAAGCGAAGCCATGGCCGCCCGGAGATGGTATGCGAACTGAGTGCCGCGACATGGCAGGACATCTGTACTCAACCGAATGATGCTGCATATTCTGGCTGCCGCGGCGGGCGGAGCCATACTGGTGATCGCTCTCGCGGATGCGTTCGACACTGTCGTTCTGGCGCGGCGCGCCGAACGCATCTTTCGGTTGACAGGCTGGTTTTACGCGATTACCTGGAAGCTATTCAGCTTTTTCGCGCGTAGATTAGAATCGGGCGATCGGCGGGAACGGTTCCTCAGTGTTTATGGGCCGCTTTCCCTTCTGGCCTTATTGGCATTGTGGGCTGTGAGCGTCATCTGCTCTCGCGCTCTTACACTGGGCGGCAGGGCTCCGCACCAGTAGTAGCGCGGTTTCGATCTCCCTTTCAGCGCCGCCGCGCTCTTCACCATGACGGTGGCTCAGCCCTCGAAGACTCTGCTGGTTTTGGAAGCGGGCCTGGGACTCAGCCTGTTCGGGCTCGTGGTCGGTTATCTGCCGGTGCTCTATCAGTCATTTGCCGACCGGGAACAACGCATCTCTCTGCTGGATGTCCGCGCCGGTTCTCCACCTTCCGCCGCTGAACTCATCACGCGGCAAGGCCGCAGCCCCGCCAAACTGGAAGAACAATTGTCGAATTGGGAGCGGTGGGCTGCCAACTTGCTCGAAACCCAACTCTCCTACCCGATGCTGGCGTACTTCCGCTCGCAGCACGAGAACCAATCGTGGCTCGGTGCGCTGGTTACGATCGTCGATGCCAGTGCGCTCACCATGCTCGCCTCCAGTGGCGATTTGCGCCACCAGGCGGAACTGACTTTCTCGATGGGCCGTCACGCGCTCGCGGATATGGTAAGCGTTTTTCGGCTCTCACCCCCCGAAAACCACCCGGATCGCCTTGCGCCGGAAGAGTTGCAGCGGTTGCGCCATACCCTGCTGGAATTGGATACGGCGCTGGACCTCAGCCGTTTCCCGGAGAGCGAACTCAAACGCCTCCGCGAAATGCACGAGCCGTTCGCGATAGCGCTTTCGGGCCGATTTCTGATGGCGCTGCCGGGCTGGCTTCCGATTCGTCCTGAGCGTGACAACTGGCTGCGCAGTTCCTGGGACCGGCGCCACACGCCCTATACCGTCTCCGATCCCTTCCAGAAGCGCTAGTTTTGAAGACACGCGGCGGCCGCCGCGTTACGGCTTCAGCACCACCTTGATGCACTCATCTTGCTTGTTCAGAAACATGTCGAAAGCGTTGGGCGCTTCGTCCAGACTCATCGTGTGGCTCACCACGAAGCTCGGATCGATCTCCCCTTTTTCGATCCGTGCCAGCAGCGGCTTCATGTACCGGTGGCAATGCGTCTGCCCGGTTTTAATGGTCAGCGAACGGTTCATCAGCGAGCCGAACGGGATTTTGTCTACGAACCCGCCGTACACCCCCGGAACCGAAACCGTTCCTCCGTTCCGGCACGCCATGATCGCCTGCCGCAACGCGATCGGCCGGTCCGTCTCGATCATCATGGCCTGCTTGGCGCGATCGTATAGGTACATCGGTCCCGGCGTGTGCGATTCCATGCCAACCGCGTCGATGCAGTGATCCGGCCCGCGGCCACCAGTCAGTTCACGCAGCGTTTCCAGGACATCGGCCTCTTCGTAATTGATGGTCTCGGCGCCGCACTCTTCGCGCGCCTTCCGCAGCCGTTCCGGAAAGCGATCGATGGCGACTACGCGTTCCGCTCCCAGCAGGAACGCGCTTTTGATGGCGAACAACCCGACCGGACCACAACCCCAAACTGCGATGGTGTCGCCCGGCTGTATATCGCAAGCTTCCGCCGCCATGTACCCGGTGGGAAAAATGTCCGACAGGAACAGCACCTGTTCATCTGTAAACCCGTTCTCGATCTTCAGCGGGCCTACGTCGGCGAACGGCACGCGCGCATATTCCGCCTGGCCGCCCGCGAAGCCGCCCAGCAGGTGCGAGTAACCGAAGATACCGGATGGCGAATGGCCCCACATCTTCTCCGCGAGTTCCGCGTTCGGGTTTGTGTTCTCGCACAGGGAAGTCATCTGCTGCTTGCAAAAGAAGCAGCGCCCGCACGCGATCGGAAACGGCACCACCACCCGGTCGCCCACCTTCAGGTTCTTCACGGCGGGCCCGGTCTCCACTACTTCGCCCATAAACTCGTGACCCACGATATCCCCCTTCTGCATCGTGGGCACGAACCCGTTGTAGAGGTGCAAATCCGACCCGCAGATCGCGGTGGAGGTGATCTTCACGATGGCATCGTGCGAATTCAGGATCTTCGGTTCCGGCACCTCCTGGACTTCCATCTTGTGCTTTCCCTGCCAGCAGTTCGCTCTCATTTCGGTTACCTCGCTACCCGATCAAGCCAGGTAGCACCGCTAGTGCGCCCGGCCGGCTGCCCTTCTGTTGTGATCGCTTCACCTGTCTCGATGACTTGCTTGAAGCGCCGCAGTTCTTTCCGGATCATCTGCTCCGGATCTTTGCCAAGCAGCGTGGCAACCGGCTCCAGGGCCCGCAACGGGTGCCCATAATCCATCTGCACACGCACAATCGTGCCGCGCCCACCGGACGCCTCTTGGAACTCTACGGACCCGGCGTGGTACACCTCGGACCCTTCCCGCGAGCGCCAGGCAATCCGCTGGTTCGGAACGTCGTCCACAATTTCGGCGTCCCATTCGATCCGCGCGCCGCCTGGTCCGCGCGCCACCCAATGAGAAGCGGAGCCTCCGGTACTCCGTACGGTTTCGAGATAAGTCATGAACCGCGGCAGATTTTCGAAATTACGCCAGAACCGGTAGCACTCTTCCGGCGGCAGACCGATAATCATGTTGGCCTCGGCGCGCGAGATCCCCGTACTCTCGCTCAGTTTGGCGGCGGTGCAGACGTCCAGAACCGTCACGCCGGCCACCGAAGCGATCGAGAAAAGGGCTTTGCCGGGGCCGTTCCGGGCATCCGCCGCCACGCTGCCTAAAGAAGCAAGATCCAGCATGTCTCCCGCCACGCGCGCCCACAGCCACGGCGCCGGCCGCGAGGTTGCCAGGATCCCGACTCCAGCCGCGAGCTCGCGTAACCCATACATTCGCATGAGCGATTTGTGATTCCGGCTACCCGCCACCCGCGCGATCATACCAGGCGCCAGCAACTCTGCTGCTCCCAGGCCGATGCTGAACCACCCCAAGCCGCGCGCCACGCGCTCGGGATCCATTCCCCAGATTCCCTGGGCTTTTGGCCGTTGACGCCCGCGCGCCGGAGCCAAAGATGAACTCTGCTGTGTCTCCGCCAATATTGCCATTCCGGTTCCTCTACCTGAGTCTAGAGAAAGCGGGCTATCGGTACTGTCTTCTAGACAACAGCGCCGCGGCAAAGAGACCTATGTCACACGCTTCCCAGCGCCGCGAATCTATCGACGTTGGAACCGACCGTGCTGAATCGCAGAGAAACGATGCAGCAGTTGAGCCAAGTGAGCCGGGTCGACGTCGGCTTCGACCCGGAGTTCGAAAATCGCTGGTGGGCGATTATTCGAATCATATGGTTCATGCTCGCGGTCTTCACGGCTGCCGGCATTGCCGGAATATTTGGCCGTGGGGCCTTCTCTCCAGCCGTTACCCGATCAGGAGACTTAACGGTCCACTACGATAAACGACTGCGCTTCAAAACCCCATCGCAGATCCGCATTGAGGCCACGGCGCAACGCCCAATTCTGCAACTGGAAGTGGGCCGACCTTGTTTTCAGGCCACACAAGTAACACGCATCGCTCCGCCGCCCGAATCGTCACAACCACTCCACCCAGGCGCCGTCTATCGTTTTCCTGAGCCAGCCTCGGGACCCGCCGCGGTAATGCTCTCACTGGAACCTGGCGCTTTCGGTCCGACGACCTTCCACATCACCGTGGGCGCCGGTGGCTCTGTCGAGATACATCAGTTCATTTTTCCGTATAGCGTGCGATGGGAACCATTCTGCGCGCGATCATCATTTACTGGTTTTTGCTCGTAATTTTACGAGTTGTCGGCCGCCGCTCGTTTGAAGAGATGACTCCTTTCGAGATGATTCTGGTGTTCCTGCTTGGGGGTATGGGAATTCAGTCCATCGTTTCCGACGACCGTTCACTGATTAATGCCTTGCTGGGCATTTCGACCATTGCGCTGATGCACGTTTTGGTTTCCTGGCTAAAGCTACGTTTCGAGTGCTTCCGCAGTTTTGTAGACGGTACTCCCATCGTCATTGTCGAGGACGGCCACTGGCCCGAGGATCGTATCCGCCGATTGCGCTTGCATTGGCAAGACATTATGGCCGCCGCCCGCGAGGACGGCCTGGAGCGCCTCGGTCAAATCCGCTTGGCGGTGGGGAACGCAACGGTAGCGTTTCGATTGTCCGTAAGGAGCGGTAGCACCAGCGAGTGTTCAAAGCGGACGGTGAACTTCGGGAAAGGTTGGAGACAGCGGACCCTGAACGAGCAGCAGATGCCTCCGTAAAGTTCGACACTCATCGACTGCTCACAAGAGTACTAATAAATCGAACAGCCCCGATCTTTGTTCATTAAACCGCAAATAATCGAAGACCAGATCGTATCTTTCGCGACGAGGCTCTAGGGTCACTCGGAATTCCCTTAGCTCTCTACCGTCTTTCATTGACGACTTTCGAGCCGTCAGAGTTATACGCTAGCGGCTATGGGGTGGGAAATCCTCGAAACAATGGCCGGTTCGCGTGTTGTTGAGGAAGCCCTATGAGTACCGCCGTTGAGGCGCGGCTCGAGCGACTTTGGGAAACGCCGAACACGCTTTGGGGCCGCCTGACCACCGTCGATCACAAAATCATCGCCAAGCGCTATTTGGTTACCGCCATGATTTTTCTGATTGCCGGTGGAATTGAAGCGCTGATCATCCGTCTGCAATTAGCTCGCTCCAATTCGAGCCTATTGACGCCCGAGATGTACGACCAGATCTTCAGCATGCACGCGGTCACCATGATCTTTTGGTACGCGTCTCCAATTCTTTCAGGCTTTGCGGTGTACTTCGTGCCTCTGCTGATCGGCGCGCGCGACATGGCATATCCGCGCCTGAACGCCTTCACTTATTGGTCGTATCTTTTTTCCGGTCTGTTTCTCTACGCCAGCGCGTTAGTCGGTCAGTCGCCGCACGGCGGATGGTTCGCCTATGTGCCGTTCACCAGCCGCCCTTACTCCCCCGGCCTCGGAATGGACTTTTACGCGCTGGCACTCATCTTTCTTACCATCTCCACCGAAGGCGGCGCGCTTAACTTTGTTGTCACTATTTTTCACCTCCGCGCCCCCGGAATGTCTGTCAGTAAGATGCCTCTGTTTCTGTACAGCACCCTGACGATATCTTGCGCAATACATACTTCTTTCGTTGCCCTCACTCACGGTTGGGTGTGTTTTTCTCGAGCTGGAGCGGCAGTGGGGCTTTCACTTTTTCGAGGTTGCGCGCGGCGGGGCTCCTCTGTTATGGCAGCAGTTCGCGCTACTCGTGATCGGCGGACTAAACGGGATTGCGACCGCCGTGATTCCGCTCGATTGGCAGGTTCACGATACTTACTTCGTGGTGGCCCACTTACATTACGTTCTGGTCGGCGCCAATGTCTTTCCGGTTTTTGCCGGGTTCTATTACTGGCTGCCGAAGATTACCGGACGGCTACTCGATGAACGATTAGGGACCTGGAGCTTCTGGGTGATGTTCATCGGCTTCAACCTTACGTTCTTTCCCATGCACATCGCCGGCATTGAAGGGATGACGCGCCGCATTTACACCTATCAGGCCGGCAACGGGTGGGATTCGTTGAACATGCTGGCCACGGTTGGGGCATTCGTTCTTTCCGCGGGCATTCTGATCAGCATCATCAATTTCTTTCAGAGCCTTCAGACCGGGCGCGCGGCAGGCCGCAACCCGTGGAATGCCGACACTCAACTCCGGCCCCGATAAGGACGTGCTGATCGGTCCGGATTTCAAGCCGTTCTATGCCAAGGATCGCGGCTCCAACCTCGGTGTGAGCACATGGACCACGGACCAGTGGAAACTCGGCGGCGCCACCGTTTGGGGCTGGTTTTCGTACGACCCCGAGACCAACCTTGTTTTCTACGGCACCGGTAATCCCGGCGTGTGGAATGCCGACCAACGTCCCGGCGATAACAAATGGTCCTGCACCATCTTCGCCCGCGACCCCGATACCGGCCAGGCCAAATGGGCCTATCAGATCAGCCCGCACGACGCCTGGGATTACGACGAAATCATGGAGAACATCGCCGTCGATATGGATTGGAACGGTAGCATGCGCAAGCTCCTGCTCCATCCCTCGCGCAACGGTTTCATGCTGGTGCTCGATCGCGAAACCGGCGAGTTGCTTTCCGCCGATAAATTCGTAACCTCCACAAACTGGGCGAGCAATTTCGACCTGAAGAGCGGCAAGCCCAATGAAGACCCTGCCAAGCGCACCCACCAGGGCCGCGTTACGCAGAATATCTGCCCGTCCTCGACCGGAGGCAAGGAGTTCGTGCCGTCGTCTTTCGACCCACGCACCGGCTATCTCTATATACCGGCGCACAACACCTGCATGGATTATGGCGGCCAAGAAGCCGGGTATATTGCGGGCACCCCCTATCTTGGCGCGGACGTCAAAATGTACCCCGGCCCGGGCGGCTTCCAGGGGGAGTTCATTGCCTGGGATCTCAAGAATCACAAAGCCGCGTGGAGCGTCAAGGAGCCGGTATTGCCGGTCTATAGCGGAGTTCTCAGCACCGCGGGCGACGTGGTCTTTTACGGAACCATGGACGGGTATTTCCGGGCCGTGGACGCCCGCAAGGGCAACGTGCTCTGGCAATACAAAACCTCGTCCGGAATCGTTGGCAATCCCATGACCTACACGGGCCCGGACGGCAAGCAATACGTGGCGATCTATTCCGGAGTGGGTGGCTGGATGGGAGCGACGGCGTTCGATGAGATCTCGGCCGATGATCCATACGCAGCTCTGGGCGTAGTGGGCGCAATGAAGGAAATCAAGAAATATACCGCGCCCGGCGGGCAACTCTATGTTTTCGGCCTATAAACTCGCGCTGGTTCTGATACTATGCACTTCCGCCTGGCCTGCGCCGTTGCGCGTGTGCGCCGACCCCAACAACCTGCCGTTCTCCAATCGGCAAGGCGAGGGCTTCGAGAATGAGCTGGCGCAAATGGTAGCTCGCGACCTTGGCCGCGCTGTGCAATATGTTTGGATCGTGCGCCGCGGCGCCGATTTGAAGGCCCTCGCGGCAGGCGCTTGCGACGTGGTGATGGGCACAGCTGCCGCGGAGAAAGTGGTACCGGTCACCCGCCCCTATTACCGCTCCAGTTATGTCTTCGTGACGCGCCGCGGTACTGCCATCCATTCTTTTGATGATCCCCGCATGAAGCAGAGCCGCATCGGGCTGGAACAGTTGCTGGGCGCCGATGATGCCGCTGAGCCGCCCGCGCGCGCGCTCGCGGGCCGCGGCCTGCTCTCGCGCGTCGCCTGGTACCGGCTGCAGCCCAACTTTATCCAGCCCAACCAATCCGCCGTGCTGCTGGATGCTATGAAACGCGGCGAAATCGATGTAGCAGTCGCATGGGGGCCGGTCGCCGGCTATTATGCCCACCGCGATTCCGCTCCGGTCGCGCTCACGCCCGTTTCGCCGCAGGCCGAGAATGCGGTGCCGTTCGCCTTCGACATTGCGATGGCCGTGCGGCCGGGAGAGGAAAACCTGCTGCGCAACCTGAATGCATACATCTCGCGACACCGGGCCCAAATCGACGCCCTCCTGCGAAACTATGGGGTGCCGCTGGTTGAAGCGGCGGTGGCCGGGAATAGGTAAATCTATGCAGAAAGAACTTGGCATCGTTGCAATCGTTTTGGCGGCAGGCGTCGCCTGCGGATGCCAGTCGCAAGCCAAAGAAGTTGCCGTGGAAGGCGCGGCGCCCGCAGTCTCGATCCCGGTCGGGCCGATTCCGGGGCCGCCCATCCCGCCGAATCTGCCCGCGAATCCCTACGCCAACAACAATGTCGCCATCCTGGAGGGCCGTCACCTATTCGTGCGGTATAACTGCTCCGGTTGCCACGGAGGCCATGCCGGCGGTGGGATGGGCCCCAGCCTGCGCGACCCCGCCTGGATTTACGGCGGCGATGACGCGCATGTCTTCGATTCGATCGCGGAAGGACGCGCCCACGGCATGCCATCCTGGGGAAGCAAAATTCCCGAGCAGCAGATCTGGCAACTGGTGGCCTACATCAAGTCGCTCCGCACGCCTATGGAAGCCGATCCTCCGGAGTAAACCGCCATGCGCTGCTGGAAATTGGTACCCTCTGTCGCGTTTCTGCTGCTGGCCGGCTGCGCGAATCGCGAATCCATGATGGCGCCGGCCGGCCCCGCTTCCGAGAATCTCGCCAACCTCGGCTGGTTCGTCTTTCTGCTGTTCTCGGTGGTCGCCGTTATTATGTGGATCTTGCTCGCCTGGGTAGCCATGCGGAAGCGCGGCTCGTTTGCGGAGCACGCGCCCGTGGATATCGGCGGCGGCCAGCCATGGATCCTCATCGGCGGCTTCGCCATTCCCTTTGTCATTCTGGCCGCAGTATACGTGGTCGGCCTGAACGCCATGTCCGCCTTTCCGCTGGAAGGAGAACACCATCAGATGGCGATGCCCGCCGATATACGGGTCACCGGCCACCAGTGGTGGTGGCAGATCGACTATATGAAAGGTCCGCTCGACCAGCACGTCACCACCGCCAACGAAATTCACATCCCCGTCGGCAAGCCGGTGGATATCGACCTCACTTCCAATGATGTAATCCATTCGTTCTTCATTCCGGCTCTGCACGGCAAGGTCGATCTCATTCCCGGCCAGATGAACCGCATCCGTATTCAGGCGGACCAGGCCGGCACGTATCGAGGTCAGTGCGCCGAATACTGCGGCGCGCAGCACGCCCATATGATTCTTATGGTGGTGGCCGACCCGCCCGCGCAGTACGATGCCTGGCTAGCCAAACAGGCGGCGGATGCGCAGGAGCCCGCAACGGACCAGGAGCGCCAAGGGCAGCAGCTCTTCATGGCCAAAGCCTGTGTCCTGTGCCACACCATTCGCGGCACCCTGGCGCAAGCCAAGGTTGGGCCGGATCTGACCCACATCGCCAGCCGCCAGGGGCTCGCAGCCAACACGCTGCGCAACAACGAAGCCAACCTGGAGGCATGGGTTACGCACGCGCAGTCGTTAAAGCCCGAGGTCGCCATGCCCGATATCACCGCGTTCCGGGGAGATCAACTGCGGGCCGTCGTGGCCTACCTGCAGCAGTTGCAATAGCAGTTTTTTTTGGGGGGGTGTTCATGATTGTTCGTTTTTTCCTCGCAGCCGCCGTGAGCAGCGCACTCGGCCTCTTTCCGACTGCTTCCGCTGATTGTTCCAGCGTTCCCAACGTCAACCAGCTCAAGAGCCTGTTGGGCAAGGCGCCGAGCGATGGCGGCGATGAGGGCGGGCTGTTTCATGGCCGCCGCGAATGGGCGGCGACGGTAGACCGCGAAGGACAGGTCTGTGCCGTCGCCGTTTCCACATCGGACCCGACGCAAGTGTGGCCTGGCAGCCTGGCCATTGCCAAAGCCAAAGCTTACACGGCCAATGCGTTCAGCCTGGATGACACGCCGCTCTCGACCGCCCGCCTGTACACGCTCACACAGCCCGGCCACTCGTTATGGGGCATCGCCGCTTCCAACCCGTTCGTGGCGGGCGATCTCGTGCCTCCATCGCAAGGCCCTGGCAGTTCGGCCGCGCGCATCGAAGGGGGCCTGATTGCTTTCGGAGGCGGCGTGCCGCTTTACAAAAACGGCAAGATCGTGGGCGCACTCGGGGTGAGCGGCGATACCGCCTGCGCCGATCATGAAACCGCCAAGCGCATACGCAACGAAGCCGGTATGAATCCTGCAGGCGGCATGCACGCAGACGATATTACCTACCCTTCCGCCGATGGCCCCAGCGTGTTCTCTCATCCGCTATGCCAGAACACCTACCGCGACGGCAAATTCCTGGGCAACGAAGCGATGCCGACCTTCGACCAAGGCGCAGCCCAAGGGAATGCCAGCCGCGAAACGCCCGCGGCGAAGACCCCTCCGAATGGGAAAAAAGCGACGTAGGGTGTGGGGCGGGGTGCATTGGCGAACCTCGATCGCATCGCCACGTGCCAGCCTTCAAGGCACGATGACGCGATCCGCGTCGCTCTCATCGAGCGATGGCGTCCCGGTAAACGATTCGCCAGTCTTCGATGAGCAGGTTGATCGGGCTGCCGGGATTTGAACCCGCCCCGGGACGTGCGTGACGATATTTGCACGGAGGCGGCCGGGAGGGCGGCGCTTTCACGAATTCCGCCTCCGGCGCGCGGCTGTCCCCGTCGCCTGCTCCCAGTGCAGCCAGGTACGCACGGTCCCTAATGGCGGTGCATACTACGATTGTGGTCGTGAGACTGGTGGAAGCCCAATACGAGAATGGCGTGCTTCGGCCGGTGGAGCGCTTGGGCCTTCGCTCGGGGGAACGCGTGAAGCTGATGGTGATGCGTCGCCCGGACCCGCGCCGCTGGGATCTGGCCCGGCTGGCGAGCAGTTCTCATCAGGAAGACGTTTCTCTTTCTGAGCAAGGTCTCGCGGACTGGGCAGACTCGCTCGACGCAACGGAGCGCCGTTGAAGCGAGGAGAGGTCTGGTGGGCCGACCTCGGCGCCTACCGGCCTTGAGAACAGACTGGACGCCGGCCTGTCGTGATTTGTCAGAGCGACACGCTGACGAGGGTGCTTCAATCCGTTCTGGTGGTCCCCCTTACGACAAACCTTGAGCGCGCCAACTTGGCCGGCACGGCATTGATCGCATCTTCGCCCGCCGGGCCGCCCCAGGACTCCGTCGCGCTGGCCTTCCAGATGCGCGCCATTCCCAAATCGGCGTTGCAGGCCAAGATCCGGGATCTCGATGAGAGCGAGTTCGAAGAGTTGGAGTTGGCGACCGACGAGGCCCTCGGTCGGGGTGAGCCGAAATTACCGCAGATCCTGCAATGCGGCTGCGGTTAGACTCGGGAGGCGGCGTTTCACTTGAGAACTCCTCCGAGCCAACTTCTTGCCTGAACACCGGGCCCGCAGCTTTCTCCTAGTAGCGCGGCATCGGTCCGGAACCCACCATCGACTACTTTCGATCAATGGGCGGGCACGATTCGAAACGGCCGTGGTCCCGATGTAGCGACTGCATATCGCGTAGCGCCTGGTCTTTGGATGTGGCCTTCTGCATTGGAGGCAGGAGAGGAGTGAGCGGATGGCCCGCTGGGAGTCGTTGACGGATGCCGGTTTGAGCTTGGAACCCGCCAAGGCGAGCGAAATCGTGCGCCAGGTGGGGGCGAGGATGCCTGAAAGCTGTATTTGTACCACTTCATCGCTTCAGGGCTGACATTCTTGTTGATTCTGTTCATTTGATCTACTTTGGCATATTCATCGCACCATGCACGAATTTGACCGCAGTTCTCATGATCTGTAAAATTATATCAAATCGTTACACCGACATGCCTTCGCATATCCGAGCACGTCTTGAAGGCTTACCGGAAGACCTCCGGCATGCCCTTGTCAGAGCACGGCACGCCAACCGCTGGAGCCAGCGTGAACTCGCAAGTAGGGTAGGACTCCCGCAAGTCCATATTTCCGCGATCGAAACCGGGAAAGTCGCCCCGAGATTCAACACACTGCTGGACCTCGTCCGAATTCTCGGCTTTGACCTTCTTCTGGTCCCGCGACCCCTGGTGCCGGCCGTTCAGTCGATCATTCGCCATTCCGAACATCCCGCCGGCCCGAGCAGCGATGAAGACGAGCGTCCTCTGTATGCGACGGAAGACGAGGCAGGACGAGATGAGCCCTGAGTTGCAGAAGGTCAATGCTCTGGGCGTCCATCTTCACGGACGGAGAATCGGGATGATCAACCGCCTGGCAGGCGATAGCCACATCTTTGCGTTCGAGCAGGACTACATCGACGATCCAAACCGCCCGACCTTGAGCCTGTCGTACAAAAGCCGCACGGGCGGTCTGGTTACAACGGTGCGCCCTGTCAGCCGTCGCTTGCCGCCGTTCTTTTCGAATCTGCTGCCGGAAGGGCACCTGCGCGAGTATCTCGCCCAGAAGGCTGGCATGAAAAAGGAGCGGGAATTCTCTCTGATGGCCGTGCTCGGCGCCGACCTCGCCGGCGCTGTGACAGTCCAGCCGCTGGACGTCGGCGACAGTGACCAGTATCATGATCGCGACCGCCATCAGCATCGTAAAGAAGAAGATCAGCAGCAAGAGAGCGTCCTCCGGTTTTCGCTCGCGGGGGTCCAGCTCAAATTCTCCGCCGTAATGGAAGCTTCGGGGAGCGTCACGATCCCCGCTCACGGCGTGGGGGGATCATGGATCGTCAAATTACCTTCCACGCAGTACGCTTCGGTGGCAGAAAACGAGTACGCCATGCTGGAGCTCGCGCGCGCGACCGGAATTCAGGTTCCTCCCATACGACTTGTGCCCGTCGCCGAAATCGGAGGTCTTCCGCCCGACGCTGCCCGCCTCAAAGGTAGTGCACTCGCCATCGAGCGCTTCGACCGCGCGGCCGGCGGACGTCGCATCCACATGGAAGACTTCGCGCAAGTGTTCGGATTATTCCCCGACGATAAGTACGGCGAACGCAGCTATGCCAATATCGCCGCAGTGCTCTGGGCGGAAACAGGCGAGGAGGGGACCTATGAATTCGTGCGCCGTCTCGTGTTCTCTGTGCTGATCGGAAACGGCGACATGCACCTCAAGAACTGGTCCCTTCTTTACCCCGACAGTCGCAAGCCAGTCCTGTCGCCGGCATACGATTTCGTTTCTACGTTGCCTTACATCCCGGGCGATACTCTCGCTTTGTCTTTCGGCAACACCAAAAGTCTTGAGGGCGTCACTGTCGACCAGGTGCGCCGCTTCGCGGACACTGCCAGGCTTCCCATGAAGCCGGTGATGGACATCGTCGGCGACATCATCGAGAAGACGCAGCGCGGTTGGAAGGAACTGCCGCAGAAGGATCTGCTACCTCATGACATTCTCAAGGTTATCGACAGCCAAATCGCGAATTCGATTTCAAAAACGAAACTTGAATGAAATACCTTCCGACGAGTGCGCAGTCCGGCGTGTGCAGGAATAGTTCTTCGGATCGCAGGAGAAGAGGGGCCCGACGGTGGCTTCCCTCAAATTGTGCGGGATGAAATTGGGGTCTATCGTGTCTAAATGAAAAGGCTGGTCGGGCCGCCGGGATTTGAACCCGGGACCTCTTGCACCCCAAGCAAGCGCGCTAGCCAGGCTGCGCCACGGCCCGAACGGTCAACAGCTTTACTCTAGCATGATACCGAACTCCTGCCGCGGGGCTCCGGGCATGATACTGTCGGAATAGCTATGGGCAAGTTCCTCATCGGCATCGTCACCGGCGTAGTGCTCGTGTTTCTGGCGATCGGCATCCTCTTTTTCGCTCTGCTGCGCTTCCGCGAAAAGCCGCCGGCCGTGACGGACAATTCCGTCCTGCTGCTGCGGCTCCAGGGCGATCTTCCGGAGAAAGCGCCGCTCGAAATCCCGTTCTTGACCGGCCAGGCCACGCTGACCGTGACCAACGTCTGGTCGATGCTCCGCATGGCGGCGGCCGACTCTCACATCAAGGCCATCGTTCTGGAACCTGAGGATCTGAGCGCCGGGTGGGGCAAGCTCGAAGAACTGCGCGCCGATCTGGAACAGTTCCGCAAGTCCGGCAAACCTCTGTACGCCTATCTGCACACCCCGACCGCGCGCGAATATTACGTAGCCACCGCCGCCGACCGCATTTATCTCGGGCCGGAAGATCCGCTCTATCTGAAAGGGATGCGCGCTGAGGTCATGTACTTCAAAAAGACCCTCGACAAGCTGGGCGTGACGGTCGATGTCGAGCACGCCGGCAAGTACAAGGATTTCGGCGACCAGTTTACCCGATCGGATATGAGTCCGGAGACGCGGGAAGTGATCACGTCCCTGGTCGATAACCTTTTTGGCGATCTGATCACGGGCATCGCGACCGGCCGCAAGAAGACCCCTGACCAAGTTCGCGCACTGATCGACCAGGGACCATTTCTGGCAACCGAGGCGGAAAAAGCCGGGCTCGTCGATGAATTGCGGTTTGAAGACCAGATGTGGGGCGAACTGCGGAGCAAGCTGAACACCAAGGATGTGAAAAAGGTCAGCGCCGAGACGTACGCCCGCGTGCCGCCGGATTCGGTTGGCCTCGTGGGAAAGAGCCGCGTCGCCCTGGTCATTGGAGAGGGCGATATCATTCGCGGCAATCCCGATAATCCAGCAACCGACGAGAACAGCCTCTCTTCCACGTCGTTCGACAGGCTCCTCGAACAGGTGGCCAACGATTCCTCGATTCGCGCCGTGATCGTGCGCATCGATTCGCCGGGGGGCGAAGTCACCGCCTCCGACGATATCTGGCGCGAGATGAACCTGCTCAGCAAGAAGAAGCCTATGGTGATTTCGATGTCGGATGTGGCGGCGTCCGGCGGCTATTACATGGCGATGACCGGCGACCCAATCGTGGCCTATCCCGGAACGGAGACGGGCTCCATCGGCGTGGTATTCGGCAAGCCCGATCTGCATGGCCTCTATGACAAGCTGGGGATCTCGAAAGACGCCGTCGAGCGGGGAAAGAACGCCGATATCGATTCCGACTATACCTCGCTGACACCCGACCAGCGGGACAAATTGCGCCGCGGCATCGATGCCAGCTACGAAGATTTCGTCAGCAAGGTGGCTGCCGCGCGCCACCGCAATTTCTCGGAAATCGAGCCGGTGTCGCAGGGACGCGTGTGGCTGGGCTCGCAGGCGAAAACACGCGGGCTCGTGGATGAACTGGGCGGGATCGATACCGCGATCGCTATGGTCAAGAAGCGAGCCAGTATCCCGGACTCAGAACGCATCAGCCTGATCAGCTACCCGCCGCGCCGCAGCATTCTAGACCTGCTGTTCCGAAAATCGCAAGATGACATGTTAGACGTCCGGCTGCGGCAGGTCTTGCAAGGAATGCCCTTTCACGCGTGGATGCATGGCGGCCTGCTGCGTATGATGCCGTATTGGATCACCGTGCGGTAATCGCCAAGTTCACCATTCGACCGCTCCCTCGCGGTCGCTGCTCAACAACGCCTTCTCTTCGAGCGGTTCTTCCGGCAGCCATCTGCGCCCGAATTTCAGGTACAGCGCGGGCAGCACGATCATGTTTAACAGGGTGGACGTCAACAATCCGCCCAGTATGACCACCGCCATGGGTTGTTCCAATTCCCTTCCCGGCTTGCCGGCGCTGATCGCCAGTGGCAAGAGGCCGAGGCCGGCAGTAAGCGCAGTCATCAGGATCGGTGACAGCCGCTCCAACGCGCCCCGTTCCACCAACTCGCGTCCAAAGGGCACGCTTTCCGCCCGCATCAGGTGATGGTAGTGCGAGATCAGCATGATGCCGTTGCGGGTGGCGATGCCGAACAGCGAAATGAAGCCCACCAGCGACGCGATCGAGGTTTCGCCCCGGCCGGCCAGAAACACGGCAGCCACGCCGCCGATCAATGCCAGCGGAAGATTGGCCATTACCAGGAAGGCTTCGCGCGCCGAGCGGAAGGCCATGAAGAGCAGCAGGAAGATGCCCGTGATCGCGGCGGCGCTTAGTAGCAGGATCTCGCGGACGGCACTGGATTCGGCTTCGTAGGCGCCGCCGTAAACGACATAGTAGCTGGCGGGCAGGCGCAATCGCGCCCCGACCCGCTTCTGAATCTCCTGTGCCACGCCAGTGAGGCTGCCGCCCTCGATGTCCGAAGAAATTACGATGCGTCGCTGCGCGTTTTCGCGGTTGATCATGCTGGGGGCATTGACTACTTCAATATCGGCCACGGCCGATAACGGCACTTTCGCTCCACTACCGGTATCCACGAGGGTTTCGCCCATGGTCCGAGGATCGGTTGCGGCAGCCGGTTCGTAACGCACCAGGATGGCAAACAGTTTCTGTTCCTCGAAGACTTCCGAGACTGTAGCGCCATAGAATGCGGCGCGTAGGGTGCGAGCCAGGCCGGCGCTATTCAGGCCATACTGCCCCATCGCATCGTGATTGAAGCGCACCAGAACCTGGGGCCGGGCGGTCTGCTGCTCCAGGTTCAGGTCGGCCACGCCGGGGACACCGGCGGCGATCGAGCGAATCTCCGCGCCCTTTTGGCGGAGCACGTCGAGGTCGGGTCCAAAGAGCTTCACCACCACGGTGGCGGTACTGCCGGAGAGCACCTCTTCGATACGTTCTGCGATGAACTGCTTGATGCTGAAGGCGAATCCTGTAATGCCGGCAAGTTTGCTTCGTACATCGGCGAGGATGGCTTCGCGCGGCCGCTGGCTCTCTTTCAAATTGACGTCGAGTTCCGAATAGTTACCTTCAAAGGTGTCTTCGCCGAGTTCGGCGCGGCCCGCGCGCTGGGCCACCTTGGCCACTTCCGGAATCTCAAGAAGCCGGCGTTGGACGATGGCGCCCGCTCGCAGCGATTCAGCCAGCGACGTTCCCGGAACGCCAGCCATGTGGACGATAATGTTGCCTTCGTTGAACTCGGGCAGAAACTCGCCTTGGAGAAACGGAACGGCCGCCACGGATGCCGCCAGTAGCACGAGCGAAACCGAAACAATCCGTCCCGGATAGCGCAGCATGCGCGCGAGCCAACGGCCATAAGAGCGTTTCAGGAGACGCACTGTGGCAGTATCTTCGGGATGCTCCGCGGCTTTCGGCAACAGGTAGGAGCAGAGCGCGGGAGTGACCGTGAGCGCCACCAGCAGCGATGCCAGAATCGCTGCGATATACGCTTCCCCGAGCGGGGCGAAAATGCGGCCGGGCAATCCGGATAGCGCGAAGACCGGCAGGAAAACCAGCGCCACGATGAAAGTAGCGAATACCACCGAGCCGCGGATTTCGGTGGAGGCACGAAACACAATAGAGAATACGGAACGCGGGCGCGGGTTGAGCCGGTTCTCGCGTAACCGGCGGTGCACGTTTTCGACATCGACGATGGCGTCATCCACAACTTCGCCGAGAGCGATGGCGAGGCCCCCCAATGTCATCGTATTAATGGTGCGGCCGGCGGCGTGCAGCACGAGCACCGCGATCAGCAGCGATAACGGAATGGCCGTCAGGCTGACCAAGCCGGTGCGCCAACTGAACAGGAACACAAGCAGTACGAGAACCACGAGCGCGCCGCCCTGGAGCATGGCCTCGCGGATATTCGTGATAGCCCGTTCGATGAAGGTGGCCTGGCGGAAGATGTTCTCATCCATGGTCACGTCGGGGGGCAAAGCGGGGCGCAGGCCCTTCAGTGCCGTTTCTACCCGGCGGCTCACTTCCAGGGTGTTGGCCGAAGGCTGCTCCATTACCAGCAGGAGCACGCTCGGCTTTCCCGCGGTGGAGGAATCGCCCACCTTATACTCCGCGCCGAACTGCACGCGCGCCACCTGGCGAATGCGGATCGGCACGCTATTTTTCACCGCGACCACCGCGTTGGCGAGATCGTCAAGCGAGTGAACGCGCCCCTCACCGCGGATTGGCAAGGTTTGCCCTTGCGTATCCAGATAGCCGGCGGCGGCGTTTTGGTTTGCCTGCGCTGCCGCATTCATGACCTCGCCGAGCGTGATCCCATAATCTTTCAGGCGTGCCGGATCGGTGATTACCTGATACTGCTTCACCTCGCCCCCGTAGATGATTACCTGGGCCACGCCGGGTACGGCCAGCAGGCGCGGGCGGAGCGTCCAATCGGCTATGGAGCGCAGGTCCATCAGTGAGGTCTTTGGAGCTGTGAGGCTGATCTTATAAATGATGCCGATGGGCGAAGTGACAGGCATCATTTGCGGTTCATTGGCGCCATCGGGAAGGCGCGCGCGCGCCTGCTGCAGCTTTTCGGTAACTAGCTGGCGCGCGCGAAAGATGTCGGTCGCGGGCTGGAAAATGCAGGTGACCACCGACAATCCGGCGATCGATGACGAGCGGACGGTTTCGAGATTGGCCGTTCCATTGAGCGCCAGTTCGATGGGCGTGGTGATGAGTTGCTCGACTTCGGAAGCGGAAAAGCCCGCCGCTTCGGTCTGAACCACCACTTGCGGCGGCGCAAACGCGGGGAAGACATCGAGGGGGGTTTGGAGCGCTACGCGGACGCCCCAAACCGCCAGGATTATGGCGAAAACGACTACCACCAGACGGTTGCGCAGCGACCAGCGAATCAGCCCGTTGAGCACCTATTCGTCCCCTTCGATCGCAACCTGGCCCTTCGAGGTCTCGCTCTGGAGAGCGGCGGCGCCCACAGAGACGACCTTCTCCCCCGCCTTCAATCCGGAGAGCACGGCGATGGCGTTGCCCAGGCGATCGCCTGCGGTGACCGGCCGAAGTTGGAACACGCCGGGCAAGGTTTCGACGTAAACCGACGACCGCCCTTCCTGGTACAGGACCGCGGTAGCCGGAATGACGATGGAGATGGCGGGCGGACCCGAGGGGATGCGGATCTGGGCCGTCATGTCCAGTTTAAGGCTGGCATCCGGGTTGTTTACGGCGTAGACCACGGGAACCGTGCGATTCTGCGGATCGACCACGGTCCCAATCGTGACGAGCGTGCCCCCATAGGTCCGTCCGGGATAGGCTGGAGTTGTAATCTGAGCCCGGCGGGCGTTGCGTTCGCTGGGCAGTTCGGTTTCGTGGACCGCAGCCTCCACCCAAACCGTCCTTAAATCAGCTATTGTGGCGAGACTCTTGGCGGGATCGATCTGCTGGCCCAAGGCAAGATCGGCTATGACTACCGTCCCGGAGATCGGCGCACGCACCTCAATGCGGCGGGTCCCGGAAGGCTGCTGCGACATCAGCGCTTCATATTTCTGCTTCGCCGCGCCCGCGGCCTGGAAGCGCTCTTCCGATTGGCGGAGATTGAATTCGGCCGTCTCCAACTGTTTGCGCGGGATGGCTCCCGTGTCGTAAAGCTCCTTGGCTCGGTCCAACTCCAGCCGATGCAGGTCCACTTCCTGGCGGGCTTGGGTGGCAGCCGATTCCAATTGCGTGATTTGCGCGTTGAACTGCGCCTGCTCTGCGGCCGTCAACTGCTGTTCCACCTCAGCGACCACCTGGCCCTGCAGGACCGAAGTACCCATGCGTGGCAGTTCGGCGGGTCCTACGAGGCGGCCGGCGAAAGGCGAAAACACATCCGAGCGATGGCCGGGCTGCGCTTTGACGCGGCCCACCACGGAAATCGCAGGCACCACCGACTGTTCGCCCGCGGCCGTGGTCTGGATCCCGTTGGCCTGGATCTGGCCAGCCTTCAGATGGATCGCGCCATCAGGCGTGATGACGCTGCTTTGGGCGGCGACACGCTGCTTGGCTTCCTCCTCATCGGGAGACTGGCAGCTTGCCAGCAAAAGGACCAGGGCCCCTGCGGGCCAGAAGACAATACGCGTTTTCACCGAGGTTCCCGAAAACCTCTACTTTACTGAAAAAGGGACCGGCGGAGGCGCGGCGTTACGGCAGGCTCTCTCACAGTGCTTATGTCCTGGCGACGCGCACCGGCGTCTGGGACATCACTGCTGTTACCTTTTCCAGCAGAGCCGCCGACCGGTATGGCTTTTGGATGAAGCCCGCCACCCGCCTCCCTTCGAACCGGCGCTGGATCTCCGACTCGCTGAACCCGCTCGATAGGATGACTGAAACATCCGCCCGCACCGATTGCAGAGCTGCTAGAGTATCCTCCCCGCTCATTCTCGGCATCGTTGCATCCAGCACCACACATTGCACCGCCGCGGCGTTGCGCCGATACAGTTCCACGCCGCTCTGGCCATCATCGGCGAGTAACACCTGGTAACCGCATTCTTGAAGCACGTGTTGCGCCACTCTGCGAACGATCATTTCATCGTCGATCACCAGTACCGTACCACCGCCGCTAGCGACGAGCGTAGCTTCGCGCCGGCTCGGCTGCCGCTGTTTAACCGAGCCACTTACCGCCGGAAACAGCACGCGAAAGACAGTGCCCTCTCCGGGCGTGGTCATAACTTGGATGCCGCCACCGTGCCCTTTGACAATGCCAAGTACAGCCGCCAGCCCGAGCCCCCGGCCCGTGAACTTCGTCGTAAAGAAGGGCTCGAAGATGCGGGCCTTGGTCTTTTCATCCATACCCGCGCCGTTGTCATGCACCTCCAGCGTCGAATAGGGTCCCGGCGCCAAGTCTCCGATCAGTGTGCCGGCGTTAGCGCGAAGGAACTCTTCATCCACATTCTGCAGCCGCGTGATAATGACCAGCTTGCCACGCCGGCCGGCCGGTATCGACTCCGCCGCATTAATCGCCAGGTTCATGACGATCTGTTGCACCTGGCTGATATCCGCGCTGACCGGCGGCAGATCCTCAGCTAATTCCTGCCGAAACTCGACCGCGCGAGACACGGCCGCCTGGGCCAGCGGAATCGCCTGGCGAACATGATCCGAAAGGTCGATGTTCTTCAGCACAAACGACGCCCTGCCCGCATACGCCAGCATCTGCTGCGTCAACCCCGCCGCGCTCTCGCCCGCCGCAACCACTGACTCGATCAGTGGCCGCGCCGCCGAATCGCCCGGCAACAAATCCAGCGCCAGGCTGGAGTTCCCCAGGATCCCCACCAGAAGATTATTGAAATCGTGAGCCACTCCACCGGCCAGCACGCCGAGGCTCTCCAGCTTGTGCGCCTGCAGCATCAACTGTGCCGTGCGTTTTTTCTCGGTGATATCGCGAGCCACTTGCGAGGCGCCGATCAATTCTCCCCGTTCGTTTCGGATCGCCGATATCGTCAGCGATACTTCTACCCGGCTGCCGTCCTTCCGGACGCGGACGGTTTCGAAATGCTCCACGCCCTCGCCCCGCGCGACTTTTTCGAGAATCACCGCTTCCTCGTTCTGCAAATCCGGCGGCGTCAACTGCCTCACGTTGCGGCCCAGAATCTCCTCCGCCTTGTATCCGTACAGCCGCTCCGCTCCGCCATTCCACGTCCGTATGATCCCGGTCAGGGATTGTCCGATGACCGCGTCATGAGACGATTCCACAATCGATGCGAGGTAGTGACTCGCTTCATATGCCTGAGCCAGTTTCTCGGCCGTATCCGAAAGGGCCGCCGTGCGCTGTTGGACTCGCTTCTCCAGTTCCTGGTTCAGTTGTTGCAGCGCTTCCGTCTTTCGATACAGGTCGGCAAACACCGAGACCTTGGCGCGCAAAATCTCAGGCACAATGGGAACCGAAACGTAGTCCACCGCCCCGGATACATACCCTTTGAGCCGGTCCACGTCTTCGGTCAATACGCCCGATACGAGAATAATCGCGGTCTTCTGAAATCGCGGGTGATTGCGGATCATTGTGGTAAGTTCGTACCCGTCGAGGTCGGGCATGCAAACGTCCACCAGAACCACCGCAATCTCCGTCTTTAGGAGGCACTCCAGAGCCTCCCGGCCCGAGGTCACTTTGATTAGGTTCTCGCCCAGTTCGGAGAGAATGGTTTCGTAACTTAAAAGCTTCCCGGGTTGATCGTCAACCAGCAGTATGTTTACGGGTTCTCTGATCTGCATGGATCACTCTTTTATCGATGCAGCCAGATCCGAAGAGCCGAGAGCAACTGCTCCGTGTTCACTGGCTTGGCCAGGTAATCGGAAGCACCCGCTTCCAGACATTTTTCGCGATCTCCCTTCATTGCCTTGGCGGTTAAAGCAATTATAGGCAATCGCCGGTATTTCGGGTTCTGCCGGATCACCTGCATGGTTTCGTAACCGTCCATGCCGGGCATCATAATGTCCATGAGCACGATGGCTACTTCGGAAGACATCTCCAGCGTGGCGATCGCTTCGTGCCCGGTGGAGGCTGAGACCACTCTCATGCCGCGCCGCTCGAGGACGCTGCTCAGCGCGAAAATATTCCGCACGTCGTCATCCACGATCAGCACTGGCCTTCCCACCAGGTCCTCATCCGAGCGATGCAGCCGCTCTATCATCTGCTGCTTCTCCGGCGGCAATCCGGCAATTACGCGATGCAGGAAAAGCGCGGTTTCATCCAGCAGCCGTTCCGGCGACTCCACGCCCTTCACCACGATGCTGCGCGCGATCGTATGCAGCCGGGCATCCTCATCAGGCGACAGTTCCTTGCCGGTAAATACGACCACGGGAACGTCGCTCAATTCCGGACTGCGGCTCAGCTCCTCCAGCACATCGAAGCCGGACATATCGGGCAGGCGTAAATCGAGCACCACACAATCGAAAGTTTGCTCGCGTAGATGGCTGAGCGCTTCTCTGCCAGTCCCTACGGTTTCTATCTCGATATCCTCGTGCTCGAGCAGGGCGCGGATGCTCAGGCGGTCGCCCGCATCATCCTCCACAACCAGCAGGCGCCTGAGCCGCGGCTTCGCGTATTCCTTGATCCGCGAAAACGCGGCGCCCAGGCTCTCAGGCGAGGTCGATTTGGTGAGGAAGCCAAACGCACCCCGGGCCAGCCCGTGCTGCCGGTCCTCGTCCAGCGTCACGATCTGCACCGGAATGTGCCGCAGGGCCGGGTCCTGCTTGAGTTGGCTCAGCACTGTCCATCCGAGCATGTCCGGAAGGAAGATGTCGAGCGACACCGCCGTCGGCCGGTATTTGCGCACCAGGTTCAGCGCGTCCGCACCGCGCATTGCCACCAGCACCTTAAACCCGGACGAGCGGGCCAGATCGACAAGCACCCGGCAATAGTGCGGGTCATCCTCCACGATCAGCAGCACGCTGTCGCCCTGCTGCAAATTCGCGCGGTCGTCGGGGATCAGATCGGCGGGGCGCTCGGGCAGTCGCACGGCAGGTAGCCGTATAATCCCCGAATCTACCGTTTCCTTCGTCTTCGGCTGCGTCGAAACCGACGGCCCCTGATACTTCAGCGGAAGGTACAACGTAAAGGTGCTGCCCGCACCGGGCGTGCTGCGGAGCTTGATCTCGCCGCCCAGCAGATAAGCCAGCTCGCGGCTGATGGCCAGCCCCAATCCCGTCCCACCGTACTTGCGGCTCGTGCTGGCATCCGCCTGTTGGAATGCCTCGAATATAATCTTTTGCTTCTCCGGAGGGATTCCGATCCCCGTATCCGTCACTTCGAAGGCCACCGCCGCTTCGGTGTTCTTCAAAACCGGATGCTCCGGGCTCCAGCCGCTGGAGGCCATCGAAACGCTTAGCCGCACGCCTCCGTGCTCGGTGAATTTGAAGGCATTTGACAACAGGTTCTTTAATACCTGCATGAGGCGCTTGGCGTCCGTCGTCATTTCCCGGTCGACGTTGGCTCCGAGCGAAACGTCGAACGTCAACGCCCTGCTCTCCGCCTCATGCCGGAACGTTCGCACCACCGTTTCCAGCAGGGTGGAAAACTCGACCCCCTCCGCTTCCACGGTGACGGTTCCGGATTCGATCTTGGAAAGATCCAGAATGTCGCTGATCAGGTTCAACAAATCGGTACCCGCTCCGTGAATCGTGCGCGCAAACTCCACCTGCCTGCTGGTCAGATTGTTGTCCGCGTTTTCCGCAAGCTGCTGGCCCAGAATCAGAATGCTGTTCAGCGGCGTGCGCAGCTCGTGGGACATATTGGCCAGGAATTCCGATTTGTACTTGGAGGTCAGCGCCAGTTCGTCTGCCTTCTCCTCGAGCGCGCGCCGCGCCTGTTCGATCTCCTGGTTCTTGCGCTCGACTTCGGCGTTCTGTTCGGCGAGTTGCTGGGCCTTCTGTGCGAGCTGTTCGTTCTTCTCCTGCAACTCTTTTTGCTGGCTCTGCAATTCCGACGTGAGCTGCTGGGATTGCTTCAGCAATCCCTCCGTTTTCATGGTCGCTTCGATACTGTTGAGCACAATTCCGATGCTGGCCGTGAGCTGTTCGAGAAAGGCCAGGTGGGAAGCGGTGAAAGCGCCGAGCGATGCCAGCTCGATCACCGCCTTTATCTGGTTTTCAAACAGCACGGGAAGCACCACGTCATTCTCGGGCTGCGCCTCGAACAGGCCCGAACGCACCGGGATGGCGGTCTTGGGTACCTTCGTGATGAGGATTCGCTGCTTCTCCACGGCACATTGCCCGACCAGCGTTTCACCCAGCCTGAGGCGGTCGGGAAGATCCAGGTCCCCACTGGTGGCGTATGTGGCCAGCAGATTCAGTTGCGGCTCGTCGCCCTCGGTCTCCATCCGGTAGATCACGCTTCGCTGCGCGTTCACCAGCGGAGTTAACTCGGAAAGCAGCGTCCGTCCCACCGTGCTCAGATCCCGTTGTCCTTGCAGCAGCCCGGTCACGCGCGCCAGATTGGTCTTCAGCCAGTCCTGCACGCTGTTGCGATCGGTCGTAAGGCGCAGGTTGGTGATCATGGTGTTGATGTTGTCCTTCAACTCCGCAACCTCGCCGCGCGCATCCACCATGATCGATCGCGTCAGGTCGCCCTTCGTCACCGCTGTGGCCACCTCCGCGATCGCACGCACCTGAGTCGTCAGGTTCGCCGCCAGCAGGTTCACGTTGCCGGTCAAGTCCTTCCAGGTTCCGGCAGCGCCGGGGACGTTCGCCTGACCTCCCAAGCGGCCTTCGACGCCTACTTCGCGCGCCACCGTGGTGACCTGCTCGGCGAAGGTTGCCAGCGTGTCCGTCATATTGTTGATGGTTTCCGCCAGTGCCGCGACCTCGCCTTTCGCGCGCACGGTCAGCTTCTGCTTCAGGTCGCCGTTGGCCACCGCGGTTACCACCTTCACAATGCCGCGGACTTGCTCTGTCAGGTTCGCCGCCATCACATTGACGTTGTCGGTCAGGTCTTTCCAGGTACCCGCAACGCCGGGCACCTGTGCCTGTCCGCCCAGCTTTCCTTCCGTGCCGACCTCGCGCGCTACACGCGTCACTTCGGCGGCGAATGCGTTGAGCTGATCCACCATGGTGTTGATGGTGTCCTTCAGCTCCAGGATTTCGCCCTTCACGTCCACCGTGATCTTGCGCGAAAGATCGCCGCGCGCTACAGCGGTCGTCACCTCGGCAATGTTGCGTACCTGGGTCGTCAGGTTCGCCGCCAGAAGGTTGACGTTGTCGGTCAGATCCTTCCACGTTCCACCCACTCCGGGCACCACCGCTTGTCCGCCCAAACGGCCGTCCGTTCCGACCTCGCGCGCCACGCGCGTCACCTCCGCGGCAAACGATCGGAGCTGCTCCACCATCGTGTTCAGGGTTTCCTTCAGCAGCAGGATCTCGCCGCGCACGTCCACCGTGATCTTCTTGGAGAGGTCGCCGCTCGCGATGGCCGTCGCAACTTCCGCGATGTTGCGGACCTGCGCCGTTAGGTTGCTGGCCATGAAGTTGACGTTGTCGGTGAGGTCCTTCCAGGTGCCCGCCACGCCCGGCACCGCGGCCTGGCCGCCCAGCTTGCCTTCCGTTCCGACCTCGCGCGCCACGCGCGTCACCTCGCTGGCAAACGCGTTGAGCTGGTCCACCATCGTGTTGATGGTGTTCTTCAGCTCCAGAATTTCGCCCTTCACGTCCACCGTAATCTTGCGCGAGAGGTCGCCGCGCGCGACCGCCGTCGTCACCTCCGCGATGTTGCGGACTTGAGCTGTCAGGCTCCCCGCCATGGAATTGACGTTGTCGGTCAAGTCCTTCCATGTGCCCGCGACTCCTGTCACCTTCGCTTGGGCGCCCAGGCGGCCCTCCGTGCCCACTTCGCGCGCCACGCGCGTCACTTCGCCGGCGAATGCGTTGAGCTGGTCCACCATCGTGTTCAGCGTCTCCTTCAACTGCAGGATCTCGCCCCGCACGTCCACCGTGATCTTTTTCGAAAGATCGCCGCTCGCGATAGCCGTGGAAACTTCGGCAATGTTGCGGACCTGCGCCGTCAGGTTCCCGGCCATCGAGTTGACGGAGTCCGTAAGGTCTTTCCATGTTCCCGCCACACCGGGCACTACCGCCTGCCCGCCGAGCTTGCCGTCGGTCCCCACTTCGCGCGCCACGCGCGTCACTTCCGCCGCGAACGCGTTGAGCTGGTCCACCATCGTGTTCAGCGTTTCCTTCAACTGCAGGATCTCGCCCCGCACGTCGACCGTGATTTTGCGCGAAAGGTCGCCGCGCGCTACCGCAGTCGCTACTTCCGCAATGTTTCGGACCTGGGCCGTCAGGTTGCTCGCCATGGAGTTGACGCTGTCCGTCAAGTCTTTCCACGTCCCGGCTACGCCGTGCACCTGGGCCTGGCCGCCGAGCTTGCCTTCCGTACCTACCTCGCGCGCTACGCGCGTCACTTCCCCGGCGAACGCGTTCAACTGATCCACCATCGTGTTGATGGTTTCCTTGAGCTGCAGAATTTCGCCGCTCACGTTCACCGTGATCTTGCGCGAAAGGTCTCCGCTGGCAATAGCCGTTGCCACCTCCGCGATGTTGCGCACCTGCGCGGTGAGGTTATTGGCCATCGAGTTGACGGAGTCGGTAAGGTCCTTCCACGTGCCCGCCACGCCGCGCACATTCGCCTGGCCGCCCAGTCTGCCTTCCGTGCCTACTTCGCGCGCCACGCGCGTCACTTCGCCGGCAAACGCGTTCAACTGGTCCACCATCGTATTGATGGTTTCCTTGAGCTGCAGAATTTCACCGCTCACGCTCACCGTGATCTTGCGCGAAAGATCGCCGTTGGCGATCGCGGTCGCGACCTCGGCGATATTCCGAACCTGCGCGGTCAAGTTGCTGGCCATGAAGTTGACGTTATCGGTAAGGTCCTTCCAGGTGCCCGCGACACCCGGCACCTGCGCCTGGCCGCCCAATTTTCCGTCGGTACCCACTTCGCGCGCCACGCGCGTCACTTCGCTGGCGAATGCGTTCAACTGGTCCACCATCGTGTTGATGGTTTCCTTGAGCTGCAAAATTTCGCCGCTCACGTTCACCGTGATCTTGCGCGAAAGGTCCCCGCTGGCGATGGCGGTCGCCACCTCTGCGATGTTGCGCACCTGCGCCGTCAGGTTATTGGCCATCGAGTTGACGGAGTCGGTGAGGTCCTTCCACGTTCCCGCTGCGCCGGGTACGATCGCCTGCCCGCCCAGGCGTCCGTCAGTGCCCACTTCGCGCGCTACGCGCGTCACCTCGCTGGCAAACGATCGCAGTTGATCCACCATCGTGTTGATAGCTTCTTTCAACTGCAGAATCTCTCCGCGCACATCCACCGTGATCTTCTTCGAAAGGTCTCCGCTCGCCACCGCGATGGTCACATCGGCGATATTGCGCACCTGCGCCGTCAGGTTGCTGGCCATGAAGTTGACGTTGTCGGTAAGATCCTTCCACGTCCCCGCCACGCCCGGCACCGCCGCCTGGCCGCCGAGTTTGCCTTCCGTGCCGACTTCGCGCGCAACGCGCGTCACTTCGCTGGCAAACGCGTTCAACTGGTCTACCATCGTGTTGATCGTGTTCTTCAGCGCCAGAATCTCGCCCTTCACATCCACCGTAATTTTGCGCGACAGATCGCCGCGCGCAACCGCCGTAGTGACGTCGGCGATATTGCGTACCTGCGCCGTCAGATTTCCGCACATGGCGTTCACCGAGTCGGTCAGGTCCTTCCACGTCCCGGCGACACCGGGAACCACTGCCTGGCCTCCGAGACGGCCTTCGGTACCCACTTCCTTTGCGACGCGGGTCACCTCGCTGGCAAACGATCTGAGCTGGTCCACCATCGTGTTGATGGCTTCCTTCAACTGTAAGATCTCCCCGCGGACATCCACCGTGATCTTCTTCGAAAGGTCTCCGCTCGCCACCGCGATGGTCACTTCGGAGATGTTGCGCACCTGCGCCGTCAGGTTATTGGCCATGGAGTTGACGCTGTCCGTCAAATCCTTCCAGGCGCCGCTGACGCCCCGAACCTCGGCTTGGCCGCCCAGTTTGCCGTCGGTACCCACTTCGCGCGCCACGCGCGTCACTTCGGAAGTGAACACCACCAGTTGCTGGATCATGGTGTTCACAATATTGGCCGACCGCAGAAACTCGCCCTCCAGCGGTCGCCCGTTGGCTTCGAGGGGCACGGTGCGAAGCAGATCGCCCTGGGCCACGGCCGATACGGCTCGGGTAACCTCCGTAGTGGGCCAGAGTAAATCGTCAATCAGTTCGTTGATCGACGTCGCCATCTCGTCCCACTTTCCGGGGAGCGGTAAAAACCGGACTCTCTGGCGCGTCTGTCCCTTCTTGCCTACAGCCGATCCAACGCGCTTCAACTCCGCGGCGATCCGGGCATTAGCCGAAACGATTTCATTGAACGTGTCGGCAATTTTGCCTTCGATGCCGGCGCGTTCCGCCGGGAGGCGAACCGAAAAATCCCCGTTCCGAACGGCCTGCAATGCCTTCAGCAATACGCTTTGTTCCAAAGCTGGTGCTACGGCCGTAGCCTGTGCTTCGAGCCCATCCATATTCTGCGTAGCCATCTTCACCCTCGACAGACGTAATGTACCGTAAAGTATACGAAAACAAAAAATTAGATCGTGTGCGTTACCTAACAAATCTGCGGGCAGTACGTCCCGGGGTGCAATCCGAATTCAAATGATTCTAGTGAAACTGGATGGGCAGAGTTCGGCGGGAGTAAACGGTGACGCCGGCAAAATCACCGGCGCCCCCGGCCAGATACGCTTCACCGCTCCCAGAACGGCGGTGGCTCAATCCCCAGCGCGCGCAAATAGACATACCCTTGCCCGCGGTGGTGAATCTCATTTTCGATACCGTAAAGAATCGTATTGATGCCAGAGTTCTCCCATTGGCCGAATGCTTTGTCCACCTCGGCAAAGCGATGTGCGGGTATGGTGGGCCAGATGGAGTTGATCTTTTCGGTCGCGTCGTCCCACAGGCGTAACAGCTCCGCCTTGGAGCGTACGGAATCGAGATCGCCGGCGCCGAATGACTTCCACTCGCCGGTCGCCACTCCTTGGGCAATCGGTTCCGCCATCTTCAGAAACTCCTTCACCATCTCGGAAAAGGGCCGCATCGATCCGATCGTGAAGCTGAACAGTTTGTCTTCGGGGAACGCGTCGATCACGCGGCGTGTCAGCCGGCGATGGCCCTGCCAATGGTCCAGCAGCGCAAGGGAATTGATTACGGTTTGTGTTTGGGTTGCGGTCATAAGGCCACTCTAAAACTCATTCCCGACAGTTCCTGTCGTGAATTCATGCCACCATTAATTTATGTACGACCCCATCATGCGCGTGCTTACGGTACTGGAGATTCTTCAGGCGCGCGAGCACGTCAGCGGCGCGGAATTGGCGCAGAGGCTGGAAGTGAACCTGCGCACGGTCCAGCGCTATATCGCGCGGTTACAAGACCTCTGCATTCCGGTCGAATCGACTCGCGGCGTGGGTGGGGCCTACCGGCTGAAGCCCGGTTTCCGCTTGCCGCCCATGATGTTTACCGACGAGGAGGCCTTCGCCCTGACGCTCGGTTTGCGTGCGCTGCGGTATCTGGGACTCGCAGCCTTTGCTCCCGCCGCTGAGGGCGCCGCTGCCAAGCTAGGGCGCGTCCTCCCGGATGCTCTGCGCGACAGCGCCAACGCCGTGGAAGAAGTAGTCGCCATCGAGCCCGGCCTTGGGTCATCTCCACCTCGGCCGACTCGCTGATCCGCCTCTGCTCCGCTGTCCGCATGCGCCGCCGGGTCGCCTTCCATTACGAATCGCGCGACCGGACAACTTCGCGCCGCGAAGCCGAGCCGTACGGAATCGTACACACGGATGGCCGCTGGTACGTCGTCGGCCGCTGCCGTATGCGGCAAGCGCTCCGGACGTTCCGGCTCGATCGCCTCTCTGAACTGGAAGTGCGCGAGGAATCTTTCGAGCGGCCCCCCGGTTTCGACGCCAAGGCCTACCTGCAGCGTTCCATGTCGTTCGTACAGGTCGGCTACTCCATCGAAGTCTGGCTCGACATGCCGATCGATAAGACGCGCTCGCATTTCGGGTTGCATCGGGTGATGATGCAAGACGAAAACGGCGGCACGAAATTGCGCTGCGCCCGCGAGAATCTGGAGCCCTTCGCCGCCATGCTGTTGGCGCTGGGCTGCTCGATTGTGGTGCGGGAGCCGCCGGAATTGCACGCGGCGTTCGAGAGCCTCTCAACCCGCGCAGCTCAGGCAGCGGCCGCTTTCGCCGCTCCCGCCTAATTGCCGGCAGCGCGGCACCGGGCGGCAAGCAACCCGGTCGCAAGGGCGATATCGATGTCTGCCATTAGCAGGCCCTCGACACTGTAAGGCTGATAGCACTGCACGGTGCCATCCGGCCGAATCACTGCTGACGTGGTGCCGGAGCCTTCGCTTGCGCAGTTCACGGATGCGAAATAGCACGTGTTCTCGGCGGCGCGGCAGAGCAGGGCCTTCTCGTGAAACGTGTTCGCCGGGTCCAGGAATGTGGATGGACGATAGCTTCCGGGTTCCGCAACGTGCGCGTGCGGGTGAAACACGAGGTGAGCGCCGCGTCTGGCCGCCCAGCGTACAGTCTCCGGATAGCGCCAACCTTCGTGACAAATGGCAATACCGAAAGTCAGTGGGCCCGCATGGAAGATCGTGCGGCCGTCTCCTGCCACGTAAGTCCCCTCCTCCGAAGGATCGAGTTGCTCCTTGTCCTGCCAGCCCGCCACGGAACCGTCTGCGTTGATGACTAATGCGCTGATCAGCAAACCCCTCGGCGTCGGTCTTTCCGTCCCGAGCACGACCGTTATGCCGGCGCGCTTAGCGTAAGACGCCACCCCTGCCCATGCGTTTTCGAGAAAGACCGGATTGGGCGGAGGTGCCGCCGCTCCCGGCCAGCGATAGCCGGGCACGTAGCATTCGGGAAAGCAAATGACCTCCGCGCTGCGTCCTCCCGCTTCGACGATTGCCCCACAAGCGCGATCCACAGATTCCTCCGGCGTGGATGCGATGCGAATGTTAGCGAGTGCGATGCGGGCTGCGGTCATCGTATTCGGTCATGAGCGCGCGCGGGCTTCACGGCCGGCACGCCGCATTTCTTCCGCAAATCGAGCAAGTGCCATGGCTTTGCGGAATCGCTCTTCCACCGTTAGTTTCAGTGTTCTCCCGGATCAGACTGCGGTCGATGTCTTCTTATATGCTTCAACCACCGGGTCCCGATCACGAGATTGGTCGTTCACATATTCATTTTAGCCTTGTGACACTTTTGAAGCCTTTTTGACAGGACGCCGCTCGCTGCTGCAGATTAGACTAACTAATATGACTGTCCGCAAACTCCTTCTCCTGCTCGCCCTGCTCGCGTCCCTGCTGAGCGCCCAGACACCCGCGGCCAAACAGCCGGCACAAGCTCCCGCTTTCCTGGGCCCGTGCTCCACGCTTGCCTGCGAAATGGAAAACGATTGGTCCCGCAACAACTTCCTGATATATAGCCTCGCCGGCGCCGTGCCGGAAGATAAATATGGTTTCAAGCCCACACCCGCTCAGCAGTCGTTTGGCGAGCGCGTTTTGCACGCCGCGCAGGTGAATCTGATGGTCCTGCAGGCCCTCGGGGCCAAGGCTCCTGCGCCCACCATCGACATGAATGGCACGTCGAAGGAGGCATCGATGGCTGCCCTGCAGCGTGTGGGTCAATATGGGGTCGCGGTCATCCAGGAGTTTGGGGATCAGGGCCTCCAAACGCGCATCGATTCGCCCGAGGTAATGAAATGGTTCATGGGCCCCAAGGTGAGCCGCCAGAGGCTTCTCTACTTCCTAATGACGCACTCACAGGACACGTACGGGCAATTGGTGGTGTACGCCCGGTTGAACGGAGTCATTCCACCAGCCAGCCGCCAGCCGTGAGCAGCCTGGCTTCGTCGCCTAAATGCGGTGGAACGCTTTGAGAATCTCGCGCGTGGGGTAGTGCAACGCAATCGGACGGCCGTGGGGACAGCTCATGGGGCAGTCTGTGGCCGCGAGCATGCGCAGTAGCCATTCCATTTTGGCGGCCTCGAGCCGAGTGTTAATCTTAATGGCCGCCTGGCAAGCAATGGAGGCGCAGATGCCCCGGCGCAGATCTTCGAGCGAGGCTCCGCGTAGTTCAGTGTCAGCGATCTCTAGTATCTCAAAGAGAATCTTTTCCAATTCCGATGGGCTGACGGCAGCCGGCGCCGCCTTCACGGCGATGGTCCGGTTGCCAAACGGCTCGGTTTCGAAACCGGAGGCGTGCAACTCCTCCGCGATGCGCGCGTAATCGATCTGCTGCTCGGGCGTTAGCTGCAGAATCAGTGGCATCAGCAGATGCTGCATCTCAACGCGCCCCGCAGCGCGCTGTTTCAAGACCTGCTCGAACAGGATGCGTTCATGAGCCACGTGTTGATCGATGATCCAAAGGCCGTCCCGTCCGGCGGCGATGATGAAACTCTCGTGAATCTGCCCGAGTGGACGCAAGTCCGAAAGGACCGAAAGCGACATCTCCGGCGGAGGGATCGCTTCCGGTGGAAACTCGCCATGAGTATCGGGACGGCGCAACAGTTTACCGGAGGGTGGCGGGCCCGGCGCTACTTCGATGGCCGGCGCGCTGAAATCCAGGCGCGCGGCGGGAGCCGCGGTGGGGCGCAGAGCGAAATCCGGAAGCGCGGCCTCGGCTGGCTCGGCGATCTCGACAGTGGCTGCCGCCGGGACTTCGTTTTCCAGCATCTGGCTGAATTCGGAATACGGGAGCCGTGCAGCCGGCTGTGCGGCATTGGACGGCCGCGGCGCGGGTGAAAACGACGGCGCTGGACGGCTCTCCATCAGGCGGTCGCGCAGTGTGTCGCGCACGAAATCGTGTACAAACGAGCCGTGCCGGAACCGCACTTCGGTTTTCGAGGGATGCACGTTTACATCTACTTCCTCGGCGTCGCATTCCAGGAATAGCAGCGCAAACGGATAGGCCGCCGCCGGCATTAAGTTGTGGTAAGCGGATGACAGGGCGTGCAGCAGCAAGCGGTCGCGGATCAGCCGGCCATTGACAAAGATAAAGATCGAATTGCGGTTGGCCTTTTGTACCTGCGGCCGCGAGAAGAATCCGTTCAGGCGAAAGGTGCGCGTGGGCGGCTCGTCCGGCTCGCTGCGGTATTCGGTGACGGCCTGCGAGGGAGGAACGCTGGCCGGCGGCAGGAAAAGCTCTTTTCCGCGAAGTCCGATCTCCACTAGATCTTCTAAAACCTGGCTGCCAAAGACCTGGTAAACGCGCTCTTCGAGCGTGCCTACCGGAGTGACGTGCAGCAGTTCGTTAGCGCCGCTCACCAGCCGGAACGTCTTCGCGGGATGGGCCAGGCTGTAGTGCGTTACAAGTGACGCAATATGCGCCAGTTCCGTCTGCTCGGTGCGCAAAAACTTCTTGCGCGCGGGGACATTGTAAAAGAGGTCGCGAACGGTGATGACCGTCCCGCCGCCCAGAGCCGCCTCTTCGCAGCGAAGCATCTTCCCGCCGGCGATCTCGATGCGCGTGCCGGTCGTTTCTTCGGCCGAGCGCGTTTCGAGCAGCAGGCGCGAAACCGATGCAATCGAGGGCAGCGCTTCGCCGCGGAAACCGAGAGTGGAAATCGAAAGCAGATCCTTTACGTCGCGCAGCTTGCTGGTGGCGTGGCGCTCGAAAGCCAGCAGGGCATCATCGCGCAGCATGCCGCAGCCATCGTCGGCGATGCGAATCAGCCGCCGCCCGCCCGATTCGACTTCGACCCGCAAGCGATTCGCGCCCGCATCGAGAGAATTTTCCAACAGTTCCTTGACTACGGAAGCCGGCCGTTCCACCACTTCACCGGCAGCGATTTTATTGGCGACCTGATCGGGGAGAATGCGGATGCGGCCCATGATGCGCGGCTTCAGTTCACTATAGCGCGCGGCTCTTACCGGAAGGAGTTGCGTGAGTGCTGATTGCGCCCGTGAACTCTTCGAGCAGTCTAGTCAGTAGGTTCTTGCACCTCGTGCGCTTAGCCGCGGCTGTGAGATCGTGGGCATAGCCAAAATGTTTGTGCCGACGGATTCAGCGCTCATGAATTTCGCCCCGGCCCCACGGAATCTTTCCATGTGTTCCCAGATTGCGGCCTTCGGTCAACCGCCCCAGAAAGCGGCGCTTCGCCTTTTCCCTGTCTGGTTCACCATCCATGAGCGCGCGGATGGCTTTAACCATGAGGCTCGTCATCGATTCATTTCGGGACGCCGCATAGACCCGGAAGCGGCGCAGCAACGGTTCGGGCAGACTTAAAGTAACCTTCGTGTGCGCCTTCACGAAATTCAGCCTATCACCGAGAAACGTGAATTCGCCAGACACGTAAAACTGTTCCAGAAACTCGTCGGCCGAAACGCCCGCCTGCTACGCATTGAGGGTGACTAGAGTTAGTGCCGCGTGCCGCGGCACCACGCAGCCCGACTGGTATGCACGGTGCGCGCGATGCTTAATTTTGGTGGCGCCCCTTTTTCCCTGTGTTACTCTGAAATTTCCAAGTGTGCCGGCGCGCGTCAGTGAAGCTCTTGTGCTGCGTACCTATCCGTTGCAGGAGGCTGACCTCATCGTCAGCTTCTTGAGTAGGGACCAGGGCAAGCTGCGTGGTGTGGCGAAGCGGGCGCGGCGTCCGAAAAGCGTGTTCGGCGCCGGATTGCAGCGGCTGTCCCACGTCCGGATGGCTTACTTTCAGCGCGAGACGCGTGAGCTGGTCAGCCTCGACTCCTGCGAATTGATTCGGTCGCAGTTCGATCTGATTTCGGATTATTGGGCGGGTGTCGCCCTTGACTATTTTGCGGAGGTGGCGGAACAGATGCTGCCGGCCGCGGAACAGAATGAGAGATTTTTCCGGCTTTTGCTGGCAGTGCTCGATTACCTGCGATCTTCCGTCGAAGAACAGAAGGCATGGCGCGCGATCACCTATTTTTCGTTGTGGGCGGTGCGGCTTTCGGGATGGCTGCCGGATTTGGGCGTCTGTTTGAGTTGCGGCGGAGTGTTGGACGACCTGATCACTCCCGAGCGCGCATTTTTCACCCGCGCCCGCACGGGACTGCTGTGCGCGGAATGCCGCCGCATGCCCGGCGTAGGCAGCACTTGGGAACTAACCGTGGAATCGAGATCCATGGCCGCGGATATGCTGCGCAAACCGATTTCCCAGCTCGCCTCTGGCGCCTGGTCGCAGGCGACCGCGGCCGACCTGCGCCGCTTTTTAGTGCAACAAATCGAAGTTCATCTGGAGCGGAGGCTCATCACAGCGCCATTGATGGAGCAACGCGACCGCCAGGGAGCGGCCTACAACTAACGAATGCAATCCTTTCAAGAAATCGTTTTCAAATTGAAACAGCACTGGGCCGCGCAGGGGTGCATTGTCCAGGAGCCGTACGACGTAGAAGTGGGCGCGGGCACCATGTGCCCGGAGACGTTCCTGCGCGTCCTCGGACCGCAACCGTACCGCGTGGCTTACGTGCAGCCCAGCCGCCGTCCGGCCGACGGGCGTTATGGCGATAATCCCAACCGCCTCTTCAAGCACTCCCAGCTTCAGGTGATTCTGAAGCCCTCGCCCGATGACGTAATCGAGCAGTATTTAGGCAGCCTGGAGGCTATCGGAATCGACCTGCGGAAGCACGATATTAAGTTCGAAGAAGACAACTGGGAGGCGCCCACCCTGGGAGCTTGGGGTGTCGGTTGGCAGGTGATGCTCGATGGTTTGGAAATCACCCAGTTCACTTATTTCCAGCAGTGCGGCGGCATCGATCTCGAGCTGGTTCCAGCCGAGCTTACCTACGGCCTGGAGCGCATCGCTGCCTTTTTGCAGGTCCGCGATAGCGTTTACGATATCGAGTGGGTGAAGGGCTTCACCTATCGCGATGTCCGCTACCGGGACGAGCTGCAATATTCGGTCTACAACTTTGAAATGGCCGATATTCCGACGCTGTGGAGACTCTTCGAGTTGCACGAAGGTGAAGCCGCGCGGCTGCTGAAGCTGTATGACCCGAAATCGCCCGAGAAGCACCGCTTCCCGCTGCTGCCCGCCTATGATCAGGTGCTGAAATGCTCCAACCTATTTAATACACTGGATTCGCGCGGCGCCATCAGCGTGACGGAGCGGGTCGGCGTCATCCAACGCGTCCGTAAAATTGCGGTTGGCGTGGCGCAAGCCTGGGTGGATCAGCAGCAGCCGGTCTCGGCTGAGGTGGCGCGATGAGCCTGCCTCTTCTAGTCGAGATCGGCACGGAAGAAATCCCTGATTGGATGATTCCGGGCGCCCTGGAGAGTCTGCACCTCCTATTCGAGAAGACCGCGATTCCGCACGAAACCGTGCGGCTCGACGCTACACCACGCCGCCTCGTGTTGCGCGCCGATGGATTAGTCGAGCGGCAGGCGGATACCGAAGAGCGTGTCCTCGGGCCAGCCAAATCGGCGCCGGCTCCAGCGGTGGCTGGTTTCGCGCGCAAGCAGGGCGTGCGCCCCGAAGACCTCGGCATCGAATCCACGCCGAAGGGCGACTATTACTGTTTCTTGAAAAAAGTGGCCGGCCGGCGCACGAAAGACCTGCTTTCCGAACAACTGCCTGGCATGATCCTGCAGATCTACTTTCCCAAGTCCATGTATTGGACGGGGAAAGGCGGACCGCGGTTCATCCGCCCCATCCGCTGGCTCGTGGCGTTATTAGGAGATGAGGTCGTGCCATTCGAACTGGCCAGCGTCCGCTCTGGTGCGCACACTGCCGGTCACCGGCGCCTGGGCACTCGGAAAATTCTTGTCACTGTCGCCGATTACGAACAGCGGCTGCGCGACAATTACGTGATTCTTTCCGCCGAAGAACGCCGCAACAAGATCTCGCGCGAACTGGCCGCCGTGCGGATCAAGAAGGACCCCGCCCTGCTGGAAACCCTGGTCTACATCACCGAATATCCCACTCCCATCACTGGCAGCTTCGATCCGCAGTTTTTGGATCTGCCCGAAGAGGTGCTGGTCACCGTGATGCGCCATCACCAGAAATATTTCTCGGTCGAAGCTTCGGATGGAAAACTTGCACCACAGTTCGTGGCCGTGATGAACATCGATGCGGACCCCGAAGGCTTCGTTCGTAGCGGCAACGAACGAGTGTTGCGTGCTCGCTTTAACGATGCGCGCTTCTTCTGGGAGACCGACCAGAAGAAGAAACTCGCCGACCGCAAACAGGATCTGGCGCACGTCACGTTTCAGGCGAAGCTCGGCTCCTATCTCGAAAAAACCGAGCGCACTATGAAACTGGTGAAGGAATTGGGGGGAAACGCGCAGGCGGTCCGCGCTGCCGAGCTCGCGAAATGCGATCTCACTACCGAGCTGGTCAAGGAGTTCACTGAATTGCAAGGGGTGGTCGGCGGCCTTTACGCCCGCGTGCAGGGCGAACCGGAGCTGGTGTGGCAGGCGATTTACGATCATTACAAACCCGAAAGCATGGAAGATTCGATTCCGCGCAATCTCACCGGGCAGATCGTAGCACTGGCCGATAAGCTCGATACCCTGCAGGGCTGCTTTCAGGCGGGACTCATTCCAACCGGTTCGCGCGACCCCTTTGCTCTGCGCCGCGCCGCACAGGGAGTGGTCAAAATTCTGGTGGAAGGCCATCTGGAAACCCCGCTGCTGAATTTCGCGGGCGCCGATCCGCAGTTGAAGTCGTTTTTCGAGGAGCGGGTCAAATTCTATTTCAAAGATATCCGCGGCTACAAATATGACGAGGTGAACGCGGCCATGGCTGCCGGCTGGAGTAACCTGGTCGACCTGGAGGCGCGCCTCGCCCGTATCCAGGCATTACGCGCCAGCGCCGATTTCGAGCCGCTCGCCGCCAGCTTCAAACGCATCCGCAACATTCTCGAGCAAGCGCAATTCGCCGGAGGCGGCTCCATCGATACCACCCTGCTCGAACCCGGCCCCGAACAGAGCCTTTATGAGGAATACCGGCGCATCGCCGGACAGCCGATTGAAAATGTGATCTCGCGCCTGCGCCCCAAAGTCGACCTGTTCTTCGACAAGATCCTGGTGAACGCGCCCGACCCGCGCGTCCGCCAAAATCGCCTGACCCTGCTCAGTACGATCTTGCAGGAGTTTTCAACCATCGCGGATTTTTCCGAAATCGTAACCAATTTCTAGGAGCTCATGATGAATAAATACGTCTATTCGTTCGGCAATGGAACGGCCGATGGAGACGGAAAAATGAAGGATGTGCTCGGCGGCAAAGGCGCCGGGCTGGCCGAAATGTCGCGGGCCAATCTGCCGGTGCCGCCCGGCTTCACGATCGCCACCGAGGTCTGCAACCTCTATTTTAAAAACCACAACTCGGTCCCGCCCGAGATCCATCAGCAGATGCTCGATGCCCTGCACACGCTCGAAGACCGCATGGGGCAGAAGCTCGGCGACGTAAGTAACCCGCTGCTGGTTAGCGTCCGCTCGGGCGCGAAGTTCTCCATGCCAGGCATGATGGACACCATCCTGAACCTCGGTCTCAACGACGAAACCGTAAAAGCCCTGGAGGCCAAGAGCAGCAATCCCCGCTTCGCCTACGACTGCTATCGTCGCTTCATCCAGATGTACGGCAATGTCGTTCTGGAGATTCCAAAGGACGAATTCGAAACCATTTTTGACGGCCAAAAGAAAAAGGCCAAGGTAAAACTGGATACCGGACTCACCGCCGCGGATCTGCAGCAGGTGATTGCCGGCTATAAGAAGCTGGTGGAAAAGAAGTCGGGCGCTCCATTCCCCCAAGATGCCCTGGCTCAGCTCGCCGGCGCTCGCGACGCCGTCTTCCGCTCGTGGAACAATGACCGCGCCATCCACTACCGGCGCATGAACCAGATCCCCGACGACCTCGGCACCGCCGTCAATGTGCAGGCGATGGTCTTCGGTAACCTGGGCGAAACCTCCGCGACCGGCGTCGGCTTCACCCGAAACCCCGCCACCGGTGAAAAAGTATTCTACGGTGAGTTCCTGGAGAACGCCCAGGGCGAAGACGTGGTTTCCGGCGTGCGCACGCCACACCCCATCAGCGAGCTGGAGAAATGGAATCCCGAAGTTTACAATCAGCTTCGCGATATCACCACGCGCCTCGAGCAGCACTATCGCGACGTGCAGGATTTCGAGTACACCATTCAGGATGGCAAGCTCTACATGCTGCAAACCCGCAACGGCAAGCGCACTGGCCCGGCGGCCGTGCGGATCGCCGTCGATATGGTGCACGAAAAACTGATCACTAAGGAAGAAGCCGTCCTGCGCGTAGAGGCGCAGCAGCTCGATCAGCTTTTGCATCCGGTGCTCGACCCCGCTTCCAAGAAATCGCTCGCGCAGTTGGCTACCGGGCTGCCTGCTTCCCCGGGCGCGGCGGTGGGGACCATTGTGTTCACAGCCGATGATGCCGTAGAAAAGGCCCAGACCACACCCGTCGTTCTGGTGCGCAAAGAAACCGTGCCCGACGACATTCATGGCATGGAAGTAGCCAAGGGCATCCTCACCTCGCGCGGCGGAATGACCAGCCACGCCGCGGTCGTTTGCCGCGGTATGGGCACTCCGTGCGTGGCGGGCGCCGAAGCCATCGCCGTCGATGAACACAAGCGGCTTGTCACCGTTACAGCCGGCGGAAAGAACATCACCCTGAAAGAAGGCGACTGGCTGTCGCTCGATGGTTCCACCGGTGAAGTGTTTGCCGGCCGCGCCAATACGCTCGAAGCCGATCCGACCTCGGGCATTCTGGCCACCTTCATGGGATGGGCCGACGAATTCCGCGGCGACTTCGGAGTCCGCGCCAATGCCGATATCCCGCGCGACGCCAAGGCGGCCCGCAAATTCGGAGCGGAAGGCATCGGCCTGTGCCGCACCGAGCACATGTTCTTCGCCGAAGACCGCATCCCGCACATGCAGGCCATGATCCTGGCACGGGACGAGAAGAACCGGCGCAAGGCTCTAGCCAAGCTGCTTCCCATGCAGCGCAAGGATTTCGCCGGACTGTTCGAAGCCATGGATGGGTTCCCAGTGGTCATCCGCACGCTCGATCCGCCGCTGCATGAGTTCCTCCCCAAGCGCGAAGACCTCATGGTCGATATCGCCGTGCTTCCTTATGCCGATCTCAAGAAAAAGAAAGAACTGGTCGCGAAATACGAGCGATTCGGAGCGGAGGTGCGCAACCTGAAGACTGCCTTGCCGGAGTTGCTCAAACGCGTGGAAGAGCTGCACGAGTTCAATCCCATGCTCGGCCATCGCGGTTGCCGTTTGGGCGTAACCTATCCGGAGATCACCGAAATGCAGGCCCGCGCCATCTTCGAAGCTGCCGTTCAGGTCGCCAGGAAAGGCGTGAAGGTCATTCCCGAAGTCATGATTCCGCTCATCGGCGGCGTAAAGGAATTAGAAAATCAGAAGCAGATCGTGGTGCGGGTGGCCGATGAGGTCCTCGAAAAAGCCGGGATGAAAACCTTGAAGTACCTGGTCGGCACCATGATCGAGATCCCGCGCGCAGCCATTACGGCTGACACGGTCGCCAAGGAAGCGGAGTTCTTCAGTTTCGGCACCAACGATCTCACCCAGACCACTCTCGGCATCTCGCGCGACGACTACGGCAGTTTCCGGAAGGATTACGAGAACCGCAAGATCTGGCCCAGCGATCCTTTCGCCGTCATCGATCAGGAAGGCGTCGGCAAGCTGGTGAAGATGGCCGTAGAAGCCGGCCGCAAAACGCGCCCCGAACTCGAAATCGGTATCTGCGGCGAGCACGGAGGAGAACCGAGCTCCGTGCAGTTCTGCTATCGCGTCGGTATGAACTACGTCTCCTGTTCGCCGTATCGCGTCCCCATCGCCCGCTTGGCCGCCGCGCAAGCCGCCATCGCCGGCGACAAATCGGAAGCCATGCGCACCGCGTAAGCTGCGTAACCACACATACTGTCCGGAAGATCAGGAGTATTCCCGGATACAAATTATTCTCCTCCACGTATAATCGACCAGTCCGGCGCGCAACGATCCCTGGCGCGGCCGGCCATTCCACGAGGAGAAAAAACGAATGTTCCGAAGACGCGTATCCCTGAAACCGGCCACCTTGATCGTGGCGTTACTCTGTGGTGCTTTGGCGGCCTATGCCGACGGCAACGGGAATGGGAATGGCAATGGCAATGGTGACAATAACTGTGCCAGCCTTCCCAGTTTTTCCGCGCTGCAATCCGCGCTAGTGGCGGCGGTCGCCACCGAGACCAGCGGTCTCAACAACCAAATGTGGGGCACAATCGTGGACCGTAACGGTGTAGTCTGCGCTGTCGCGTTTTCCGGAGCGAACAGCGGAGCCCAGTGGCTCGCCAGCCGAGCCATCTCGGCACAAAAGGCCAGTACCGCGAACGCCCTCAGCTTGGATTCCTCTTCCAACAGCAATGGCTCCGGGCAGCCCAAGGGATTGGCGCTCTCTAGCGCGAATCTCTACTCGGCCGTACAGCCCGGCGGTAGTCTCTTCGGCTTACAGGAGAGCAACCCCGTTGATCCAGGCGTCGCCTACCAGGGCAAGTCGTCCCAATACGGAACCTCTCATGATCCGCTGGTCGGCAATAAGATGGGCGGCATTAATGTCTTCGGCGGCGGACTCGCACTCTATACCAAGGGCGGCGTGCTGGTTGGCGGCGTCGGCGTGAGCGGCGATACCTCCTGCGCCGATCACAACATCGCCTGGCGCGTGCGCAACAATCTTGCCCTCGATCACTTGGCCAACGTGGGCGGCGTCTCGGGCGATCCGCAGCGGCCCGACAACATCGTCTTCGATATCACTCCCAACCCGAATGGCGGTACCGGCATTAGCGCCGGCGGCTACGGCCACCCGCCCTGTTACAATTCATTCGGTTCCAGCACGCTACCGCCTGTGCAGCCGTAGGATCCGCACAGTGGTGGGGCGGTTGCCCAACCCGCAGGCGATTTCGCCCGCGGGTTGGCGTTCCTTACTCCTTCCAATTCATCGCCAGCCGGACCAGCGTCCGCACAGGCACCCCTGACGGTCCCTTCGCCAGGTACGGCTTGCCATCGTCCAGCCAAGCCGTGCCCGCAATATCCAGGTGCACCCACGGCGTGTGTTCTGCGAATTCTTTGAGAAATATCGCGGCAGTAATGGCCCCGCCCCAGCGCCCGCCCACATTGGGCAGATCGGCGAACGCGCTTTTCAGGTAGTCCTTATAATCGTCGTCGAGCGGCATGGGCCACATGCGCTCGCCTTCCGCTTTGGCCGCGGCCAGCACCCGGTCGCGCAGCTCATCGTCGTTGGCGAACAGCCCCACATTGAGATGCCCCAGAGCGACCACAATCGCCCCGGTTAGCGTGGCGGCATCTATCAGGTGCGTGCAGCCCTGCTTACGGGCGTACGTCAAAGCATCGGCCAGGATGAGCCGGCCTTCCGCGTCGGTGTTAATCACCTCGACGGTTTTGCCTGACATCGCCGTCACAATGTCCCCCGGCCGCTGCGCTCGGCTGCCGGGCATATTCTCCACACATGGGATGAAGGCGGTGACCGGGATGGCCGGCTTGAGCTGCGCCAGGGCCCGCATCGCGCCGATCATCGAAGCGCCGCCGGCCATGTCGTACTTCATCTTCTCCATGCCCTCGGCTGGTTTGATCGAGATTCCCCCGGTGTCGAATGTCACTCCCTTGCCCACAAGACCTAAATGGGTGCCGCCTTGGGCTTTCTGAGGCCGGTAGCGGATTACAATTAAGGCGGGCGGCTCCGCGCTCCCCTGCGCCACGCCAAGAAGAGCGCCCATTCCCAACTCCGTCATCTGGGCCTGATCGAGGACCTCGCATTCCAGGTGGAACTCGGACGCCATCTGCCGGGCGGCCTCCGCCACTTTGCCTGGCGTCAGCCGGTTCGCCGGCTCGTTCACCAGCTCACGGGTGAAATTCTGGGCCTCGCCGATGATTCGCGCCCGTTCCACTGCCGGCTCGATCTCTCGCGCCTCGCCATCCACGACGACGGCGAACGATTCCACGGGCTTTTTGTCGTTACCGGTTTTATACCGGTTGGGCTCGAAATCCCCCAGGATGGCGCCTTCGACGGCGGCTCCTGCGTACTCCTCGTTCCCCCAGGCCGGGTCCAGAGCGAGCGCGATTCGGGTTACCGACTTTGCCTTCAAGTGCCGGAGCGCAGCCCCGGTCAGCTTGCGCAATTCAGCGGCATTGAATTTCTCTGGCTTCCCGGCTCCGGCCAGTAACACACGTTTGGCAGCTACCCCCGCGGGGTGGTGTACGAGGGTGAGCTCCAAGGACTTACCGGATATCTCGCCACTGTCGAAAAGATCAGCAAACCCGAAGCGCTCCTCCTTCTTGCCCTCGAATACCGGCACAATCAAAGCGTCGGTTTCTACCTCAGCCAAGGTGCGTCTTTCTGTTGTCGTTTTCATCATCCTCGATTGTGGCGCAAGCGGGCGGTCTTTCGGAACTTTTTTCCATTTTTGGAATCTCCCCTACGCCCCCGCCCATCTGTGATCGTAGGCTCTAGATTCTTGTTTTTACAAGAGCAAGGGGCTATCTTCGTAGTACAATATGGATGAAGTCCCTGGGTGCCCGATGTTTCCAAAAGCTGTAACGACCATGCGGAGAGAAACGTCGAAGCAAATGTGGATCGCGGCTCTCCGATTTGGAGACCGGTGAAAGAAAATGGCCGACTTGTCTCACCCCACAAATCCCTTCGCGGACGCTGACCAGCATCTCGCGCGCCTACTTGCTCCCGATGTGGAAGAACCTTGGTTCCGTTCGCTCTACCGGAATATTAAGGAGACCATCAACCCTCCCAAGCTGCCACCGCTGGAAGTGACCTCCAAGCCTGTGGCGGTTAAGGATATTTGGGGCCTTTATGGACGTCAGAAAAAATCCTGGATGATGTCCATGGGTTTCCAGACTGTGGTTGTAGTCCTATTGTTCACAGTTTTCTCCATCAAGCCGGTGCAGCAAGCAGTGAAGCAGGTGGTGGAGATTTACGCGCCTGATATTGCCGCGTACAAGCCCAAACCGCAAAAGATGCAGGGCGGCGGTGGCGGGGGCGATCGTTCTCCGTTGCCCGCTCCGAAGGGCAAACTGCCAAAAGCAGCACTGAAGCAGTTCACGCCGCCGGTGGTGGTGCCGAACAATCCGCAACCCAAGCTGACGATGGACCCTTCCATCATCGCGCCCCCAGATGTGCCGCTGCCGCAAGTTGCCATGAACAACTATGGCGATCCGTTGGCGAAACTGGGCCCGCTTTCGAACGGCACCGGATCCGGCGCTGGAATCGGATCGGGTTCGGGTGGTGGTGTCGGTTCGGGTAATGGCGGTGGCGTCGGACCTGGTTCCGGGGGCGGTTTCGGCGGTGGGGCATTCAAGGTCGGCGGCGGCGTGACCGCTCCCACCTTGCTCTACAAAGTCGAGCCGGAATATTCCGAAGAGGCCCGCAAAGCCAAATACCAGGGCACGGTAGTTCTGAACGTGATCGTGGATCCCTCCGGAAAAGCTACCGATCTGAAAGTAACCAAGAGCCTCGGTCTGGGCTTAGATGAAAAAGCCATCGAGGCCGTCAAGAAGTGGAAGTTCAAGCCGGGATATAAGGACGGCAAGCCTGTCGCCGTCGTCGCATCGATTGAAGTCAATTTCCGTCTGCTGTAAGCCAATCCTCCTTGGGAATAAAGGCGGTCCGGATCCCCGGGCCGCCTTTTTCTTTGGTTCAATAGTGCCGTGCGCATCCTCCTGGTAGAAGACGATCCGGGCGTAGCGGGGTTTGTCGCCAAAGGTCTGCGCGAGCAGGCGTATGCCGTCGATCTCGCGGGCGACGGGGATGCGGCCGTCTACCTCGGTGGGGTGAACGCGTACGATGTCATCATCCTGGATGTGATGCTGCCGGGAAAAGACGGCCATTCCGTGTGCCGGCAGCTACGCGCGCAAGACCGCCGCATGCCCATCCTGATGCTCACCGCCCGCGGCGGTGTGGACGATCGCGTAGCAGGCCTCGATTCCGGCGCCGACGACTACCTGGTCAAACCCTTCGACTTCAAAGAACTGCTGGCGCGGTTGCGCGCGCTGCTGCGGCGCTCCGCCGTCTTCCGGCCGCCTGTGATGCAGGTGGCGGACCTCACATTAAACACCGCAAACCACGCCGTGGCCCGCGCCGGGAAACCGGTCAGCCTCACGGCCAAAGAGTATGCGCTGTTGGAGTTCCTCGTCTCGAACCGCGATCGTGTGGTGGACCGCGAAGAGATCGCCCAGCATGTATGGGATGAGAACTTCGATCCGTTTTCCAATGTGATCGATGTATACATCAAGCGCCTGCGGGCCAAGCTCGATAGCGATCTAACGCGCCGGTTGATTCACACGCGGCGGGGTGAGGGATACCTGCTCACAACCAAGGTGGACAGCAGTGATGATTAAAACGCTCCGCTGGCGGCTGACGGTGTGGTATCTAGTGTCGTTCGCGGCGCTGCTGCTGTTGTTTTCGGTTCTCTTGTACGGCGTGCTCGCCCGATCCCTGGAGCGCCGGCTGGACGAAAGCCTCACGGCGGAAGTCAACACCGTTACCGCGCTGATGAAGGACGAACTGGAGGAGGTGCACGGGGACGCTTCGCTGGCCGCCCGCAATGTGATCGAGGAACTCCAGTTCCGCGGCAGCATCATCGCGATGCTAGAAGGTGGAGCTATTCTGGCATCCAGCAGTCCTGGTGAACTTCCGGCCGCGCCGCGCGGCGAAGCGGTAGAAGCCGTACCAAGGTGGGGCCGCCGGGGGGCGCGTGCGACGGCGCGGACGTTCGCGTACGACGGCCAGTCCTTGACCGTATTAGCGCTGGAACCTTTGGATTCGCTCGCTTCCAGTCTGCAGGCGCTGCGGGAGACGTTTGCGGTGGCCATTCCGTTGATTCTGGGGCTGGCGGGGATTGGCGGCTATCTACTGACCAAGCGCGGGCTGGCTCCTTTGGGCTCGGTGATTCAGCAAACCCGGCAGATCGGCGGTGAGAACCTGCACAGCCGCATCGAAATCGGCAACGCCGCCGAGGAACTCGCCACCCTGGCGGCGTCTTTTAACGAACTGCTGTCACGGCTGGATCAATCCTTCGAAACCATGCGGCGCTTCGTGCAGGACGCTTCGCACGAACTGCGAACGCCGCTGGCAGTGATTCGCGGCGAAGCGGATGTGGCCCTGTCACACGAGCGCGGCAGCGCCGAGTACCGGGAATCGCTAGCCATCATTCAGGAGGAAGCGCGCCGGTTGTCTCGACTGGTTGACGATCTGCTCAACCTGGCGCGCGCCGATGCCGGCCACGTGCAACTGCACATCGAGGAGCTTTACCTGAACGACCTCCTGGCCGAGTGCTGCCGGTCGGTGCAACCGCTAGCAACGGCGCGTCAGATCCAGTTGGACTGCTCTCCCGGCCAGGACGTGCCATTCCGCGGCGACGAGGAACTGTTGCGCCGGATGGTGGTGAACCTGCTGGATAATGCCATCCGCTACACGCCCTCCGGCGGGAAGGTATCGGCCGCATTGGAAGCGCACGGGCCGGATGTTCGCATCCGTGTAACGGATACGGGGGTGGGCATTGCGCCCGAAGCCGCCGGCAATGTCTTCGAGCGCTTCTACCGGGCCGATAAAGCCCGGTCGCGCCAGCAGGGCGGGTTCGGGCTGGGGCTGTCGATCGTCAAATGGATCGCTGAATCGCACCGCGGCGCTGTCGAGCTAACCAGCCAGCCAGGCGCGGGCAGCACGTTCACGGTGCGATTCGAACGCTGAAGCCGACGCGGCTGTCGCCGCGTGTCCAAAGCCCCTATTTTCCGACGACCAGGACGTGGAAGCTGTCGGGAAGGATCGGCGCGCGGCCTTTCTTCTCTCCGGCTTTCGCTTCCGGGGCCGGGCCATACTCGGCAGCCAACAGGTAGACGCGATGCGTCTTCGGATCCACCGTCATGGTGCGCGCGCCGCGCTCGGTAGTCACGGTATCGACCGACTCCCATTTGCCGCCGTTGTTCTTCACGATGGTGAGCGTTCCGTCGGTGCCGTTGGAGCTGAAGGCCAAGCCCGTACCGGGGTCGTAGCCGGTGGCATCGGGATTCGCGCCAATCGCCGGCATAGCGATCACCTTCAGATCCTTGGTGCTGGTGACCATCATCATCTTATTGGCACAGACCGAAAACAGCACGCCATCTTTGGTATCGATCGCCAGTCCAGAGGGTTCTTCGCAAGGTGCGATCGACCCGGTCCGCAAGACCGCTGGCTTGGCCGCATCGATCTCCACAACGGCAGCCTTGTCTTCGAGATTGACGTACAGTTTTCCGGCGCCATCGGCTACGCAGAACTCCGGCTTGCCACCCACTGGGAAGGTGGTCTCGGGTTCGCCAGTCTTGGCGTTGATCACTGTCGAATTGCTCGATCGTCCGTTGAACGTGAAGACGCGCTGCGTCTTCGGCTCGTAGCAGATCGCATCCGGGTTCATGCCGCCAACAGCCGGCTCACCGGACTTGGCGAGTGTCTTCAAGTCGAAGATGGTGACGCTGTTGGACTGCCCGTTGCTGATGAAACCTTTGTTGAGGTCCGGCGCGAGCGCCACGCCGTGGACGCCGTGAAGCTGCGGGATCGTCCCCACGACTTTTCCGTCCTTGAGATCCACCACATCGACCTCGGTCCCATGGGTAGCGTAGAGTCGCTGGGCGTTGCTGTCTACGGTCACATAATCCCAACCGCCCATACCGCCGATCTTGATCTTGCTGAGCACGTGGTAGCCTTCGGCCGCGTAGGCCGCGGCGGCCACCAGAACGAACATCGCGAAACGCTTCATGTTGGAATCTCCTTTATTTTGGCCGCTCCCTCACGGTCGCGGCTCTGTTTTCCCGCCGAGGTAATACCGCACGGCGGGAGTTACGACTAACGACAGAATCATGGAGGCGAGAATGCCCCCAATTACCGCAATGGCCAGAGGTTGCAGCATCTGCGAACCGGCTCCCCAGCCGAGCGACAAAGGAATCATGCCAGCCACGGTGGCCAGCGCGGTCATCATGATCGGCCGCAAGCGCCGCTCGCCGGCATGCAGCATACTCTCTTCAGCCGGGATGCCGGACGCCCGGAACTTCTGGTCGGCATCCAGCAGCAGAATCCCGTTCTTGGCCACGATGCCGATCACCATGATCAGCCCCATGAACGAGGAAAGGTTGAAGGTGGTGCCGGTGACCAGCAGGGCGACGAAAACGCCCGAGGTCGAAAGCAGCGCCGAGCAGAGCACGGCGAGCGGAGCCGAGAAATCGCCGAACTCGAACAGCAGCACCATAAACACGAGAACGATGGCCAGGATGAGCACGAACACCAGGTCACGGAAGGATTTTTGCTGCTCCTGGTACTGGCCGCCATAGGACACGCGAATGGAAGGCGGCAGATTCAAGTCCGCCACAACAGCTTGCACTTTCCGCATGCCGTCGCCCAAGCTGAGACCTTCGAAGCGGGCGGTGACCTGCACATCGCGCTGCAGGTTCTCGCGGCGGATCTCGGTCTCGCTAGGGACTTCGCTCAGGGCCGCGAGCGAGCCGAGCGTAGCGGTTTTACCCGTGCCGCTCACCAGGGGCGTGTTGCGGATGGAATCCAAGGTGGCTCGTGTCGAATCCGGAAAGCGCACGCGAATGGTGTAGGAGCGGTCGTTCAGCACGACTGGCGCGGTCGCGGGTTCGCCCTGCAGGATGGCGCTGGTATCCAGTTCCACTTCCTGGGGTGTGAAACCGGCACGCGCGGTAACGCCCTGATCGACCGTGAACACTCGCGCCGGGCCGCTAATGGTGTTCTCGATGCCGTTCTCCACGTCCACCACGCCCGGGACCTTCTTGATGGCATCCCCGACGCGCGGCGCCCACTGGTTCAGCACGGCTTGATCCTCGGAAAACAGCTTAATCACGCACTGTTCCGGCGCGCTGGTCAGGTCGCCGATCATGTCCTGGAGGAGTTGGGGAAACTCGACATCCAACACCGGTTCAGCCTTGGTGATTTTGGCGCGGGCATCGGCGATGACTTCTTCCCCACTGCGGCTGCGCTTGGTCTTCAGCTTGACCGAAATATCGCCGGTGTTGGCTTCCGTCACTGCGGCCAAACCGAGTTGCAGGCCGGTGCGCCGGGCGGTGCTCTCGACCTCCGGTATGGAGCGCAGAATGCGTTCCACGTGGCTGATGACGCGGTTCGTCTCTTGGAGCGAAGAGCCGGCGGGCATGACGTAATCGACGATAAAGCCACCCTCGTCCATGGCGGGGAGCAGGTCGGAGCCGAGGCCCTTATAACAGAGGTAGGAAGCGCCGATGAGCACGACGGCGAAGAGGGCCAGGATGAGGGGATGCTCCAGGACGAAGCGGAGCAAGCGCTCGTAGGGGCGGAAGAGCCAGTTGGGGACGCCGCGATGGCCGTCGGGTTGATCAGAGGACGCTCCCTCACGGTCGCGGCTCGGTAAGGCGTCGCGGGTGGGTAAGGCAGGAGGCGGCTGTCGCCGCGTGTCCGAAGCTGCGCGGCGGAGGAGGTAGTGGCTGAGGGTGGGGGTCCACGTGAGCGCGAGGGCGAGAGAGGTGAGCAGCGCGGTTCCTACGGTGATGGCGAGCGCACTGAAGAACACGCCGGTCACGCCGGTAATCGAGATCAGCGGCAGGAACACCACAATCGGCGTCAGCGTGGAACCGATCAGGGGCGTGCGGATTTCGCCGATAGCGCTGCGAATGGCTTCGGCGCGCGACTGGCCGGCATCACGGTGCATCACGATGTTCTCCACCACCACGATGGCATCGTCGATCACCAGGCCCACGGCCGCCGCCAAGCCGCCCAGCGTCATCAGGTTGAACGTTTGCCCCAGAAGCTTCAGCGCGATGAAGGTCACCGCGATGGTGGCCGGAATCACGAGGCCGGCGACCAGCGAGGTTCCCCAATCGCGAAGGAACAGCACCATGATGAGCGAGGCCAGAACCAAACCAATCAGAATGGCGTCGCGGACGCTCTGGATGGAGGCGGTTACGATCTCCGACTGATCATAAAAGGGCTGCAATTGGACGCTCTTGGGCAGCGATTTCCGGATCTGATCAATCTCGGAATGGATGGCATCGGCCACCTGTACGGTGTTGCTGTCCGGCTGCCGGTAGACGTTTAGCAGCACGGCCGGCTTCCCGTTGGCGGTCACTACCGTGTAGACCGGCATGACGGAATTGGTGACGGTTCCGAGATCGCCGATATGGACCAGGTCTCCATTCGGCGCACTCTTGACAACGATGTTCGAGATCTCGTTCGGCGTGCGCGCCTGGCCGCTGACCAGACTTAATACCAACTGGTGCTGCATTTCGATGAGGCCGGGCGAATCGATCAGGTTGCTGCGGCCGATAGCGTCGAGGATATTGGGCACGGTGGTGGCGGTCTGGATGAGCTTCGAAGGGTCGGGCTGCACTTGGAATTCCGGCTGCTCGCCGCCCTGCACTACGATGCTCGCCACGCCGGGCTGCCGGTTGAGCCGCGGCTTGTAATCGTAGTTCGCCATTTCCCAAAGCTGCGTCTGGGAAATGGTGTTCGACGTCAGGCTGTAGCCCATGATGGGGAAGGACGCGAAGGTGGAGCGGGTGGTGGTCACCTTGGCGGTGGAGGGCAATGAGGTCTGGATGCGGGCGATGGCAGCGTTGGTCAATTCCAGGGTGCGATAAATGTCGACGCTCCACGAAAAGAACAGGTCGATCTCCGCGGTGCCGCGGCTGGTGATGGACCATAGCGATTCCAGCCCAGGCACGCTGTTGACGGCATCTTCGATCGGCCGGGTGACCGTGACTTCCATCTGGTCGATAGGCGCGACGCCGTTATCGACACCGACTACGATGCGCGGAAAATTGGTATCGGGGAAGACCGCGATCGGAATGGTGAGCGCCAGATAGACGCCCACTGCGACGAGCGTCAGAATAATAAAGATGATGGATTTGCCGTGGCGGGCGGTCCAGTGCTGGGCCTGCGGATCGGCGGAGACGGGCGGGCTGGTAGTGAGCTGGCTCATTTTTTCTTGGGCTGAGCTTCCTTCGATCCCGCGGCCGGGGGGGGCGCCGCATCCTGATCTTCGTCCTCGTCTTCTTCCTCTTCCGCCGCGCCGACTACTTTCACCTTGGCCTTGTCGTCCACTCCCAGGCCGCCCACGGTGACGACTTCATCCCCGGGACTCACGCCGTTCAGGATCTGGGCCTTGTCGCCCATACGGATGCCGACTTCCACGGGGTGCACGTGCGCCCGCGAATCCGGTCCCACAATCATGACAGCGGTACCGCCTTCTTCGCCGGGCAGGATCGCCGAGACGGGCACCAGGATGGCGTTGCGGATGGTCTCGGTGAGAATGGAAGCGTGCACGGCTCCGCCGGGTTTGAAGCGCTCGCCCGGATTCTCGGCGGTCACCCAGACTTGAACGGTGGTAGTGTTGGGATCGGTGGCCGGGCTCACGACGGTGACTTTGCCTTCCAGCGTGTTGGTGGTTCCGGTCTGGCCAATGGTGGCGGTCTGGCCTACTTTGACGGCACCGGCCTCCTGCTGCGGCACGTTGATCCGCGCCACGATGCGCGAAATGTCCATCACGGTGAGCAGTGGCGCCGAAGTGCTGGCCATTTCCCCAACGTTCAACGGCCGGTCGGCAATGACGCCCGCAATGGGGCTGCGCACTTCGGAGTAGCCCACCTGGGCCTGCGCTCCTTGCAGGTGGCCGCGGGCCGCTTCCACCTGAGCCTGCGCGGCCTTGATCTGCTCATCTTTGGCTACGCTCTGGAGCGTGTTGAGGTGCTCTTTGGCTGCCTCTAATTGGCTTTGCGCCTGCGCGTAGGCGACTTCCGCATCGTCTACCAGCTTGCGGGCCAGCGCACCCTGCTGGAACAGGTTGCGGCGGTTATCCAGCAGTTTCTTGGCAGCATCGGCGGTCTGCTGGTCCGATTGGACGTCGGTCTGGGCCTTCACCACCTCTTCCGGAACGGTGGCGGCCAAGGTGGAACGCAGGTTCGATTCGGCCTGACTGAGTTGGCCCTGGCTCTCGACGACAGCGGCGGAGAGATCGCGGTTTTCGAGCGTGGCTAACAGTTGGCCGGCGGTGACGTGGTCGCCGCGGTTCACCAGGAAACGCTGCACCGGAGCATTGATTTTGGGCACCACGTTGGCTTGATTCAACGGGAAGAGCACGCCATCGGCTTCGACCGTGCGGCGGATGCTATCCTGGGTGGCCGAGGTGACCTGGACGGGGGCGGGAGACTCGGTTTTTTCCTCCTGGGCTTTTTTGGAACAGGCGGGGAGGAGCAGGCAAAGGGCGATAAGGAGTGGCAGACCGCTCCCTGGCGGTCGCGGCTCGGTAACACACGCTCGCGCCATAGGCATCTAAAAGGCTCCGGTGAGGGTTTGCAAGTTGGCCAAGGCTACACGATATCGCACCAGGCCATCATCATACGCGTTGCGCGCCTGGATGAGGGTGTTCTGCGCATCGACCAATTCCAGGATGGTGGCCTCCCCACCCTGATAGCGCAAGGTGTTCAGGCGCAAGTTCTCGGTGGCCAAGTCAACCGACTGGCGGAGCAAATCCAACTCGTCGCGCGCGGTCTGAGCTTCGCGATAGTAGCCGTTCAGATTCCGCAGCAGCTCCCGTTGCGTAGCGGTCAATTCCACGGCGGCCTGGTCGCGGCGGAGTTCCGCCTGGCGCAACTTGCTTCTGCGCGCGCCCCAATCCCAGACGGGAATAGCGAGAGCGGCGGTTAGAAAGTAACCCACGGAGGGCACCGGCCCCTTGGCCGGATCGGCGGCCACCACGGTGTTCCATCCGATCTGGTTGGCTTCCAGTCCATAGACGAGGTCGACGGTGAGGGTGGGCAGGTAGGCCTGACGTGCAATGGCGATATCCAGTTCCGCGCCCCGCACGGTTTCCATGGCCGCCCGCAGATCCGGATTCTGGCGCCGCGCCATATTTTGGATATCCGGAAACGGGGGCAGAGCGGAACTCAGGTGCAGATCGTCGACTACCGTGAAGTTCTGGTTGAAATCGGGGAACAGCAAGACCGCCACGTCGAGCCGCGCGTTGTCCATGGCCAGTTGGGCTTCGCGAAGGGTCTGATCCGCGGAATTGTACTGGAGCTGAGCCTTCACCACGTCGCTGTGCGGCACTTCTCCGCCGCGCTCCAGATCCTGCGAGATGGTGAGGTAGCGCTGCGCGTCATCCCGGCCCAACTGTGCGGTTGCGTACTTACGTTGAGCGCTGACCAACGCGTAGTAAGCTTTGGTGACCGTAACCGCCAAGCCCCGCAAGGCAACCTCGGCCTTAGCGCGAGCCACGGCTTCCGCGGAAGTAGCGCGCTGGACGCCCGTTTTCGTGAAAGTGCCCGCCGAGAGATCCTGATGCAGGGTAGCCCACTCGCGATAGACGTGCACACCGTCTTGCGTGACGAAGCGTCCGGAAGGAAATCTTCCATTGCCCTGCGTGTTGAGGTATTCCGACCGCAGGCCAAAATTCGGGTAAAGCGCCGCTCGCGCCTGCACGGCATCTTCATGCGCGAGGCTGGCCGCATTGAGGGCTGCCAGAAACTGGGGCTCATATTTTTGCGCCCGGGCCAGGGCGTCCTGGAGCGTCAGCGTGAGCGGCGCGGATTGCGAGGTAGGCGGAGCAGGCTGGCCCGGAACGAATGGGGCAGCGGTCTGGGCCTGCGAGAACGCGCAAGCGACCGAAACGGCCGCGGCCGCCGCGGTTCGGAACACGCGCCCGGCATTTCCATTTCTATGGTTTCGGCAGTGATGCAAAGCTCCCCCTCTCCGCTGTCCGCTGGCGCCAAAAACACCACCAGTATAGAACCGGTGAAATGAATAGAGGATTAAAGGGAAAAACGAAAAGTCAAAAGTCAAAGGGCAAAAGTCAAAAGTCAAAAGTGATGAGGTACACCTCGCCTGACGGCTCGGTTTCCTTTAGTGCCTTCGGCGCTACGCGGCGGGGGCCTCCTGGGGGT
>Ga0070734_10000549_pt1 | contig 74910 bp, 61 predicted proteins | sample Coa_R1_8_FD_66444 | JGI IMG/M metagenome (GOLD analysis project Ga0070734, IMG submission 66444) | Surface soil microbial communities from Centralia Pennsylvania, which are recovering from an underground coalmine fire - Coalmine... | ecosystem: Environmental > Terrestrial > Soil > Unclassified ...
TGAAGGGCGAAGCTCACGCCGGTCATAATTCGACAACTTGTAATTTTATCTATCCATGCGCTGATGGGGGTCTTGCCTTCCATTGCCAGAGTACCGGGTGCTGTGAGTACGGCATCAAGGAAGCTCTCGAAGCGTTAGCTAGCGCGAATGGGCCGTATCCGAAGACGATTTACGAAACGAAAGCATCATCCGATGGTTCCGTTTCCGTCCTGGAGTTTACTAAGCCCCGTGAGCCGTACACGAATAACGTCTTCGTTCTTGATCCAACCCATGATCGAGAAGACGGAATATTTCCTTTAGGCGATACTTCGCTGATTGCTGGAAAATCAGGGAGCAATAAAACCATCTGGATGCGCGGGATTTTAGGCAAGCAAAAGCGCGGGGAAGTAATTTATGAGCACACGACACGAAAGCTTCCTTATCTGATTCTCATGGCGGACCGCGGCAAGCGAGATCAGGAAAGAACCGAGAAACAAAACGCGGATATGGGATTTGATCCAGCACCCATCGAGTACCTGAAGCATGCGATGGGGTTTGAGGTTGCACAGGAAATCTTGAAGAAGATAGAAGAACAACCCATCCTTCCGAAAGTCGTGTTTGTCGAAGGAATGGATTTTCTAGTAGAAGACCCAAGCAAATCCCAACTGGTAAAACCGCTCATGTACTGGCTAAATGAAATTGCGGATTACTACAACTTGGCAATTATTGGTTCTGTAGGCTCACCGAAGACCACCATTAAAGCCGGGTATGTCGCAGCACGCGATCAAGTCATAGGCACACAAGCATGGGGCCGCATGGCCTCGACTATCGTGCATCTCGGCTTTGGTGATGGGGGAGATGATCGTTCAGACATGAGAGTTATCTCCATCCTAAAGAGGCACGGCAAAACTGAAAAATACGAGCTCGTATGGGAGAACAACAAACTAGTGGACTACCAACCAGAACCTGAATTTGACCTCGATGACAATGATCCAACAACGTGGATCAAAGGCAGGGCTGAATTTACCCTCAAGGAGTTTAAGATTGCATTTCCAAAAATGAGCGGCAGTACAGCCAATAAACAGTTAAACGCACTTATCACTTTGGGAAAGGTAAAAAGGGACGGCTCAAAGTACAAGGTAATTAGGGAACTAACCATCGATCTTGATGGGGTTGACGTTACGCAAACAAAGATTGAATACACACCATATGAAAAGGAGCAAACGTTATGAATTGTGACTGTAACCAGGTTGCGGAAGAACTTAAGTCCCATCGCCCCTTATTCCCTGCCAATGGTTGGCGAGTGATCATAGGGCGCAGGTTTAAGGACGGCAATGCAAAGGTCGAAGAATTGCCTGTTTGTGGACTGGTGTGGAATCTCGATAATAACGGCGACAGTACGCTGCTTGAGCCTATTGTATGGTTCGTAGGTGAAGCGTGTTATTTGAGCAACATCGAATCCCTAGAAGGCTACTACATAGTGTATAAACGGGTTGTTCCTCCGAATTCATCGTTCAGTGATGATATGAAGGATATTCAACAATTCCTTGAGGATGAAAAATCATATGATCTTGAGGAACTAAATAAACATGAACAGGAAGAGAGGGTGACCGTTTAGCCATTTAGTACAAGACTATCAGCCCGATTACCCCCGCAATCTGAAAACTAGGTTGCGGGGCTCGCTTTCTTCACCCCTCGATTTCTTTCTAACTTTCCTTCTAACTTTAGCGGCAAACAGGGCACCAATTCCGCCAATGGGCACCAATCCGACCTCTCAAACCACTGAAAACACGAGGACCCAAGCAGATCGTGTGTTTTCAAGACCGGTGTATTCAACCGCTCTACCACCTCTCCGGCAGTTTCGATCTTAACGCTTCGCGATCGCACGTAGCAGAAGACCGCAGAACGGATCGACTCTTGTAACTTTTAGTTTACATGAGGGCATTCCCGCTGTGTTCCCCGTGATATCTGTGCTGAGGTTGACGAGAGGCGTCAACCGTCAGTGGGTGGGCAACAGCCCAAATGCCCGCGAGTGGAACTCCATCACTTCCTCGAAGTGCGATAAGAAGTATGTGATGCTGTGATCACCGGGATATGGGTGATATTCATGTTTCACGTGTTCTTTCACCAGTTCTTCGTGTAACTCCGCCGCTCCCTTTTCGAAGCCGTAGTTGTCATCCTGCCCGCAGTTGAAATAGATCGCTTGCCCGCGCAGAGCCGCCGCATTCTTCTTCGCAAGAACCAGAGGATTGTTCTCATTCCAATGCCGGACATCAATCGGCTTGCCGAAGACTGGCCCCAAAACGCTCAGCAGTGGTGCGCCAGATTGTGACGCTAGATTCAACTGCTGTGGAGACTCGCTGATCAACGCTGCACTCTGCGCACTTACCGCCGAGAACAACTCCGGATGTGCAAATCCAAGTCGCAGCGCGCCGTAACCTCCCATCGAAATCCCGCTGATCGCACGATCCACCCGTCCGCCATGCATATGGTACTTGCTCTCGATCTGCGGCATGAACTCCTGCAGGAAAAAATTGCTGTAGCGCACCGAACCATCAGCAGAATTGATGTAGAAGCTCCTCCTGCCTTCGGGCGCGGCGATCAGGAAGTCGCCCATCTTGTGCTGGTTACGCAGATCATCCAGCAGAGTCCAGCCACCGCTGTTAAACAGCGTTTGCTCGTTGTCACCCAACCCGTGCAGAAAATACAAAATCGGATAACGCTGCGCAGGATGCTCCTTGGTTCCTGCGTCATAGCCAGACGGAATGTACACGCAGTATCGAACGGAACGTTTGAGGATCTGGCTATCGAGTGCGCTGCAGTCGATTCGGCTCTGGCCACTCGCAGGAAGCACCGCAAACAGGCATAAAAGCGAGATCCACCGAAGCCATCGACAAGAGGTCATGAAGTCTATTCGTATCGGAGAGCCTGCACAGGATCGAGCCGGGCAGCTCGATCGGCGGGATACAGTCCCGACACAAGACTGACGAAGAAAGCAAATCCAATGGCGAAGCCAACCAGCCACCATGGCACAGCCCAAAAATGTTCCGGCGGGATGGACTGGCTCTTGAGATAAATATTCGTTCCGAAGTTGATGACTTGACCGATCGCCCATCCCAAGATGACTCCAATTACTCCGCCGAAAATTCCCATCGCGCCGGCCTCGGCGAAAAATAACTTTCTCACGTCCGCGTCGCTTGCGCCGATCGCCTTCATGATACCGATTTCCCGTCGCCGCTCAAGGATCGCCATCACTAACGTGTTCACAATTCCGATTGACGCAACCGCCAAAGCCAGGCTGCCGAAAATTCCAAGAAATGCGTACAGGACTTTGAATACTTGCTGAAGGCTGCGGCTCGCATCGACGATCGAGAAGGCAGTAAATCCCATCTTCTTGATTGCATCTTCGACGCTCTGTATCTGTGACGGATTTTTCACCCGCACACTGATTGACGAGTATGCTGGCTGATCGCTCGCTGCTCGGGAAATCTCCCGCAGATCAGTGGGCTGCATCACGTGCAGGCTCTCCGCCAGTTTGAGAGGCAAGAAAACCTTTGCTCGCGCAGGCCCCCGCATGCTCTCAGGGTCGAGATCGGAGACCCCAACAATCTTCAGTTTCTGTTCGCGCGAAACGACAGAATAGGATGTTCCCACCGAATCGTCTGAGGGCGCTATCCCACGTGTTTCCGGCGTTTCTCTCGGAGTAACCTCCCGTTGCGCATAGCGCATGGTCAATTCTTTTCCGATCAGCGGCTGCGCCAATTCAGAGACGCTCGGTTCGGGTGCTCCGAGTGGAGGAGTCTTGCCCAGCAATTCTTCCGCAAAGGACTTCTGCAAGACAGCCTCCGGTGCTGTTTCCGACGCGAAGAATGAGCCTTGCATGTGTTCAAATGCATCATTACTCTGCGCTGACTGCGGCAGCGCCGAGACCGTTGTGAGATGTGGCTTGTCTTCGAAACGGAGCTCGGTCGCGAAGCGAATATCCGGATATGCCTCGCTGACGTTCGTGAGATGTTCAATCTCAACTCGCGCGGCTTCATCCAAGACCCGGCTTTCCCCGGGGATCGGCCCATTCCGTTCTTCTTCGCGTCCCATGCCGCGCATTTCGCGTCGAGACAAAACGTAAATCGTGTCAAAAAGGCCTGACTTCGCCAGACGTCGTGTGAACAGCTGTTGGAGTCCGGTTCCAAGTGAAAGCATAGCCACCAGCGACGCCACACCCACCGAAATGCCGACCGTAGTCAGGGAGTTTCGGAGTAGTGACTCGCGCAGATTACGTAAGGCCAGTTCGGTGAGATCGGGTAACTTCAAGATTGAACCCCCAGAGCGGGACGGTTCGAGCGATCCTCGGCTAGCTTTCCATCAGCCAGGAAAACCATTCTCTGTGCATAACGCTCAGCCAAAGCGCGCTCATGGGTTACCATCACAACCGTCATTCCCAGATCCCGATTGAAATCGCGCAACATGTTCATGATCTCAGTGCCGGTGTGGCTGTCGAGATTTCCCGTAGGTTCATCCGCCAACAAAAGTTTCGGACGATTTATTAGCGCTCGAGCCAAGGCGGCACGCTGCTGCTCGCCACCGGAGAGCTGGCTTGGACGATGATCAACTCTCGCTTTCAATCCGACTCGTTCTAAAGCCTCGCGAGCCATCGATTCTCGCTGCCGGCGGTCGACTTCTGCAAAGCGCAAGGGCAGTTCGACATTTTCGATCAACGTCATGCTTGCGATGAGGTTGAAAGATTGGAACACCATCCCTACGGCGCGCAGCCGATACTTCGCCAACTCCTCGCGTGAGAGCTTTGCCAAATCGTGACTCTGTACAATCACGCTGCCGGACGTGGGCGTGTCCAGCCCCGCAATCAGGTTCAGCATCGAAGACTTGCCGGAACCGGAACTGCCAAGCAAGGCCACGAATTCTCCCGCGGGCACTTCCAGAGACACACCATCGACAGCGCGGATGAGAGCATCACCCATGCGGTAATGACGGCATACATTTTTACTTCGGATCGCCGTGGTAGTGGTGGATGAAGAAACAGTGGGAGCGGTCGTCATGATGCTATCGAACCGCCCCTCGTAAGACACTCAGCGCATCGCCGGATTTTAGTTCGCCGTTCTTTGCCTCGCCCCCGTTCGTGTTTGCCTCAACCGCATCGCCTTCGCCGGGGGCAAGAAACAGATTCTCTTCGACGCCGTGCTGCCGCGTGTAGAGATCGTAATAGCGACCGCGAGCAGCATAGAGCTGCGCGTGCGTCCCGCGTTCGATAATTTGCCCCTGCTCCATCACCATAATCTGATCGGCCCGCCGAATCGTCGACAGGCGGTGAGCGATTACGAACGTGGTTCGCCCCTGCATCAGATACGACAATCCTTGTTGAATCATTTGTTCCGATTCCGAGTCCAGGCTCGAAGTTGCCTCGTCGAGAATCAAGATTCGCGGCTCCGCCAAGATTGCCCGGGCAATCGAAATTCGCTGCCGCTGCCCACCCGATAGCTTGACGCCGCGCTCGCCTACGACAGTGTCGTACTTATCAGCAAATGACTCCGCAAACTCATCCACGCGCGCGATGCGGCAGGCCCGCATGATCTGCTCTTCCGTCGCCTCAGGCCGCGAAAACGCGACATTCTCACGAATCGTTCCGTCGAACAGGAACGATTCTTGCAGCACAACCCCCAACCGCGTGCGGAAGGAATCCAGACGTACCTTGCTCAAATCCACTCCGTCGACACGCACTACACCTTTAGACGGTACATAGAATGCGGAAATTAATCCGATTGTTGTGGATTTTCCTGAGCCCGAAGAACCCACCAGCGCGGTTACCGTTCCCGATTCCGACCGGAATGTGATGTTATGTAGAACTTCATGCGCTCCGTCGTAGCTGAAACTAACGTCATCGAATTCCACAAGGCCCACAATATCCGCCAGCCCCACAGATCGTAAAGGATCTCGATCCTCAGGCCGCTCGCGCATGATCTCCTGCGTCCGTTCCAATCCTGCCAGCGCTTCCGTCAACTGTGTCCCGATGGTCACGACCTGCATGATCGGGGCCACGAGGAACACGAGAAGAAAGTTGTAGGAGAAATAGCTCCCAGGACTCAGAGTTCGCGCTACCATCTGCTGGCCACCGACATACATCGTGGCTGCGCCAACGACTCCGAGCAAGACACTCGCGGAGAGGCTCATCAGTGAGGTTGCCGTCAGCGTACGCATCACGTTGTCGAGCAAACGCCGCACTCCTCCCGCGAAAATCTTCTCCTCCCGTTCTTCCGCGTGGTACCCCTTGACGACACGCACTCCCCCGAGCGATTCCGTTAGCCGCCCGGTCACTTCTGCATTGATCTTGCCGCGGTCCCGGAAAATCGGACGAATCGTAGCGAAGGCTTTATTCAGCGCAAATGAGAAGCATCCCAGCGAACCCACTGCAATTAACGTGAGTGGGGCGCTGATCCGAATCAGCAGAACCAATGCAATCCCTGCGGCCACAATCCCGCCAACGAACTCCACAAGTCCGGTTCCCAACAGATTTCGCACGCCCTCGACGTCGGTCATAATCCGCGAAACAAGAGCGCCGGTCTTGTTCGCATCGTAGTAAGCGACCGGCAGACGTGAAATGTGCGCCTGTACCTGCTGCCGCAAGTCGGCAATTAGCCGTTGTGCTGCCTTCGAGAGTAGCTGGGTCAGTGAAAACGACGTTAGGCCCTGAATCACCGTTGCGGCTAGCACCGCCGCAACCAGCGCCCGCAACAGCCCCGTTTGGTGCCTACCAACCACATTGTCAATCAGGAACTTCGAAGAGTAGGGAAGCACGAAACCGGCGAGCTTATTGATCACCATCAGCACAAAGCCGATGGCCAGAAGCCCACGCCGCGGACGCATCAAGTTCCAGACTTCCGGCAAGACTGCCTTCAGTCTTTCCATCTTTGGGGCCTTCGCGGCTTCTTTTGCTGGCGAACTCAATCCCTTGTTTGACTCCGTTCCACCCAGCTTGGCTTCATTATTACTGCATTGTCACACATCCCAACACCCTAGGCTGTCGCTCTGTGGCCCGACTCCAGGTCTGTGACATGCCACCGTCCGCCGTTGTATGCTCGGAACGTGTCCCGCTCTTCTTCGCCGGACCGTTCACCGACGATCGGCCTCGTGCTGGGTCTGCTGATCACTCTTTCGGCAGTCTTGGCTTATTCCGCTTATATCACTTGGCAGGTCAATGGTCTCCGGAAACTGCAGACCAATCTCGTCGATCGCAACCGTAAGGACTCCCTGCAGCTGCTGCGCATTCAGAACGACCTCAATCTGCTGGCCGTGGCGATGCGCGACATGGTCACCAGTGATGAGCCTTATCCTCTGACGGCTTGGTCCGCCCAATTCCAGCGGATCCGCACCGATCTCGACGATGCCATGCGCCTCGAGGCGGGATTCTCAGCTGCGAGCCGCACTCCCGAGCAGAGTTCCTTTCTTTCCAGTTCGGTGACACAGTTCTGGGACGCTGTTGATCGTGTCTTTGCTCTCGCGCAAGAAGGCAAGGACAAAGAGGCCCGCGAGCAGATCCAGCTCTCCTTGCAGGAACGTCAGGCCGCCCTCAGCACGGCAGTCGCGCGCTTCCTAGTGCAGAACAGTGAAAACGAGGAGCAGGCCGGACAGCGTATTGTGCAGATCTACGACCGCGTCCAGCGTCAGGTTTACTTTTTCTTAGGAGCAACGCTGTTGGCGATCCTTCTCAACGGATTGTCCCTGATCCGCTGGAATCGCCGGCTCTTTGCGCGGTTGGCGGAAATCTCCGAACGCCGCAGCGAACTTGCGCAGAAGCTCATCTCCACGCAGGAATCAACGCTGCGTTACATCTCCCGCGAATTGCATGACGAATTCGGGCAGATTTTGACGGCGCTAGGATCCATGCTGCGCCGTGCCGGATCTCACGCTCCAGAAGGCTCTACTTTGCGAGCGGACTTGCAGGAAATTCTTCAGACTGTCCAGACGACACTTGAAAGCGTCCGCAGCCTCTCCCAGGCCTTGCACCCGGTTATGCTTGATGAAGCCGGCCTTGAAAGTACGCTCGATTGGTACATTCCGACCGTGGAAAGACAGACGGGAATTGCCATATCCTATGAGAAGCAGGGTGAGCCATTTCCCGTGGACGGCGGTGCTGGAGTACACATTTACCGCATTCTGCAGGAAGCTCTAAACAACGTCGCGCGTCATTCGGGGGCAAAGCAGGCTTGGGTTAGATTGCGTTTCCTACCGGACACCTTGGAACTGGAAGTGCAAGATCGCGGATCCGGTTTTCCAGCGCGGCCCAGCCGTCGTGGAATCGGCCTGGTTGCAATGCGTGAGCGCTCGGAACTGATGAATGGGCAGCTCGTTGTTTCGCGCCCGCCGGATGGCGGAACGTTAGTTCGACTGACCGTACCTCGCGAGAAAGCGGAGTCTTATGCAAAAGAAGATCACAGTGTTGCTCGTGGATGACCATAGTCTCGTACGCCGTGGTTTCCGCCGCATGCTGGAAGATGAATCCGATATGGAAGTCGTCGGCGAAGCAGGCGACGGCGAAGAGTCCGTCAGGCTTGCCAAACAATTCCATCCTCAAGTCGTGGTGATGGATTGCGCTCTCCCCGGTATGAATGGTCTCGATGCGACTCGTCAAATTATCGAGAACTCGCCGAACACCGCTGTCCTTATGCTCAGCATGCACAGCGAGAGCACCTGGGTGCGACAAGCGATCGAAGCTGGTGCAAAGGGGTACGTTCTAAAAAACGCCCTCGATCTCGAACTCAGCACAGCCATCCGCAAAATCGCCGCCGGCGAAACCGTCTTTGACCCCAAAGTCGAGCAGAAGACGGCACTACGCGGCGAGCGCAGCTCCGCCCTGACACAACGCGAACTCGAAGTCCTACAGATGATCGTCGACGGCAAATCGAACAAGGAAATTGCCACCGCGCTTGATCTAAGCGCCAATACTGTCGCAGTTCACCGCGCCAACATCATGAACACCCTCGGCATTCACAAGACTGCCGAGCTCGTTGTCTACGCCATTCGCGCCGGGCTGGTGAACGTTCCGTGAATCGCAGGTCTTTCCTGGGAGGAATGTCGGGCCTCATCTCGTTGTCGCAGGTTTCTCGCCTGCCGGCTTTTGCGACTCAGGCCGCGGCGTCCAATTCTCTCGGTTTCCGTTTTACCGACGTCACGACTCATGCGGGTATTCAATTCCGCCACAACAGCGGAGCCTTCGGAGGGAAGTTTCTGCCGGAGACTCTAGGCTCCGGCTGTGCCTTTCTCGACTATGATCGCGACGGGTGGCAAGACATCTTGCTCATTAATGGCTCCGATTGGCCTGGACACAAGAGATCGCGAACGACGCTGAGCCTGTACCACAACAACGGCAACGGTGCTTTCACTGACGTAACCTCGCGCGCGGGGTTGGACGTCGAAATGTATGGCATGGGAGTTGCCGTCGGTGATTACAACAATGATGGCTTTCCGGATATTTTCGTCACCTGCGTCGGACAGAACCGTCTCTTCCACAACACGGGCAAAGGCACATTCGTCGATGTGACCAACTCAGCCGGACTCGGCAAACGCGACGGCTTTAGCACGTCGGCCATCTGGTTCGACTACGACCGCGACGGTCTGCTCGATCTATTCGTCTGCAACTACGTGAAGTGGTCGCCCGAGACCGATGTGTTCTGCAGCCTAGATGGCAAGCACAAGTCCTACTGCACGCCAGAAGCTTATCGCGGCTCTACGTGCTGGCTCTTTCACAATCGCGGGAATGGCACATTCGAAGATGTGACTGCCAGCAGCGGGATCTTCGATTCAAGTTCAAAGTCCCTGGGTGTCGCCTTGTTCGACGAAAACAACGACGGCTGGCCTGATATTCTCGTTGCCAACGACACCCAGCCCAATAAGCTCTACCGCAACCAGCACAATGGCACCTTCAAGGATGTCGCAGTCGAAACGGGTATCGCCTTTAGTAGCGAAGGAAAGGCCCGTGCAGGCATGGGGATTGACGTCGCTGATTTCGAGAACTCCGGCATCCCCGGCGTTGGCATCACCAACTTTGACAACGAGATGATTGGGCTCTATCGCTTAAGCGGGAAGAGTTTTGAAGACATAGCGCCCCAAGCGGGCATTGGTATTGCCTCCAGAAATAGTCTCGGTTTCGGATGTTCCTTCCTCGACGTGAACCTGGATGGCTGGCTCGACTTCGCTGTTGCCAACGGACACATCGATGAAACCGTCCGAAATATACGGGGCAACGTCGGATACGCGCAGCCACCGCAGCTTTTTCTGAACAGCGGGAAGGGCACGTTTCGCGACGTGGCCGCTGAGGTTGGCGGAGGCTTTGATAATCCCAAGGTCGGACGCGGACTGGCTTACGGCGACTTCGACCGTGATGGCGATCTCGACCTTCTGATCACGACGAACAACGGACCCGCCTATCTCTACCGCAACGATCAGTTCTCCGGCAACCGCAGCATTCGCTTCCATCTCATCGGAACAAAATCAAACCGCGATGCCATTGGCGCTATCGTGCAGGTCTACTCCGGAGGGCTCACGCAGTCGCGCGTGGCGAAGGGAGGCTCCAGTTACCTGTCGCAGTCCGAACTTCCTGTGACGTTCGGTTTAGAAAAGCGCGACCGTGTCGACCGCGTGGTGATCCACTGGCCTAGCGGAGAGACGGAGGAACACAAGAACCTTTCCGCGGGCCGAGCGTATGAGTGCGTCGAAGGGAAAGGAATTACACCGAAAGACGGCTACTGAGGAGAATTCGCACCACGCATCGTTACACTGCCCGCCGTGATGAGATCAATCTCCACCGTGTCGCTCACCCGCAGAAACAAAGTGCTCGGATTCTTCATACCCCACCTCTGATAAGGAATCGTGAAGTGTACCGTTGCGGTCCAATGATCTGCATTTATCTCCACTTGGGCCGGAACCGAGATTTCCCGGTCGACTCCATGGATGTTAAACATCCCGTGAACCATCACCGACGATCTTCCCGATGGGGCGACTGATCCCTCGACTCGGTCCGGACGAAACGAGATCTCCGGATAGCGTTCGCTCTCGAGCACCTCGCGATGCATCTTGCGGTCTCGTATGCCATTCCCACTGTCTCCACTTTTGGCGTCCACGACGATTGCGCCGGAGAGGTTGCCCGACGGGTCGAGTTGCAGTGCTCCCTGCTTCAGCTTGAACGCGCCGCGGACAGAGTGAAGCACATCAGCCAAAGTGAACTTCACCGACGTCTGTTGGGGATCGAGTTGCAGCTCCCGCTCCTGCGCCGTGCCGGGGCGAATCAGCGTCAGAAGTACAGTCGCCGCAAAGAGAAATTGACGAATAAGTTTTGTTGCTTCGATTCGATTTGGGCTCATCTTCAGGTGGTGAGCAGGCCCCATCCAAGTGTCAGACCGTCCCATACTAGGCGCTGAGGAGGCAGCACTCCGACATGCAACGCAAGCAACCGACGAAAAACTCGCGGATGCTTTTGAAAGGCTCGCAGTGTGCGATTTTGGAGTCGCGGCCGACCGTCTAGAACAAGCATCAGTCGCGCCATGAGCAGCGGGCGTAAGGCCAGGCGGCGGTGTTCCACTTGGTACGGAGCCAGGTCACCTGATTCCATGCACTTCGCCAGAGCCACGGCCTGGCTGAATGCCAGCCCAAGGCCTTCTCCTGTGATTGCATCGACGGTTCCCGCGGCGTCGCCAAGCAATGCCACGTTTCCTCGCCAAACGCGTTTCAGACGCCGATTTCCAGTGATAGCGCCGCGTTCCGTTGTAACCGCCTCCGCTCCCTCGAGTCGCTTTCTCAGCCAGGGCAAATCCCGCAATCCCTCTTCCAGCCGCAGGTTCGGATTATGTGACGCCAGCGCGACACACACCTGATTGCCGTTGACAGCGGTTGCGTAGCCCTGACAACGCTTACCCCAGTGCACCTCCATGCGATCCGTCCACGGAGCAACGCGGAAATGCTGGCGGAACGCATATCGGAGACGGGGTCGATGGCACGCATCTAACCCAGCCCATCGCCGGAGGCGTGAATTCGATCCATCGGCGCCTACAATCCAGCGTGCCCGCACAAAGCTTTTTCCAATGTGAACCCCGTCTGCAGAGATACCTGTGACCGGAGTTCCCCACAGCAAGTCTGCGCCCACCTGTGCCGCGCTTTCCGACATCAGTCGATGCAGAGTCGTGCGTCGTATTGCAAGCCCGCGTTCACCGTCGGGAAATAAAGCATCCGAGGATCGAGTATGGCTCAGGAACCGAATCCCGCGAAACGGATATGCTTCGGCAAGTGGCAACTGGAGTCCCAATTGTCCGAGAGCTGCGAGTCCGTCGGGCATCAGCCCTTCACCGCAAGCCTTGTCGATCGGCGGACGCATTCCGTCCGCGACCATGACGCGTAGCCCCCGTTGACGCGCCGCAATTGCCGCGGCCAAGCCCGCAGGCCCGCCACCAATCACGAAGACGTCAGTCGAATTCAACAAAATCAGATCCTCACCACTTGAGAAGTACGAGCTCCGAACAGAATCCCGGCCCCATCGCCGCTAGCAGACCGAGCGTTCCCGGCTCTGGACGCTGGTTCCTCATGACGTCTTCCAGAACAACCAGTACCGACGCCGACGACAAATTTCCTACTCGCTTCAAGCAATCCCACGACGCGTTAAGCTGTCCGTCGTGTAAATCGAGCGCGTCCGCTGTCGCTTCCAGCACCTTTGGTCCGCCAGTATGCAATACCCAGCTTCCTATGTCACCGCGTTTGCATCCGTGATCGGCCAGAAACGCCTCGACGTCCTTTCCGAGATGTTCACGAATCAGCGTTGGAACCTCGGGCGACAAAACAATTTGGAAGCCTTTCTCGCTTACCTTCCATCCCATCATTCGCTCGGTATCGGGATAGAACACAGATCGCGTGGCCACTATCTCTGGGCCTGTGCTGTGCAGTTGGTCCCCAGTAACCACGACCGCTGCCGAACCATCCGCAAATAGCCCCGAAGAAATCAGATTCGCCACCGACAAGTCCTCGCGTTGAATCGTCAACGAGCAAAGTTCTACTGACACCAGCGCCGCTGCTTGTTTTGGGTATGCCCGCACATAATCCGCAGCACGTGCAATTCCTGCCGCGCCCGCAACACAGCCCAGTCCGAAAATTGGAAGTCGTTTGATGTTCTGTGAAAGCCCCATTCGGTTGATCAAGAGCGCGTCAATCGAGGGGCTCGATATTCCCGTGACGGACGTGAAGAACAGCGCGCCCAATTCACTCGGTTCTAGACCGGCGTGATGCAGGGCTCGACACAACGCTTGCTCCCCCAATTCTTGCGCGGCTTGGATCCAAGCATCGTTTGCGCATCCCCACGTCCTAAGCTCGTAGTATTTCTCGTAGGGGAGCGCGAGGTGGCGCCCTTCCACCGCAACGTTGCGGTGCAATCGCGCCAGCATCTGTGGATTTCGCAGCCGATCGCCCCAGTATTCTTGAAGTTGTTCCAGGAGGAATTTTTGCGAGTAATAATGCTTGGGAAACGCACTTGCAGCGCTGGCGATTTGCATGTTGTCAGGATCCCCGGTCCCGGCCTAGTGTCAGCGCCCTCACCCAGCCGGAAGTTCTGAATAAGCTATTAGATGGCCGCGCGCTGATCGCAGGTTGTACTAGCATTGATCACTGCTGTACGTACATGTTCCCAAGCTCAAAGGCGCCAATTGTCAAAGGACCGTCAAAAAACCGGACATTAATCGTCAAAGAGAGTTACACGATCATACATCGGCAGCTTAGCTTCGAAACGCTCGTGCCGCCAGACCAAGCGCCTCAGACCAGAATGGCCCTGGAGAGTTCGCCAGTTCAACGACTTCGTTGACAGCATTAACGAACGCGTCTATCTGCGCATTGCTCACTAGCAGCGGTGGTGCGACCTTCAGGACCATGAAGTTGTTTCCGCACACCTGTGTCAAAAATCCAAAGTCGCGGAAGAGACGCATCACCACAATTTGCCCAAACATCCCGGCATGCACTGCGCCGAATGCCTGGTACGGAATTCGCAGGCGCAGTTGTCGCGGTGGCTGGAATTCAATTCCCATCAGCAATCCGAGCCCACGAACTTCTTTCACCATCTCGTAGCTGCGCAGCGCCTCACTCAATCGTACCTGCAGATGTTCACCTGCTTCGATCGATCGTTGTCCAAGGTTCTCTCGCTCCAGGACTTCGAGCGTTGCCAGTCCGGCCCGCATCGCCAGGCTGTTTTCACTGAAGGTCGAAGTGTGAACAAATGCCCTCGGCAGAGAAGAGTACACCGAGTCACAGATCTCTTCTGACATCAGGACTGCACCTACAGGTACAAGTCCCCCACTCAGGGCCTTCGCCAGAATCACCATATCCGGCTCAACGCCAAGATGATGGGCCGCCAAGAAAGTGCCTGTGCGGTACATTCCTGTTTGCACTTCATCGAGTACGAAGAGTGTGCCGTAGCGGCGACATAACGATTCTGCGCTGCGCAGATACTCCGCATCAGGAACATTGACGCCAGCCTCTGACTGAACTGGCTCGACGATGAACGCGGCAAACTTCCTTCCTTTGAGTTCGTCCTCAAGTGCATCGAGCGAGCCGAAAGGTACGGTTTTCGTCTCGGGGAGCAGAGGGCCAAAGCCCTCGCGCCAGAAATCGTCGCTCATCAGTGACAGTGCTCCGCAAGTCAAGCCGTGGAACGCGTGATCCGCAGCAAGAATTCCGCTGCGACGCGTATGGGCTCGCGCAAACTTGATCGCCGCTTCTACCCCTTCGCTGCCTGAGGAAGCGAAGAACGCTTTGCTCAACCCTCCGCCGGCGCGAATGCATAATTTACCTGCTAACTCACCCGCGAGATCCGCCACATGTGTTTGAACCATTGACGGTCCGCATCGTTCGAGTTCCTTGTGTAGCGCACGAACCACGTCTGGGTGATTGTGGCCAACATTATGGACGCAGTATCCGGACAGGAAGTCAACGACGCATCTTCCGTCTGACGTGAACAATTCGGCGCCCAAGCAGCGCTCATACTGGACGTTCATCTGCAACACATCGAGCAACCGCACCCACTCGCGGTTTACATGCCGTGCGTATCGCTCCGACCCTTGCGTCTGCTCTGTTACTTGAATTGCTATACTCATTAAGACCCGAAGAACCTAGTGTGTAACCGCGATCGAAGTCGGCGTTCCCGGCACGGAATACGAGTTAACCGAGGTTAACGTACCGCTGCCCGGATCGAGGCTGAACGACTGAATAACTGGCGTAGACTGGTTTCCGACAAACAGATATTTCCCGTTCGGATCACCGGTGATAAAGCTCGGCTGGGGGCCCGTCGCAAACGGCGAGTTCGTCAGCACAGTCAAGTTACCATCCGATCCAATCGAATATGCAGCCAGATTTCCGGAAGAACTCTGTTGATTCGCGACATACATGTATTTGCCGGACTTGTCGATGAACAGCGCCACCGGGCCTGAGGAGGTTACACCTAACGTTGAAATCAGTGTGAGCGCTCCGCTGGAATTAATGGAAAACGCCGAGATGCTACTGTCGTTTTTGTTCGCCGTGTAAAGGTGCGTGCCGCCCGAATCGATGACCAGTCCATAGGGACCGTTGCCAGTAAGAAAAGGCGAACCTGCTACGGGAGCTCCAATGACACCATTGCTAACGGGGAACTCTTGAATAAAACCTTGCGTCGCGACCACCTGTCCCGTCACCCACAATGTATTTCCCGATGGCGAGAGTTGCATGTTGAGAGCCGACATCCCGATGCTGGCCGTCGATCCTCCAGTCTGTGATACCAATGTCAAGGCTCCGGTGCTCGAGTTAATCGAAAACACCGATATGTCAGATGACCCCGAATTCGCCACGTAGAGAAAGCTTCCTGATTGATCCATAGCGAGCAAAGTCGGCGCCGTGCCAACTGCTTGCCGCTGACCCACTTCGGTCAGTGCGCCACCGCTCGAGATGCTAAACGTCGATACTGTTCCATTGGGGGTCGCACCAGAATTGGCGGCATACAAGAACTTATTCGAAGGATGAATTACCAACGACTGTACTGCCTGCCCCGCCGTTATCGGACTACCCACAAGCTGGAGCAATGCTCCCGAATTGGGGTCTTCGCGAAACGCCACAATCTCGTTCGATGCTGGAATCGTCGCATACAAATAATTGCTGCTTGTTGTGCCGCATCCCATCCACGCGCCTGTGCTTGCGCAAACAAGCATCAGAGCCGCCGCTTTCTTTAGCATCCGTGACTCCTCAAGAGATTTGTCGAAACAGTTTGGAAACACTGACTGCCATGCGACTTCGGAAATGAGCCGCTTCCTGCAGCACTACTGTGCTCCTATCATACGGGACGAAAGGTTTTTTGCGCAGCCGCTGGACTTCTTCTTTGCGATGCGCGGCATCTTCCCCGAGGTTGTACTGCTCCAGATTGGCCTTTGGGCAGTATTGGAACGCTTGACGAAGCAACTCAGTGCGCTGGACTTGGCGTGATAGGGGCCGAAGTATCCGGCAGCGCTTTGTCCTCTCCTCCGCGCAGGGCCAGCCTCAAGCGGTCGAGATAGACGTAAACCACTGGAGTCGTGAACAGGGTCAGCATCTGGCTCACGATAAGACCTCCAACAATCGTGATACCCAGTGGCCGATGCAGTTCCGATCCGGTTCCCCTTCCCAGCGCCAGAGGCAATCCGCCCAGAAGAGCGGCCATGGTAGTCATCATGATCGGACGGAAACGGAGAATGCAAGCCTCATAAATGGCCTCTGCCGGCTTCTTGCCCTGGTTGCGCTCCACCTCGAGAGCAACGTCGATCATCATAATCGCGTTCTTCTTCACAAGTCCGATTAAAAGGATGATGCCGATCATCCCGATGACATTCAACTCGTTCCCCGTAATAAGCAGGGCCAGCAACGCTCCCACGCCCGCAGACGGAATCGTGGACAGAATCGTGATCGGATGCATGTAGCTCTCGTACAACATGCCCAAAACGATGTACACGGCCGCCAGAGCCGTAAGGATCAGCACCAGCATGTTGGATTTCGAATCCTGGAATGCCGCCGCCGTACCCTGAAAACTCGCTGTGATCGAAGGCGGGAATCCAATGCTGCGCTCCGCATTCTCAATCGCATCCGTCGCCTGTCCCAGAGATACTCCCGGCGCCAGGTTAAACGAAATCGTCACTGAAGGTATTTGGCCCTGATGATTCACTGCGAGCGGTGTATTGGAAGGCTCAAAATGGGTGAAAGCTGCTAGCGGGATCGCCGAACCTGTTGATGACTTGAGATAAACGTTCTGCAGAGCCTCCGGAGTCTGCTGAAATTCCGGTGCAACCTCCATGACAACGTGATACTGGTTCAGCGGCTCGTACATCGTCGAAACTTGCCGCTGGCCGAATGCATCATACAGGGCATTGTCCAGTGTCTGCGGTGTGATGCCCATCCGGCTGGCAGTATCGCGGTCGATCACCAGTTTCGCCTGAAGTCCCTTGTCCTGTTGATCGGAATTCTGGTCTCGCAACTCCGGTATCTGCCTCATCTTCTGCAACAGTCGCGGAGCCCACGAATTCAATTCACTAATGTCCGCACTCTGCAATGTGTACTGATACTGCGCGTTGCCATATCGCCCGCCAATTGAGAGCTCCTGAGAGGATTGCAAAATCAGCGTTGCTCCCGGTACCACCGCCAGTTTGCCGCGTAAACGATTGATTACGTCGTCTGAGGACGCGTAATGGCATGGCTGCCAAAAATATTTTTTCTGGCAAGCCCCGCGCTCCTCCAGCGGCTTCAGCATCACGAAAAAGCGTCCCTGATTCAGCGCTGTATTTCCACCTGTAAAACCGGCCATCGTGTCCACTGCGGGGTCCGCCATCACGATCTTTACGTAGTTCCGCATCTTTTCGGCCATTGACTGGAACGAGATGTCCTGCGCTCCGATCACAGTCCCCTGGATACGCCCGGTGTCCTGCTGTGGGAAAAACCCCTTGGGCACCTTGTAATATAACCATCCGCTTAGCACCGCGACCGCGATCGTAACCACTAATGTTACTAGCTGGTATCGCAGCACCCACTTCAGAGCATGCGTATAACCCCCGAGCAGCCGATCGAATATCCATTCGCTGGTTCGGTAGAAAATGTTGTGCTTCTCGTCCTTCTTCGGCGGCCTAAGGAATTTGGCGCACATCGTAGGAGTCGTAGTTAAAGAAACCAGCAGCGAGACTCCTATGGCCACACTCAACGTGACGGCAAACTCGCGGAATAGACGCCCCACAATCCCGCCCATCATCAGCAAAGGAATGAATACGGCTACTAGCGATGTGCTCATTGACACGACGGTAAACCCAATTTCCGCCGCTCCCTTAAACGTCGCCTGCACCACTCCCATTCCGTGTTCGATGTATCGTGTAATGTTCTCGAGCACCACGATCGCATCATCCACCACGAACCCGGTTGAAATCGCAAGTGCCATCAGCGATAAATTGTCCAGGCTATATCCCAGCAGGTACATCACGCCGAACGTTCCCACCAGCGAAAGCGGGACAGCAATACTTGGGATGATCGTTGCCCGCACCGTGCGCAAGAATACGAATACGACCAAAATCACGAGCACGATCGAAATCAGGAGTGTCCTCTCGATATCCTTGACCGACGCTCTGACCGAAACCGTGCGGTCCATCACCACCGAGAGCTTCATTGACGGCGGGATGGAGGATTGAAGGTAAGGAAGGATCGCCTGCACCCGGTCCACGGTGTCGATGATGTTTGCGCCCGGTTGCCGGAAAATCGCCAGCATGACTCCTAGTTTCCCGTTGATCAATCCCAGATTGTGCGTATCCGACAACGAATCGACAACCTCGCCCACGTCGCCAAGCCGCACCGCCGCCCCATTGTTGTAAGCCACAATCAGCGGTCGGTACTGATCTGCCGTGAACAGTTGGTCCGTATCGTCGAACGTATAACTCCTGCTGGCATCCGACACACGGCCCTTTGCACGGTTCGCGTTCGCGGCGCTGAGCGCATTCCGCACGGTATCCAGGCCGATTCCAAGCTTGTTCAACAGAGTCGGATTGACTTCCGCCCGGACGGCCGGTTGCGATGATCCCCACACGAAGACCTGCCCCACACCCTCCACCTGTGCCAGTTTCTGCGCCAGGATCGAGTCGGCGGAATCGTACATTTGAGGCACAGTTACCGTGTCCGAAGTCAATCCCAAAAGCAGAATGGGGGCGTCCGCGGGATTTATTTTGCGATACGTCGGATTGCTCGGGAGGTTTGCTGGAAGCTGGCTGCGTGCTGCATTGATGGATGCTTGTACGTCGCGTGCCGCGGCATCGATGTTCCGGTTCAGGTCGAACTGCAACGAGATTCCAGTGCTTCCCAATTGACTTGAAGAAGTCATCTGATTGATCGCCGCGATGCGTCCAAATTGACGCTCTAGCGGAGTCGCGACGGCCGACGCCATGGTTTGCGGATCAGCCCCCGGCAATGATGCGCCCACGCTGATTACCGGAAAATCCATCTTCGGCAATGACGCCACCGGCAGGAAATTAAACGCAAGGATCCCCGACAGAAGCAGTGCCGCTGCCAAGAGCGATGTGCCGATCGGTCGCCGTATAAATGGTCCTGAGATATTCATGGTCTAGTCGGCCGATATCGGCTCCGGAGGAATCTCGTTACCGATCTGATATTTCGAGAACCTTTGCGCCAGCCGGTCAAACCACAAATAAACTACCGGCGTCGTATATAAGGTGAGCAATTGGCTTAGAAGCAATCCGCCTACGATTGTGATACCTAAAGGTCTCCGCAACTCCGCGCCCGTACCACTGCCCAGTGCGAGTGGCAATCCGCCTAGCAACGCCGCCATCGTCGTCATCATGATCGGCCGGAATCTCAATAAACATGCCTGATAGATCGCTTCCTCTGGCTCTTTATGCTCCACGCGCTCGGCCTCGAGGGCAAAGTCGATCATCATGATGGCGTTCTTCTTCACAATTCCGATCAGCAGAATGATTCCAATCAGTGCCACGACCGTAAGATCGTTTCCCGTAATCATTAGAGCCAGAATCGCGCCCACGCCCGCTGAAGGCAGAGTGGAGAGAATTGTGATCGGATGGATGTAGCTCTCGTACAACACACCAAGCACGATGTACACCGTAATCACGGCTGCAAGAATCAGATAAGGTTCGGAGGCCAGCGAGTTCTGAAAAGCAGCCGCTGTCCCTTGAAACGACGCGTGGATACTGGGCGGTAGCTGAATATCCTTTTCCGCTTGTTGAATCGCCTTTGTCGCGTCACCTAATGATGCCCCAGGAGCCAAGTTGAACGAGAGCGTTACCACAGGGAATTGCCCCTGATGGTTGACGGCCAGCGAAGCGCTCGAAGAATTCATGTGAGTGAACGCCGAAATTGGAACCGGAGCGCCGCTCGTCGTTACTGCGGCGCCGTTCGCCGTCGGAGCACCGCTATTCGGCGTCACCACGCTGGGCCTGATGTAGATATCTCGCAAATTCTGCGGATCCTGCGCAAAATTCGGCAATACCTCCAGAATTACGTGGTACTGGTTCAGCTGCGTGAAAATCGTCGAAACTTGCCGCTGTCCATACGCGTCGTAGAGAGTGTTATCGATCGCCTGAGGATAAATGCCTAGCCGTGATGCAGTATCCCGATCAATCGTGACCGTAGTCTTCAGCCCGCTGGTCAGTTGGTCCGTAGCCACGTCCCGTAGCTCGGGCAGTGATTGCAGCTTTGCGACCAGCTTCGGTGTCCACTGCGCCAATTCCTGCGCGTCCGCATCCTCAATCGAGTATTGAAACTGCGTGCGGCTCACGCGATCTTCCACGGTGAGGTCCTGCACCGGCTGCATGTACAGAGTGATACCTTCGATCTTCGCCAGCTCCGGTTGCAACCGTCGAATGATTGCGGACGCGTCGTCCGAGCGTTCGTCGCGGGGCTTTAGATTGATCTGAATCCGTCCTGAGTTTGGGGTCGTATTCGTTCCATCGACACCGATAAACGACGACAAGCTATCAACGGCTTTATCTTTCAGGATCACCTTGGCCAGTTCCTGTTGGCGCTGTGACATTGCTTCAAACGAGACACTATCCGGAGCCTGAGAGACACCCAGTATGACGCCGGTATCTTGCACCGGAAAGAATCCTTTCGGAACAATCACGTACAGCGCGAGCGTCAACACCAAGGTCGCGGCCGTCACGAAAAGTGTCGCGGTTTGGTGCTTCAGTACCCACTTCACCGTGCGTCCGTAGAACGCAATGATACGGTTGTAGTAATCCTCGGTGACCTGGTAGAAGCGTCCCTCATGCCCTTCTTTCTTGTGCTTCAGCAGCTTGGCGCACATCATCGGCGTCAAGCTCAGCGAAACACCTGCCGAAACCAAAATGGTGACCGCTAGTGTCACCGCGAATTCGCGGAACAGCCGGCCAACGATATCCCCCATGAACAGCAGCGGAATCAGCACAGCAATCAGCGAAACCGTCAGTGAAACAATCGTGAATCCGATCTGCCCCGAGCCTTTCAGCGCCGCGTCTAGCGGAGAATCGCCATCTTCCAGGAAGCGGTCGATGTTCTCGATCATCACGATTGCATCGTCCACCACGAATCCGGTGGAAATTGTCAACGCCATCAGCGTCAGGTTATTCAGACTGTACCCAAGCAGATACATGACCCCGAACGTGCCGATCAGCGAGAGTGGGACCGCAACGCTGGGAATCACAGTCGCGGAGAGATTGCGGAGGAACAAAAACACGACCATCACCACCAGGGCGATGGCCAGCATCAACTCAAACTCAACATCTTTTACCGACGCCCGAATCGTGGTCGTCCGGTCCGTTAGGATCTGTACCTTCACTGCACTCGGCAGCGAGGCCTGCAGTTGCGGCAGCAACTTCTTGATCCGGTCCACCACGCTGATGATGTTGGCGCCAGGCTGTCGCTGGATGTTTACGATTACCGCCGGCGTCAGGGCCGCGGCTTGTCCCCCGTTTGCGGCAGTACCCATCCATGCAGCCAGCTGATCGTTCTCTACACCATCAACGACATTCGCGACATCGCTCAGACGCACGGGAGCGCCGTTGTGATAGGCGACCACGATGGGCTTATATTGATCGCTCGAAAACAACTGGTCGTTAGCGCCAATCGTGTAGGACTGCCGTTGTCCGTCGATCACGCCCTTGGCTTGATCCACGTTTGCCTGCGCTAGTGCAGCCCGCAGGTCCTCAAGGCTGAGTCCGTATGACGCGAGCGCTGTTGGATTTGCCTGAATCCTAACGGCCGGCTTTTGCCCGCCGCTGATCGATACAAGGCCCACGCCTGGCAGCTGAGAAATCTTCTGAGCAAGCGACGTATCCGCCAGGTCTTCGACCTTCGAGAGCGCTAAAGAATCCGACGTAAGGGCCAATGTCAGAATCGGCGCATCTGCTGGATTTACCTTGTTATAGATAGGGGGATTCGGCAGATCCGTCGGCAGATAGGTCGTCGCGGAATTGATGGCGGCCTGTACCTGCTGCTCTTCCACGTCGATGTTCTGATCAAGACCGAACTGGAGCGTAATGACCGAGCTTCCATACGAGCTCGTCGATGTCATCTGGCTCAAGCCCGGCACCTGCCCGAACTGGCGTTCCAGCGGCGAAGTCACAGACGACGCCATCACCTCGGGAGCTGCCCCGGGATAAAAAGTCACTACTTGAATTGTTGGATAGTCAACCTCAGGCAGGGCAGAGACCGGCAGCTGCATGAACGCAACCCAGCCCACTAGCAGCACACCAACCATCAGCAGTGTGGTCGCAACCGGCCGGAGAATGAATAACCGTGAGGGACTCATGAACCTGGATTCGCCGACGGACGCCCGCCAGAATTGGATGTGCTCGTCGAGCCTTGCGAGTTCGCTGTCCGCCGTCCGACTGGCCCTGTCGTGGCAGTCCCGGCGCTTGGCGTGACATTACGGGGCTCAATTCGACTGCCACGCTGCAGCTTGTCCTGACCATCCGTGACAACCGTGTCGCCGGGGTTGACTCCGTCACTGACTACCGTGATGTCCCCCTGAGTCAGCGCTATAGTTACGGGCTTGTCCTGTACGGTCTTATCGGAATTAACGGCGTAAACGAATGTTCCTTGTGGGCCGCGCTGGATAGCTGCAGTTGGCACTACCGTGCTGTTTTTTCGAGTCTCAACCAGCAAGTCGGCGTTAACAAACTGGTTTGGCCACAGCTTGTTGTCCTTGTTGTCGAATACCGCCTTTAGCTTCGCAGTTCCAGTCGTCGGGTCGATCTGGTTGTCGATTGTCAGCAACTTCCCTGTCGCAAGCTTGGTCTGGTCGTCTCGGCTGAACGCATCCAGTTCCAGCGTTCCTTTGGTCATCGCCTTCGCCACTCGCGGGAGCACATCTTCCGGAAGCGTGAAGATCACCGCGATCGGCTGCAACTGCGTCAGAATCAACATGGGATTCGTATCCGCCGCATGCACAATATTTCCGGGATCTACCTGCCGCAGACCGACCCGGCCATTGAAAGGGGCAGTGATGTGGCAGTAAACGATATTCAGTTTCGCCGCATCGATTTGCGCCTGGTCGTTGCGCACAGTCCCGTCCAGTTGGTCAACCAAGGCTTTCTGTGTATCCACCTGTTGCTGGGCGATGCTGCCAGAAGGCAGAAGGGCCGTGTACCGATCAAGGTTCAACTTTGCGTCCCGCAGTTGAGCCTGATCGCGGAACAACTGCGCCTGCAACTGCTCGACCTGCACCTCGTAAGGCCGGGAGTCAATCTCGATCAGCAGGTCTCCTTCGCGAACGTCTTGTCCTTCGCGGAAGTTCACCTTCATGATCTGCCCGTCCACCCGGCTCTTGATGTTCGCGGTATTAAATGCAGTTACAGCGCCCAAGCCGGACAGATAAACGGGCACGTTTTGTTGTTGCACGGGTGCAACTGCCACGGAAACAGCCCGTGGAGGCCCCGCTGCCTGCGCCCGTTGTTGTTTGGGGTCGGCCGAACTGCAGCCAACGAAATACGCGCAAACCGCCGCAAGAATCGCAATCGCCGCAAGGCGCGGTATCCTAGTCGCCTTGGCGCCGTTATTAGGGCCGTCGATTATCTTCAATTCTGTCACCACCGTCCTTAAGCCAGGTCAAAAAAAGAGGCCTAGATATTAGACGTAAGCATTGTAGGCTCGGTTTCTGGCAACTCAGTCCAAAGAGGGCAGGAATTTCTCATGCCGCGGAGGCCTCCAGCCGACTGGGCTGGAGACAACGTGTTGTCGCTAAAGCAGAACCGTGCTCTTCTAGGATCAACCGCATGCCCTTGGCGGGTCAATACTGCACGGCAAGTTTTACATACTTTTACTTGCCTTGACTTTTCATGAACTTAGGCGGATTTAAGAGCCTGAGACACGGGATGTCGAGCCTCAAAGGCAGCGATTTCAGCTTCGTGCTGCAAAGTCAGTCCAATGTCATCGAGCCCGTTCAACAGGCAATGTCTCACGAAAGGGTCAACCGGGAAGTTTGTACGGTACCCCTGATCATCCCGAACCTCACATTGCTCCAGATCAATGGTCAGTTCGTAGTTGTCGATCTCCTGCGCTCGACGCATAACCGTAGCAACTTCGGCATCGCGGAGCTTTACGGTCAAGAAACCGTTCTTCGTCGAGTTGTTGGCGAAGATATCGGCAAACGATGAGGAAATCACTGCCCGGAACCCAAAATCCGAAAGAGCCCAAACCGCGTGTTCCCGCGACGACCCACACCCGAAATTCTTTCCCGCCACCAGTATGCTTGCTCCCTCATAGCGCGGGTCATGCAAGATGAAATCCGGATTCTTCTCTCCATCCGCCCCAAACCGCCAGTCGTAGAACAGAAACTGGCCGAAGCCGGTTTTTTCGATCCGCTTCAAAAACTGCTTTGGGATAATCTGATCCGTATCAATGTTGACCCGCTCCAAAGACGCCACACGTCCGCGATGCACGGTAAATGGTTTCATTTCGTAATCCTATGCCGTCTGTCATTCTGAGGCACCCGCGTCTAGCGCGGGTCGAGGACCTTACGGCTGTGTTAGTCGCATGCGCTGTCGACCGGCCTCGTCGACCTGCACGTCACTGAAACTTCCAGTTCCGTATATCTGTGAAGTGCCCCGCGATGGCCGCCGCCGCTGCCATCATCGGACTCACCAGATGCGTCCTTCCACCCCGTCCCTGCCGTCCCTCAAAATTCCGATTGCTCGTGGAGGCACAACGCTCCCCGGGCTGCAAAATGTCTGGATTCATTCCCAGACACATCGAACACCCAGACTCGCGCCACTCGAATCCTGCCTCCTGAAAAATCTTGTGCAGCCCTTCCTGCTCGGCAGCACGCTTTATCGCCTGTGATCCCGGTACCACCATAGCGCGAACCTTCGAACTCACGTGATGTCCCTTCGCCACCCGCGCCGCAGCCCGAAGATCCTCAATCCGCGAATTCGTGCATGACCCGATGAACACCCGATCGATCCCGATGTCCTCAATTCGCTTTCCGGGCTCCAATGCCATGTACTGCAATGCGAGCTCGGCGGCACGACGGTCTTCTTGCTGCATGCTCTTTATTTCCGGAACACGGCCCGTCACCGGAGCCACCATGCCCGGGTTCGTTCCCCACGTCACAAATGGGCAAAGCTGTGCGGCATCAACCTTCACGATCTTGTCGAATGTCGATCCTTCGTCAGTCGGGAGGTTTCGCCACCGATCGAGAGCCTGATCCCACTCATCGCCAACTGGGACATAGCGCCTTCCTGCGACATACGCGATCGTTGTCTCGTCGGGCGCGACCATCCCTGCCCGTGCACCTGCCTCGATGCTCATATTGCAAAGCGTCATTCGGCCTTCCATCGAGAGTGCGCGCACCGCGGGCCCCGTATACTCAATCACGTGCCCGGTCGCACCATCGGTCCCGATCTGCCCGATGATTCCCAGCGCAAGATCCTTTGCGGTCACTCCTTCGCTGAGTTGCCCGTGCACCTCGATCTTCATCGTCTTGGGCTTCTGCTGCGCCAGACACTGGGTCGCCAGCACGTGCTCGACTTCCGAAGTCCCGATTCCAAAAGCCAGAGATCCAAAGGCGCCGTGCGTGCTCGTGTGGCTGTCACCGCAAACGATTGTCATCCCAGGTTGAGTCAGCCCGAGTTCAGGGCCGATCACGTGCACAATCCCTTGTTCTGCGGAATCCATGTCAAACAAGCGAATCCCAAACTCTTTGCAATTTCGCTGCAGAGCAGCGATTTGATTCGCCGCGATCAAGTCGGTAATCGGAGTTCCGCGGGGCTCGGTGGGAACATTGTGATCCACAGTGGCGACTGTACGGCGGGGCTGTCGCACCTTACGCCCAGCCGCGCGCAAGCCGTCAAAGGCCTGCGGCGAAGTCACTTCGTGCACGAGGTGCAAATCGATGTACAGGATTGGCGACCGACCGTCCGGTTGGGCTACCAGGTGGTCGTCCCAAATTTTCTCAAATAATGTACGCGTAGTTCCCATATCTCAGGATGGAAGAAAAACCGGTAGAGACCAGTTTTTCACAGCCAGAGGGATCTGGGCAAGGCTCCCAAGCCAACTTACAGCTCGATCAAGAGCATTTTCGGTTCTACAGTCTGAATCGATCTGAGCGGTCTGAGGTGCGACCTCAGTCCTGTGTGTTGCTTCCATGATGAAATAGAGGGGTGCAACTCAAGGAAGGACTTAACAGAGCGATAGCCCAGCTCGCTACCAACAACGTTCCATCTCCCCGGATGAACGCGGAGTTGCTGCTCATGTTCACCCTGAGCTGCGATCGCGCCTACTTGTTTGCGCATCCGGAACGAGAGCTAAGCGGCGAGGAGAGTTCGCGTTACGAATCAGCTTTGGCAGAACGCTCCCGCGGGGTGCCGGCGCAATACATCACCGGACACCAGGAATTCTGGGGGATGGATCTGATTGTCGGTCCGGCCGTATTGATTCCGCGACCAGAAACAGAACACGTCGTGGAGACGGTTCTAGAGTTGAGTTCAGCCGAGGTGAGTCGGAGAAGCCGTGCGAACCCATGCCGAATTGTGGATGTGGGTACGGGCTCAGGTTGTATTGCTCTCGCGCTAGCGGGAGAGTTTCCGCAGGCGGAAATATTTGCGACGGATATCTCTCCGGCCGCACTAGAGATTGCTCGCGCGAATGCTGCAAGGCTGCAGTTGGAGGAAAGGATCGATTTTCGCGAAACAGACCTGCTTGACGGGTTGAACGGAGGATTCGACGTTGTCGTTTCGAATCCGCCGTATGTTGGAGAATCAGAGAAGGACACCGTGCAGCTCGAGGTCCGAAAATTTGAGCCGCGGAGTGCCGTCTTTGCCGGTCCAAACGGGACAGAGGTGATTGAGCGGCTGATTCCACAGACGCGGGCAGCTCTGCATGCGGGCGGATGGCTAGTCATAGAGATTAGTGGGACGATCGCAGAAGGGGTCCGTGCTTTGCTGAATGGTTGGCAGGAGATCGAGATTATCCGAGATCTACAGTCTATTCCTCGGGTCGTGCGTGCTCGCAAGCCGCTTGTTTGAGATTATCGGCGCACCGCGGCTGGTTGAATCTCTTCGACATCGACTATATCGGTGGGATATTTGCCTGTGTAGCAGGCTGAGCAGTATGAAATCTTTTCCCCTTCTCCGCAGGCCTTCTTGAGCCCTTCCAACGATAGATAAGCGAGTGAGTCTGCGCCGATATAATCGCGGATCTCGTCAATCGACTTGTTGGCGGCAATGAGTTGCTTCTTTGAAGGCGTGTCGACGCCGTAATAGCAGGGCGAAATCGTGGGCGGGCAGGAGATGCGCAGGTGTACCTCGGCGGCTCCCGCGTTGCGAACCATGCGGACAATTTTTCGGCTCGTAGTGCCGCGCACGATGGAATCGTCGATCAATACGACTCGCTTGCCTTGCAGCAAAGAACGCACAGGGTTGAGTTTCAGCCTCACTCCAAAATCTCGGACGCTCTGCCTGGGCTCGATGAACGTGCGACCTACGTAGTGGTTCCGGATGAGTGCGAAGCGGAATGGGATGCCGCTCTCGGCCGCATAGCCCACCGCGGCGGTCACACCGGAGTCGGGAACAGGAACGACCAGATCTGCATCAACGCCCGTCTCGCGAGCCAGCTGGCGCCCCAATTCTTCGCGGCTCGACTGCACGGAACGGCCAAACACCAGACTGTCGGGGCGAGAGAAGTAGACATGCTCGAAGATGCAACTAGACTGGGGGGCAGCGGTGGAATAGAAGCGTGAGCTGATTCCCTCGCCGCTAACGATAATCAATTCACCCGGCTTGACGTCTCGGACATACTCAGCTCCGATGAGATCGAAGGCGCACGTTTCCGATGCGAACACAACCGTGTCACGCTTTTGCCCTTCGAGAGCGGGGATCCGGCCCATGGCGAGCGGGCGGAAGCCGCGGGGATCACGAACGGCGAAAACGCGGTCGTTACTCATCATCACAAGCGAGAATGCACCATCTACGCGCCGCAAAGCGTCGGCCATCGCCTCAGGAAGAGTGTGTTCCTTAGAAAGCGCGATTAGGTGAACGATTACCTCTGTATCGCTGTTGGTCTGAAAAATCGATCCCTGGCTCTCGAGGCGGGCGCGAAGTGGGCCGGCATTCACAAGATTTCCGTTATGTGCCACGGCGATTGCGCCCTTGTTGGACTGCACAAGGATGGGTTGCGCGTTCAACAAAGCTGAGTCGCCGGCCGTCGAGTAACGTGTATGGCCAATGGCCAGCGTCCCGCGCAACTTGGCGAGCACGTCCTCTGTGAAAATATCGGCCACCGTGCCCATGGCCTTATGAGACCGGGCTGAGAGGCCATCAGAAGTCACGATGCCTGCAGACTCCTGGCCCCGATGCTGCAAGGCGTGGAGTCCGAGGTAGGCAAGCTTTTCGGCTTCCGGATGCGAAAAGATTGCCACCACTCCGCATTCATCATGAAACTTATCGGCAATGTTCATTTTGCTGTTGGCCCTTGACCTTAAATTCGAAGCACTCAACCGTCAGTCTCCTGCAACCAGTTCGGGATCTGTTCTTAGCGCAGACTGCAGAGCTGACTCGTATGCATCATTCAAATCAGAGACCGCCGCGGAAATAACGCTTCTGCCATCCAAGGAGATCTCAAGCCTGTCCGTGACCGTCTCTCCTACTATGTCCGCTGAGATACGGTGCTTCGCGCATACTTCTTTGATTCGCGCGACCTCTCTTAGGTCGCAAGAGACCAGGATGCGACTCGCATCCTCTCCAAAAAGGGCATATTCGTCGAGAAGGCCGCCCGAAGTGAGGTTTAGCCGGGCACCGACACCTTTCGGGAACGCCTTTTCTGCAAGAGCCACAGCTATGCCGCCATCTGAGCAATCGTGCACAGATTCTACGAGGCCCTGGCGAATCAGTTCGATTGTCGCCTTTTGCAAGGCGGCTTCTTGCTCCAGATCAAGTTCGGGAGGATATCCCCAAACCGTTCCTAGGATCTCCTTTGCGTATTCCGAAGAGCCGAATGTACTCTGCGCATCGGTGATATCGCCCGCATCGCCAGTGTGCAACAGCACGATCGTGCTTCCCGGGGAGGAGAAGTGCACCTTGGCGGCCCTGTGTACGTCCTCCAGAATTCCTACCACGCCAAGCACGGGGGTGGGGTAGATGCCTTCACCGAGAGTCTCGTTATAAAAACTGACATTGCCCCCCGTGATTGGAATTTCCAGCTCTTCGCAAGCTTTTGTCAGTCCATCGATCGTTTGAGAGAACTGCCACATAATGTGTGGTTTCTCAGGATTGCCGAAGTTCAGACAATTGGTCGCCCCCACCGGAGTTGCACCGGAGCAGGCGACTTTCCTGGCAGCTTCGGCTACGGCATGCATGGCGCCGAGTCGAGGATCGAGATAGCACCAGCGTCCGTTCCCATCGAGAGCCATCGCCAGGCCACGATCCGTCCCTTTGATACGAATGACGCCGGCGTCGCCAGCACCCGGAGCCTCGACCGTATTGGTCTGCACCATGTGGTCATACTGTTGCCAGACCCAGCGCTTGCTGCAGATGTTCGGGCTCGCAAGAAGTTCCTTGAGCGTCGCCGTCCAGTCTCGTCTTTGACCGAGAGTGATGTGTTCCGGTCTTTCTCGCGACACCGGAGGTTCCCAGCGTGCCAGCGGACGCTTGTAAACCGGAGCCTCGTCGGTTAACGCCTGATTCGGAATCTCGGCGACGACGTTGCCGTGTTCGAGGATGCGTAGTTTGTTGTCGGAAGTGACTCTCCCGATCTCTGCTGCATCTAGGCCCCACTTCTCAAAGACTCGATAGACCTCGTGCTCACGGCCCTTCTGCGCGACAAGCAGCATGCGCTCTTGCGACTCGCTGAGCATGATCTCGTATGGGGTCATTCGGGTTTCTCGCTGCGGGACGCGGTCAAGCTCGATCTCGATTCCAACACCACCGCGACCACCCATCTCGCAGGTAGAACAGGTGAGTCCGGCGGCACCCATATCTTGAATGCCGACAATTGCGCCCGTCTGCATTGCTTCCAGGCACGCTTCGAGGAGCAACTTCTCGAGGAATGGATCGCCAACTTGGACGTTGGGGCGCTTGGCCTCGGATGCCTCGCTAAACTCTTCGCTGGCCATGGTTGCGCCGTGGATGCCGTCTTTACCGGTCTTTGCGCCGACGTAGATGACTGGATTGCCCTCACCGGCGGCACGGGCGTAGAAGATTTCGTTCTTCTTGACCAGCCCTAGCGCGAAAGCGTTCACCAGCGGATTGCCCGAATAGCAGGATTCAAACTTGGTTTCGCCGCCAAGATTTGGGACTCCAAAGCAATTGCCGTAGGAGGCGACGCCACTCACCACGCCTTCGAGAATGGAATGGTTCTTATGAAGTTCCTTCTGAGAAGTGCATTCAGTGCCCAAAATCGGACCGAAACGCAAGGAGTCCATCACCGCGATCGGTCTGGCGCCCATGGTAAAGATATCGCGTAGAATTCCACCTACACCCGTTGTTGCACCCTGGAAAGGTTCAATAAACGAGGGGTGATTGTGCGATTCAATCTTGAAGGCACAAGCCCAGCCATCCCCAATATCGATAATTCCGGCGTTTTCTCCGGGGCCCTGAAGAACTCTTTTGCTGCGCGTAGGCAAGCGTTTCAAATGGACTCGGGAGGACTTGTAGGAGCAGTGCTCACTCCACATTACGCTGAAGATGCCTAGTTCGGTAATCGTCGGCTCCCGACCACCAAGAAGCTGCCTGATCTTTTCGTATTCGTCGGGCGAGAGGCCATGTTGCCGGATAGTCTCGGGGGAGAAAGCAGAAGTCAAAGAAGTAGGCATGGAGGAGCTTCTATTGTCGCATTTTGGACTGTGGCAGGTATAGAGGTGTTTGCACCGGGATAAGGGCTCAGTTTGGCAACATCCTGCTACGATTCTCCAAGATGAAATCTATTGTCGTCGGTACTGCAGGCCATATCGATCATGGGAAGACGGCGCTGGTAAAGGCTCTGACTGGCATGGATGCGGACCGTTTGGAAGAGGAAAAACGGCGTGGAATCACGATCGATCTCGGTTTTGCACATACGGAGCTGACCGGGACCGAAGGTGCGAAGATCCAGATCGGATTCGTCGACGTTCCTGGACACGAGCGATTCGTGCGCAATATGCTGGCGGGCGTGGGAGGCATTGATCTGGTTCTACTGGTGATTGCAGCGGACGAGTCGATCAAACCCCAGACCAGAGAGCACTTCGACATCTTGCAGTTGCTGGGCGTCAAGCGCGGGATCACGGTCCTTACGAAGTCCGACGCCGTGGATTCGGAAACCTTGGACGTGGTTCGACTTGAAGTAGAAGAATTCTTGCGCGGTACATTTCTCGAGTCACCAAAGTCCCCGATAGTCCCTGTTAGCGCATTAACTAGCTCTGGTTTAGAGGATCTGAAGCGGGCATTGATCGCTGTTGCGGCGCAGATCGAGGCGAGAGATACGAAGGCCATTGCGCGTCTGCCGATCGACCGGGTGTTCACAATGAAGGGATTTGGCACCGTTGTTACCGGAACACTCGTGTCGGGCACCATTCGTCAGGAAGATGAACTTGAAGTGTTTCCAACGGGCCGCAAGGTCCGAGTCAGAGGGGTGCAGGTCCACGGGCGACAAGCAAATTCGGCTGCCGCAGGCCAGCGGACCGCATTGAACTTGGTTGGAGCCAGTACCGAAGATCTATTACGCGGCATGATGCTGGCCGCACCGCAGACTTTTTCAGCGACGCGCACCATCGACGTTCACATGCGACTATTGTCGTCAGCGCCACATGCCCTCAAGAAGCGAGCAAGAGTTCATTTTCATGCTCATTCCATGGGAGAAGTCGGGGAAGTAACTTTTCAGCCTTCTTTACAGCCCAATCCCGCCTTGGTCGGCAAGAATGACAATGTACAAATGGCGCCTGGATCGGAAGCTTTTGCTCGCATTCGGCTGCCGGAGCCGGCGCTACTTCTGCCCGGGGACCGGTTCATTATCCGTCAATTTTCGCCCGTAACGACCATCGGAGGAGGCATTGTTCTCGATGCGGCTCCCATCGCGCGGCTCAAACAAAGCGCTGTCGATAGCTTGCTGAGGTACGCAGCCGATGGAAATATAGCAGGGGTACTGAAAACACGCATCGCACGGCGCGGGTATGGGGGACTAACACTTGAGCAGGCAGTCTCCGAAACCGGGTTGCGGAACGAGTCTGTCGTCGCTTATCTGTCTGACCCGATAGCAAAGGGCGAAGTGCTGAGGTTTAGTGACCTTTTTGTTCACTCCGGGGCTGCTTCCGCGCTGCGTCAACTCATACCGGAAAGCCTCGCAGCCTTTCATCGCCAAAATCCCCTCGCCCCTGGAATTGGCAAAGAAGTTCTTCGCGAGAAATTCAGCCTCAGCCCAGTAGTCTTTACTGCAACACTCAATCTGTTGCTGGCGGATCGAACGATCGAAGTGCAAGGGGACTTGGTGCGGCTACCCGGCCATGGAGTGGTGATGAAGGACGAAGAGGCTGAATCCAAGAAACAGATCGAAGAAGCGTTCGCTGGCGCAGGGCTTAAGGTTCCGGCGCTGCAAGAAGTCCTGGCGGGATTGAAGGTGGACCGGGTGCGTGCGCAGAAGATCGTGACGCTGCTATTGCGAGAGCGAATATTGGTCAAAGTTTCGGAAGAACTCGTGTTTCATCGGGTAACGTTGGAAGAACTGCGGCGGCTCGTTGCGGCACAAAAAGCGAAATCACCAAAGATGGATGTGACACTGTTCAAAGAGTTGACGGGCGTAAGCCGAAAATACGCGATTCCACTGCTGGAATATCTGGACAGGGAACGCGTAACCCGCCGCGTGGGGGACGTGCGAGAGATTCTGTGACAGTCGGCTAGACCTTCTCTTCCGGGAATTCCAATTCCAGTTCCAACGGATCGGTGAAGCGATTAGTGAGATTTGCCAGTCCGGTCAGCAAGTGGATGTCAACGATCTCTGGTTCGGAGAAGGACTTTTTTAGCAGGATAAAGTCAGCATCGCTGACGTCGTGCGGGGTTCGTGTCAGTTTTTCAACATAAACTAGAGCGCTACGTTCTTTCTCGCCGAACCGCGAATAGTCGCCGTTCTTCAAGGCGGACCAATCCTCCGCCGTAAGGCCGACACGTTTGGAGGAAGACAGATGGTGCTGAGTGCAGTAATAACAGCCGTTGATCATCGAAACGCGGAGGTAGATGAGTTCGTAGAGCTTGCGGTCGAGCGAACGGCCAACGCTCGCGTAAAAGCCAAGAAAATTCTTCAGCATCTCCGGGCGATGGGCAAGCGCCTTTTGCGCATTTCCTGGTTTACCGCGGAGCGTTTTTTCGTAGATCTCCTTTACCTCTTGCGATGCGGTTTCCGGTGAGACCAGAGTAATGCGAGCCATCGATTCCTCCTGAAGAGAGTTTTTCATCATAACCGAAGCGGAGAAGCAAGAGGCGCTCCGGGTAAGTTCGTGGTTACGTGGGTTTTAACCAGCCGCGATTCGACGGTATGAGTCAAAATAGATGTCAATGGTATCTATCAAAATCATTGGTGCGGGGCTCGCGGGATCGGAAGCTGCGTGGCAGTGTGCGCGACGCGGATTAGATGTCGAGTTGTTTGAGATGCGCCCGATGCGATCTACGCCAGCACATCAGACAGCAGATTTTGCAGAGTTGGTGTGTTCGAATTCGTTGAAGTCAGACAGCGAGAATACAGCGCCGTGGCTACTGAAAGAAGAGCTGCGGAGGGCGGGCTCGCTGTTGCTGGAAATTGCACGTGCCTGTGCTGTCCCTGCAGGGCATGCCTTGGCGGTGGACCGCGTGACGTTTGCCGCCCGCGTAACGGAGGAGATTTCGCGCGAACCGCGAATCCATGTGCGCCGAGAGGAAGTGTTGCGCGTCGATGAGAGCGCGGGCGTTACCATCATCGCCACTGGTCCACTTACTTCGGATGCCTTGGCGGCCGAAATCGCACGCCTGAGTGCGTTAAACAACGGTGGAGAGACCGGGCCAGCCTCATCTCCAGGTACAAACTTGTACTTCTATGACTCAATCAGCCCGATTGTGGAAGCGGAATCCATCGATATGTCGCGTGTGTACATGGCAGCCCGTTATGACAAAGGGTCGGCCGACTACATCAATTGTCCGATGTCGAAGGAGGAGTACGACAAGTTCTACGACGCTCTGGTGGCCGCACAATCCGTCGAACAGAAAGACTGGGAGAAGCTTAATTATTTCGAGGGTTGTTTACCCATCGAAGAGATTGCCCGGCGTGGACGGGACACTCTGCGTTTCGGTCCGATGAAGCCCGTTGGATTGAAAGATCCTCGCACTGGCAAGATGCCTTATGCCGTTGTGCAGTTGCGACAAGAAAATCTGCGGGCCGATTCTTACAATTTGGTGGGGTTCCAAAATCACCTGAAATTTGGCGAGCAAGCAAGAGTCCTTCGTCTCATTCCGGGCCTTGAGAATGCAAAATTCCTGCGCTACGGACAGATCCATCGCAACACATACATCAATTCCCCCTCCTTATTGCGTGAGACGTTGCAGATGAGACAGCACCCGCGGGTATTCTTTGCGGGACAGATTTGTGGAGTTGAGGGCTACGTAGAGTCCATTGCTACGGGACTACTCGCGGGTGTGCATGCGGCCGCCATAGCTTCCTGCTCCGAACTAGCAGCTGCTCCGCGCGCCTCCGCGTTTGGATCGTTGACGCATTACGTGACTCATGCGGAATCGAAGAACTTCCAACCCGCCAATATCACGTTTGATCTGCTGCCACCCTTAGAGCAGAAGATTCGAGATCGCAAAGAGCGTCACCGCCTGCAGTGCGAGCTTGCGCTCAAGGAGTTCGATCTCTGGCTGGCAAGAGTGGCGATCCCTGTGCAAGTTTCTGCGGAAACTTAAGTTCTTAGAAACCTCCGGCTCGGGGATCCGGAGCGATTTTGCATGAACAAAAGACGCGCCAGGCACGTATCTCAAGCTAGCGGCCCATCGGATTACTTTCTCCGGGGCACCGCGTCCAAGTTACTGCCGTGACTCTGCATGATCTCATTCTCGATGTGTTCCGCACCTTGTGGTCCCATAAACTGAGGGCGTTCCTCACCATGTTTGGAATCGCATGGGGGATCGTTTCGATCGTCCTGATGGTGGCGGCCGGTGAGGGACTGCGCAAAGGGCAAGAGGAACAGGCCAGAAATCTCGGCAAAGACGTAATGATCGTTTTCCACGGACGTACCAGTCTGCAGGCGGGAGGGATGCATGCAGGCCGCATTGTTCATTGGGAAGATGCAGATGTCCCCGTTGTTCAAGCTGAGTCGACCGATTGCGAGTATGCGATACCCGAACTCGAACAGAACACCGTTAGAACGCATTCGAACTACAACAATGCTGCGTTCACCGTAACGGGTTCTTATCCGCCTTTTGGTTACATCCGCAGCCTCGATGTCGGGCAGGGCCGTTTTTATGACTGGGACGACATGCGAGAAGCACGTCGCGTGGCGTTTCTTGGCTCGGATGCCTCCAAGCAATTGTTCCCCGGTCGAAATCCGGTTGGCGAGTCGATCTATCTGAATGACTTTCCCTACACTGTCATCGGGGTCATGGCGAAGAAAAAACAGGATTCAAGCTATGACGGCTGGGACGTAAACAAAGTTTTCTTGCCCTTTTCAGCCATGCGCCGCGATTTTCCCGATAAACCCCCGGGGACAGATTCGACCTTCGACCAACTCCTGGTTACTCCCAAGTCGGTCGAGCAACACGGGGCTTGCAAGCACGAAGTCCGCGTAGCGCTGGCTCGAATGCATCGCTACGACCCCAACGACAAGGAGGCTTGCCCGATCTGGGACACCGTCCAGGAAGCGCAGGCCTTCAAAACAATGACCGATGGAATGAAGTTTTTCCTGGGAGCGGTTGGGATCGTAACCCTACTACTCGGGGGCATTGGGGTGATGAACGTGATGCTCGTCGCGGTTCGGGAGCGAACGCGCGAAATCGGCGTTCGGAAGGCAATTGGAGCTCCTGCCGGAACCATTCTGCGTCAGTTTTTTATCGAGGCATTAATCATTGCGCTGCTGAGCGGCGGAATAGGCCTCGGAGTGGCATTTGGATTCTGTGCACTTGTAAACACGCTTCCTATGCCGGACTTCTTCGCCGGCTTGATTCCGAGTTGGAGTTCGGGGCTGACTGCGGCGGGATTGCTGGGAGCGATTGCCGTCGGGGCGGCGTTATATCCCGCACGACGAGCGGCATCGATCGATCCGATCGAAGCACTGCGGTATGAGGCGGGAGGTTGAGAGTGCCAACTTCCGCGAACAGAGAGTCAATTTCTGAACGGCTGACTGCATGTTGATTGAAATCATTCTCGAAGCTTGGATCGCATTGAAGCGCAACATCACGCGAAGCTTTCTCACGATGCTTGGCATCGTATGGGGAATTGCGACGGTAACGCTTCTCATTGCGTACGGCAGCAGCTTCCGAAGCGTGCTGGTCCACGGCTTCGATGCTTTTGGGAAGAGTGTTGTGATCTGCTGGCCGCAGCAGACTAGCGAGCAGCCGGGTGGTCAGCGTGCCGGCAAGAAGGTCGTTCTCGAACAGGCTGACTTGGAAATGGTCAAGGCGACGGCTCCACTGGTGAAGCATGTTTGCCTCGAAACGGTTAGTCGGCCGGGCATTGCGTATGGCGATCGCATGGTGGGAACCGCACCGGTTCGGGGAGTGTGTCCAGAATACGGAGAGATGCGGAACGAGGTGCCTCTGGAGGGGCGTTGGATCGACGCCGAAGATGAAGTGGAGCGTCGGCGTGTGATTTTCCTGGGAGGAAGGCTCAAGGAACAACTTTTCAGCGGACGGCCTGCAGTCGGCGAAACCGTGCAGGTGTCGGGCGTGCGCTTCACCGTGATTGGTGTGATGGCTCGAAAAATTCAGCTGAGCAACTATTTTTCAAGCGACGACGATTCGTCATGGATCCCCTACTCCGCAGCTGGGGATTTGTGGAACACCCGTTATGCCGCCGTAATGGTCTTTGAGCCGATCGCGCCGCAGTTCGAAAAAAAGGCAATGGCTCAGGTTTTGGCGGCGGTGGCGACGCGACAGAATTTCTCTCCAACCGATCCAAAGGCCTTTCAAATGTTCGGACGAGACGAGTTCCGTCCGGTAATCGATGCGCTAACAATTGGATTACAGGTCTTATTAACGTTCATTGGCACCCTGACGCTTGGCATCGGCGGTGTTGGTGTCATGAACATTATGCTGGTCTCAGTCGACGAACGAATTCGTGAGATAGGCTTACGCCGCGCTCTCGGCGCACGCAAGCGGCATATCAAGCTGCAATTTCTTGCTGAGACTCTTTTGATCATGTTATTGGGCGGTGCGATTGGTGTGCTTCTTTCTTACCTTATTGCGTGGTCCGTAGGGACACTGCCGATGATGGGGCCCCTGTTTGAGGACGATTCTGGAAAGGGAGACATTCACCTGCGAATTTCAATGATGACTGTCGTCCTTTCTACTGCCGCGTTGCTCGTCGTGGGTGTGGCTAGCGGTCTGGTACCTGCGCTGCGCGCGTCGAAGCTCGACCCGGTAGAGGCGTTGCGTTACGAGTGAGAGCCCGACGCTTTCATGATGGCCCGCGCGTCACGAACGAGAACCTGTACAGGAATTGATTTGGGTGCAGGTTCCAATTACCTTTGCTGGGAGCCGTTCGTGTCGAGGTGAGACATGCCGATTTCTGCGGTAGATACGATCTCTCTGGCTTTTGAGCACACCAAGCGACAATTATTCCAGCCATTCCGATTCGGGCAATGGACTCGTTTGGCGATCGTGGGTCTGCTCGCCGGAGAATTGGGTTCCGGCGGCAGTTTCCACTTACCTTCTAATTTCAGTTCTGCACAGCGTGGTAGCCAAGGTCCTCTAGGTATTCCGAAGATTGATCCTGCATTGCTGGCCGGGCTCATTGCGACGATCGTCGTAACCGGTCTAATTTTCATGGTCGTTATGACCTATATCAGCAGCGTGATGCGGTTCATATTGTTCGACGGCGTGTTGCGGAAGGAGTGCCACATTCGTCAAGGATGGAACAGTCGGCAAGGGCCCGGACTGAACTACTTTTTCTGGAGTCTGGCACTTGGGTTCGGGACCCTTGGCGCAATTATCGTCTTACTTGGAATTCCCCTGGCCTTAGCTTTCTCGGCGGGATGGTTGACGCATCCGCGGGATCACGTTCCCAATCTAGTTCTCAGTGGGATTGCTGTTTTAGGGTTGCTATTGGTCTTGGTTGTGGGTGTGGCTATCGTTCATGTTCTTACAAAAGACTTTGTGGTCCCGCAGATGGCGCTGGAGGAAATCGGGCCAATCGAAGGATGGAAGCGATTGTGGCCGATGCTGCAAGCCGAGAGAGGTGCGTACGGTGTTTACATCTTAATGAAGATTGTATTGGCGATGGGGGCCGCCATCGCTGTTGGGATCGCATCGGTGATCGTGGGAGTTCTGTTTGCCATTCCCGTGATTGGGATCGCGGTAGGAGCAGTGATCGGCGGCAAAACAGCCGGCTTGACTTGGAACGCACTCACAATTACTGCGGCTGTTGTAGCGGCATGCATTCTCATTGCAATATTCATGTGTCTGATCGCAATGGTTTCGGTGCCGGTCGTCGTCTTCTTTCCCGCGTACTCGATTTATTTCTTTGCGGCTCGCTATTGGCCTCTGAGTTCGGCCCTGTATCCGTCGACGGTATCCACCGCCACGAATCCATTGCCACCGGATATCCCACCGGCACCAGCGCCGGCGTGATCGTTTTGCGCGACTGAGGTTATCCATTGACTGCTGGGTGTTGACTTCTTATGGTTTTCCGCGTGTCCACGAAAACCGGCGGCCAACGATGCATTTCACAATCAGGTGATCGGTGGAACTCGTTGTTCCAATCCCAACGCCGAAATTAAATTCCCATTGCGGCCCCAGATCGAGGTCGATACTGGGGAAAAATTGTTGTTGCTGCTCGCGCAACGGGTCAAACCCAGTGAGCGGGCCGTAGGAGGCATAGTACTCGAGCCCCCCCGCAATTTTCTTGGTGAAGTCGTAGCTCACCTTCACGTTGGGAGAGAATTCAACGCCCTTGTTCACGCTCGGCCCGTGGAAAGAGCGATCAAGGGTCGGGTTGAAAGATAGATACCAAGGCCCAAGTTTCTTGTCCACGATAGGGCGGATCTCCCAAGTCCATGTGTCGGCCGAGAATTCTGGCCGCTGGTAACCGATTTCCTGGGACAAACTCACTCCCACCGGCCAATGCCAACTCTCGGGAACGCGCACTCGCGGACGGATGTGATCGCCTACCCACTGCCAGCCACCATCCGATTGAATACTGCTGAAAACGTAAAAGCCGACCTCCGACCAGTTATTGACTCCCTGCGTGAGTTCCAACGTCTCGTGCACGGCGTGATTTGTAGGGAGCACGCCATCCTGTATGGTTTTGCTGCCCTCAACCGTGAAGTTGGAATGAATCTCGACCATCGTGGTACGCGGTGGAACGGTGTCGGCTCCGTAGACCTGGATTTCGTAGTTGTCTTGAGCGCAAGCCAGAGCAGTAAAGCCAGAGCAAGCGAGAAGTAGAAAAACGGCGAAGCGCGATAGGTCAGTCATCGGTGGGCCGGGATAGTGAATGTGGTTCGCTACTGCCATCCATGATGCATGGCTGTATCCAAAATAGGCAACAGGACTCAAGCGAAAGGACACAGTTCCAAATGACACTTACTGCAGAGTGTCTTTCTTACTGGAGACTCGTCCAGGAACATGGAGAGCAGTTCAGGTGTCTGATCTTGCAGACACGCGTGCCCGAGAGGAGCAGTCACATATGGCGTTCTCAATGGCAGGCGGAGGTCCGTCTGGACCCCAGATCAATGTCACACCCCTGATCGACGTGTTGCTCACACTGATCATCATGTTCATGCTGGTCGTATCCATGGATCCGGAATACGGCGAGAAGGCACAGATTCCGCAGCCGAACGCGAAACAAACCGAGACCCAACCTCAGTCTCGCACCGTGGTGATCCAGGTTGTATGGACAGCAAAGGATCAGGTGCCCTCGGTAAAGATCAATGAGGAAGACGTCAGCTGGGGGGATCTAGAGACGCGGTTAACCAGGATTTATCTGACACGAGTCGAAAAAGTGGCATTCGTTCGCGGCGATGCAGACATAGATTTTCAGTATGTGGCGAGCGTAATCGATTTGGCGCATCATGCGGGTGTGCAGCGTATCGGGTTGATGACACAGCAACCATGACCGCGAGAGTCGAGCTTAGTCACGGGCCCTGTTCTTGATCCAGATCGGTGTTCCCATGAATCCGAACGCTGCGCGAATCTGGTTTTCCAGAAAACGCTGATAGGCGAAGTGCAGCTTTACGGCCCGATTGGTAAAGAGAACGAAGGTCGGCGGTGCGACCGAAGCCTGTGTCATGTAGAGAATCTTTACTCGCTGACGCATTGGCACCGACGCACGATCGAAATCCACGCGTTCGAGAAAGCGGTTCATCTCCGACGTCGTAACACGTTTTCTGCGTTCAGCCGCCACTTCTTGGAGCAGTGGAAATATCTTTTCCGTGCCCTTGCCAGTCTGAGCCGAGATGAACACCATTGGCGCGTAGCTTAGAAACTTAAGTTCGTAACGCAGCCGCTCTTCATACGCGTTCTGGTCACCGGGGCGCTTGCTCTCGCGCATGCGATCCGATTTAGTGGGCCGTCCTTGTTTCTTTTGGCCGCTTATCATCAAATCCCACTTGTTGACTACGATAATGGTCGAGCGTCCGCTCTCGTGAGCGTAACCTGCGATCGATGCGTCAAGCTGACTCACTCCTTCCGTTGCATCGATCACGAGGAGCGCGATATCGGCGGCTTCGAGGTGCTTCCGGGCCATTACGACCGAGAGCTTCTCGGCCATCAGATGAGTCTTTCCTTTTCGACGGATTCCTGCCGTATCGATGAAGCGGAAGCGTTGCCCATCGCGTTCGACGACTTCATCTACGGCGTCGCGCGTCGTTCCGGGAATTGGCGAGACGATTGCCCGATCGGAAGCGGTGAGACAATTCAGCAAGCTGGACTTACCGACGTTCGGATGGCCGATGATCGCAACTTTGATTTCGGCGGGAACTGTTTCCGTGGCTGGCAAAGATTCCTCGTTCGGAATTGGCGCGGCATCTGTGGTTTCGGCCAGAGGAAGCACTGCCACGACCGCATCCAGCAAGTCGTCAATGCCCCGGATGTGCTCGGCTGAAATGGGGAACATCTGCTTCACGCCAAGGCGGTGGAAATCATCAATGAGTCCCGACTGCTTGTCGGAGTCCACTTTGTTAACGGCCACGAAGAGCGGGCGATTGGCCTTGCGTAGAAGACGTACGAGCTCGAGATCAGGAGCCGCAAGTTCTGATCGTCCATCCACGACCATGATGATGGCGGAGGATTCATCGAGGGCGACGCGAGCCTGCCGAAAGATTTCTGCCGGAATCAGTGCCTTGTCGTCGGGAACGATTCCACCGGTATCGACAACTCGTAACGTGCGGCCGCTCCATTCTGCGTCACCGTACAGACGATCTCGCGTGATGCCGGGCTCGTCTCCGACGATCGCGCGCCGCGACCCAACAATTCGATTAAACAGGGTGGACTTGCCCACATTAGGACGTCCAACGATAGCGACAATCGGAATATTCGAGGCCGTCGAATCCTTGATCGAGTTGGCGACGGTTTGAGCCAAAGGGGTCTAGCGTTCCGACAAAATCGCAGGCCGGACTCAACGGAGCCAGACCCACGATGCGGACGATCCAGAATCGCTATTATAGAGACTTCCGTGACTTCTCCGTTCCAGCCCGCATCTCCTGCAGTTCCGACCCGGCCTACAAACGCCAGCAAGATCGCCTCGCTTCACCAATTCTTTGCCCCCGGTGGCGTGTTATCTCAAAAACATCCAGCCTATGAATTTCGGCGCGGCCAACTGCAGATGGCTCAAGCAGTCGAGCAGTCGTTGGACGAAAGACGGCACCTGATTGTCGAAGCAGGTACGGGAACCGGCAAAACGCTGGCTTATCTGGTGCCGGTCATTCGTTCCGGAAAGCGCGTCATCATTTCTACCGGAACCAAGAATCTTCAGGAGCAGCTTTTCTATAAAGACGTTCCGTTTCTTGAGCAGGCTCTCTTTACAGATTCCTCCTCGGGATCTCGTCTCTCTGTCTGTTACATGAAGGGCCGCAACAATTATCTGTGTCGTAAGAAGTTGTACGACCTCACCGATCAGCCGGTGCTAAGCGGCTTGGAAGAGATCGAGCAATACCGTGCGATCTCTGCGTGGGAAAAGAATACTTCAACTGGCGACCGTGCAGAGCTGGCGGAGCTACCCGAGGCGAGCCTGCTCTGGCACAAGCTGGACGCCCGCGCCGACGCCTGCACGGGGCAGAAATGCAGCCAGTGGGAGAGGTGCTTCATCACTGAAATGCGCCGCCGCGCGATGGAAAGCGACATCATCATCGTGAACCATCACCTCTTCTTTGCCGACCTCGCCATCAAGCTACAGGCGGACGGCGCCCCCGATGCGGGAATTCTGCCAGAGGCAGCCGCCGTGATTTTCGATGAAGCACACGAATTGGAAGACGTGGCCGGAAATTATTTCGGCATTTCGGTGAGCAACCTTCGCGTCGATGAATTGGCCCGCGACGTGGAGCGTTCGATCCAGCAAAATAAAATGACTTCCGCGTCGTTGTCCGGGGCGCTCGGCAGTCTGCGTGAGCGCGCCCAGGTGTTCTTTTCCCTGCTTCCGGCCGGCGAAGGCCGTTTTGCTTTTGAGACTCGCCGAGAGTTCCTGGAAGAGAACGGCGACGAATTCGTTGCTCTGAATCAAGCGTTGACGCGACTAGCCGGCGAGCTCGAAGGCGTCCAGCAAAAGCCAGAAGAAGTCTTCAATTTCATACGGCGCGCACAGGAGATTCAAGTGCAACTGGGATTTGCGCTCGAATCGGAAGATCGCAACACCGTGTTTTGGATCGAGCGGCGCGGGAGATTTGGGGCTCCGCGGCGAAATGCATCAGCGGAGACGCGCGACCAATTTCAGGGGCGGCAGCATGTGTTCCTTCAAGCGACCCCAATCGACGTTGGGCCAATTCTGCACGAGTGTCTGTGGTCCAAGCTGGAATGTGCCGTTCTCACCTCGGCCACTCTCGCTGTTGGCGGAGGGTTCGAATACATTCGCCGGCGTTTGGGGATGGAGCACGCCCGCGAACTCGTATTGCCCTCCCACTTTGAGTACGAGAGACAGGCTGTCATGTACGTACCGCCGGACTTGCCGGATCCGCGCACGCCGCAATTTGCGGTCAGAGCATCGGAGCGCATCCGAAAAGTGCTCGAGATCACTCGTGGTCGGGCCTTTGTTCTCTTCACCAGCTACGCCCAAATGAATGACATCTATCAGCGTCTTCTTGGTGAAATCGAGTTTCCGATGCTCCGACAGGGAGATGCACCCAAAAGCGCGCTACTCGAAGAGTTCCGCTTGACCCCGAATGCTGTGTTATTCGCAACTTCATCGTTCTGGCAGGGTGTTGATGTGCAAGGTGAACAACTCAGCTGTGTCATCATCGATCGGCTGCCCTTCGCTGTCCCGAGTGATCCAGTGGTGGCGGCACGCGTGAAAGCGATCGACGCTGATGGCGGGAATGCGTTTTTTCAGTATCAGGTTCCGGCTGCGGTCATCACGCTGAAGCAAGGCTTCGGTCGGCTGATTCGTTCGCTTCATGATCGCGGCCTGTTGGTCTTGCTAGACAACCGAATTCTGAAGAAGCAGTACGGCCGAACCTTCGTCGACAGCCTGCCGAATTACAAGAAGACGACTGACATCCGGGTGGTCGAGGAATTTTTCGGCGTAGGCCAATAGGCAGCTCACTTCGCGTGTTCCTCAACGCTTCCCGGGTCTTTTAGCACCTCAACCACAATCCCAGACGGGTCTTCCTTGCTGCGGTAAACGCGCTGGGTCGCCTTCACGAACTCTGACGGCTTCGCGTCCGGAATATTCACGAAAGTCTGCGGATTGCGATCGGTCAGCGGAAACCATGAACTTTGGATTTGCACCATGATGCGGTGACCACGCCTGAATGTGTGGTTGACATCCTGCATCGTGAAGCCGACCTCCTCCACTTTTCCTGGAGTAAAGGGTACCGGTTTTTCGAAGCTGTGCCGGAACTTGCCACGAAACGGCTCACCCCGTACAAGTTGCTGGTAACCTCCCATCGCGAAGCTTGGTGGCCCGACATCCGTTCTGGGCTTGCTTCGATCCTCTGGCCGCTGTGCATCAAGCTTGCTGTCGGCGTAGTCGGTGGGATACACGTCGATCAATTTGACGTCCCAATCGGAGTCGGTCCCACTGGTCGACACGAATAGCTTCGGAGAGATCGGCCCCACAACCGTGACGTCTTCCTGCAGGACGGGTGTCGAATAGACAAGAACATCGGTACGGCTGTCTGCAAATCTCTGATCCGAAACCATGTATTCCTGCGGCACATTCTGGGCACTGTAATTCACGAATGGAACAGGTTTGGACGGATCGCTGACGTACTCGTCGAAAGCAGAAACGTCTGAAGCGGGTGGATCGAAGGAGAGCCCATGATTTGGTTCCAGATAAAGCGTTCGTACCTGCGCCCCTTCCGGAGGCCAAGCCGAGTAGCGGCGCCAGACATTCGTCCCCGTTTCAAACACGTACGCCTTGGGCAGCTTCGCTTCAGGAGTGCCCTTCAGATACTGCTCGAAAAATGGAAATAGAATGTTCTTGCGGTAAAAGTCGCCGGTGTTCGACGCAAAATCGACGCGGCCAAGGTGTTCACCGTCATAGCGCGCCCATCCGCCGTGTACCCACGGACCAACCACGAGCGCATTAAAGATCCCAGGATTGTTTTTGTCGATGGAATGGAATGTGGTGAACGGCCCCTGCAAGTCTTCCGCGTCGAACCAACCACCCACCGTCAGAACCGCGCAATGGATGTTCTTCATGTGAGGCGCCAGATTGCGCGCCTTCCAGTATTCGTCGAAGGTGTTGTGGTTCATCTGATCATCGAAAAGCGCGCTCTTGCCCTCCAGTAGCCTCGACAAATTACCAATGGGCCCGACGTTCAGGTAGAACTCGTATCCGTCATTGGTTCCGAAATCAAAAGGCGCAGGTGTTTTTGGAGGCAGTTGCGGATTCTCCTGAGGCTTAAAGAAAGCATAGAACCCAAAATTCGCGGCGAGCATGAATGCACCACCGTGATAGGCGTCGTCGCCCATGAAAAGGTTCGTCATTGGAGCTTGCGGTGAGGCCGCCTTCAACGCCGGGTGAGAATCGATGATGCTGGCCGACGTGAAAAATCCCGGGTACGAGATTCCCCAGATTCCCGCATTGCCGTTGTTGTTCGGGACATTCTTCAGCAGCCATTCGATCGTGTCATAGAGATCGCTGGCGTCATCCACGTCTTTGTTGGACTTCTTGTTGTCGATGTGCGGGCGCATCTCGACAAAGTTCCCCTCCGACATGTAACGGCCGCGGACATCCTGAAAGACAAAGACATATCCGGCTTTATCGAAATCTGGCGAAGGGCCGAGCTGAGTACGGTACTGATCCACACCATAAGGCCCGACGCTATAGGGCGTCCGATCGATCAAAAATGGATAACTCCGGGTGCTGTCTTTCGGAACATAAACGGACGTGAACAGGTGTACACCATCTCGCATCGGGATCCGGTATTCGTACTTCGTGTAATGTTCCTTGACATCGAACTCCGGAGCTTCCGGACGGTTCTGTCCGACAAGCCATGTCGTGAGAACAACAGTGAACAAAATCAGAGTAGGAATGCGGCGCATGATGCTCCCTGGTGGCATGTAGCCAATCGGCAAAGCTACATTTCTAGTCCTCATCGGTCAAGTCTGGGCACTCAGGCGCGGTACAATAGAGGTTTGTAGAGCTGCGGCCAAACGCGCAGTAGAGGGCGCGCCCGCAGGAGGACCATGTTCGAGGTTACGGTAGAAGATTCGTTTGCGGCGGGACATTACCTGCGCAACTATAAGGGCAAGTGCGAGAATCCGCACGGCCACAACTACAAGATCCGCGTCACGCTGGCTGGCGCTGAGTTGGACAAAGCCGGTCTTTTGCTCGACTTTAAGGACTTGCGCGAAGTGATGAAGCACGTTATCGAGCGCCTCGATCATCAAATGATCAACGATATTGAGCCTTTCACCGTGATTAATCCGTCGGCTGAGAACCTGGCTAAGTATTTCTATGACGAGTCGAATACCCGATTGCAATCGGTGACGAGCGGGCGCGTGAGGGTGAAAGACGTAACGGTTTTCGAAACCGACAGCACAACGGCGAAATATTCGGAGTAACGGTCACCCGAAACCTGAAAATGCTCGCCCGACAGCCGCCCCGTTGGGCGGTTTTACTATGCAGATCACAGAGATCTACAAATCCTTGCAAGGAGAGTCGACTTATGCCGGTCTGCCTTGTGTCTTCGTGCGTCTGACGGGCTGCAATCTGCGCTGCGCCTGGTGCGACAGCGAATATACGTTCCACGGTGGACGAAAAATGTCGCTGACGAAAGTGGTGGACGAAGTTTCCCGGCTTAGCCCACACGGTGGGTTAGTTGAGATCACCGGCGGCGAGCCGATGCTACAGGAACGAGAAGTCGTTCCCTTGATGCAAACCCTGGTGCAAACCGGCTACACCGTTCTCCTGGAAACCAGCGGAGAACGGCTGCTGCAAGCCGTGCCCGTGGAGGTCATCAAGATTGTCGATGTGAAGTGCCCGGATTCCGCAGAAGGGGATACTTTCCGGGCAGAGAATCTGCAAGCACTGACGCGGCGCGACGAGGTCAAATTCGTGCTCAGCAGCCGTCGTGATTACGAATTTGCGCGCGAATTCGTGGATCGACACAATCTCGCAAAGAAAGTGAACGCCGTTTTGTTTTCTCCTGCGTTCAGGAAAGATGCGACCGGCGCGCGTGATAGTTCGCACTGCCTTCTGGATCCCCAGGAATTGGCTGAATGGATGATCGCGGATAACGTACCGGCCAGGTTGGGACTACAGTTGCACAAGTTTATTTGGGACCCGGCGGTGAAGGGCGTTTAGCCCGGCACCCCGTTTTGAGAAATGACTGGGAATAGATCACGAGCGGTCGTTTTGCTGAGTGGAGGCATGGACTCCTGTGTCTGCGCGGCACTAGCCGCGCGCGACTACGATGCCGCGGCGGTGCATGTCAGCTACGGGCAGCGCACAGAAGAACGGGAGCGGCAGTCGTTTCTTGCCATCTGCCAGCGTCTCAAGATCCATGACCGATTGATGATTCGTAACGAATCTCTGCGACAGATCGGAGGCTCGGCTCTTACTGACGAGTCGATCGATGTTCCAGAGTCTGAGGAGGTCGGCCAGAGCATTCCGGTCACCTACGTCCCGTTTCGCAATGCGCATTTTCTAGCGGTAGCGGTGAGCTGGGCGGAAGTCCTTGGGGCGGAAAAGGTTTACATCGGCGCGGTCGAACCGGATAGTTCCGGCTATCCCGACTGCCGGCCCGCTTACTACAAAGCATTCAACGAAGTCGTGAAAGCCGGAACCAAAGAGGGACGAATTGAAGTCGTAACTCCGCTAATCGCCCTGCATAAGGCGGAGATTGTGCACCTTGGTCTTGAACTAGGTGCACCGTTCGATTTAACTTGGTCATGTTATAGCCGCGAGGATCAGGCCTGCGGACTGTGCGACAGCTGTGTGTTGCGTCTACGCGCCTTCGAGTCTGCGGGAGCGCACGATCCGATTCCCTACGCGGCAAGATAGTTGTGTTTGACCCGGCGCCTTTTGCTGAGGCAGTCAATGAGAGCCTCCACATGGTGCCGACTTTCTAGGAGACATTCTTTTCTTGCCGGGAGGCAAACAATGAAAAAGCACTTGGCAATTATTGGGAGTCTAGTTCTCGCGTTGGGACTATCCTCTGTCCCGGTCTTTGCGCAGGCTTCAGGAACCGTGAAGGGTGTTTGCAAGGATGCAGAAGGAAACCCTATAGCGGGCGGAATAGTTGAGTACGACAATCTGGACAACGGACAGAAGTACCCACTCAAAACAAACAGCAAAGGGGAGTACTTCTCGCTGGGCATCACCCCTGGCAAATACAAGGTCGTCCTCTACAAGACGCCGGACGACCAGAAAGCAAACAAAGAGCTTTACCACATCGCTGGCTTCCAGGTGCAGCTCGATGAGAACGTGCTGGACCTAGACCTGAAGAAGGAAGCCGAAAAGCAAGCAAAAGGGGAAGGTCTCTCTGCCGAGGAAATGAAGGCAAGACAGGAGCAGATGGCCAAGCAGCAGAAAGAAACTACTACCGTCAAGACCCTGCAGGGCAAGCTGGATGCTGCTAACGCCGCGATCACTGCAAAAGACTACGACACGGCCATCACAAATCTGACTGAGGCCAACCAGGTGGACCCGAGCCGCGACGTTCTCTGGTACCGGTTAGGGGACGCCTACCGGCTTTCGGCCGGAACTCAAACAGATTCCGCTGAAAAGCAGAAACGCTATGACTCAGCAGTCGACTCTTACAACAAGGCGATCCAGCTTCTGCAAGATTCGATCCAGAACGGCAAGGAAAAGGACGCGGCCAAGGCAAACCAGAAGCTGGCAGGCTTCTACACGAATCTAGCCGACGCCTACGCCAGAAATCGTAAGATCGACGATGCCGTAAAGAGTTATGAAGCTGCGGCCAAGGCGGATCCATCATCCGCTGCAGGCGCCTACTTCAACATCGGAGCCGTGTACACCAACGCCGGCCGTGTAGACGACGCAAATGCGGCCTTTGACAAGTGCATCGCTGCTGATCCGACCCGCGCTGAGGCTTATTACCAGAAGGGCGTGAACTTACTGGGGAAGGCGACCCTTCAGGGGGACAAGACGATTGCTCCTCCAGGAACCGCCGAGGCATTCCAGAAATACCTGGAAATGGCGCCAAATGGTCCAAACGCTCAGAGTGCGAAAGACCTTCTGGCCAGCATTGGATCGAGCGTTGAAACTAGCTTCGGCACGAAGAAGAAGCCGAAAAGCAAGTAGCTTTCTTTATAACGACTTATGCGAGGGGCGAGGATTCAACCTCGCTCCTTTTCGTGTCTTCGCGCGGGTTACCAAGGGCTATGCACTTAATGGGCTTAGTCATACCGCTCCGGACGCGATACAGTGAATTCATTCAGTCCTCTTCCATTCTGTGGTGCGTGCGATTCTCTTTGTGAGGAAGAATGGCAGCACCGACAATTGCTCCGATTTCCGTCGCATTAGATGACTTTTCTGGAAGCGGGCGGGTAGCCACCCCATCGCTTCTGAGCGCCATGTTGCGGGCCGCTGAAAAGATCAGCGATCTGATCTTTTCTCCCGGACGTCCGCCCCAGGTCCAGGTTTATGGACAGATGATTCCGGTTCAGGTGCAGGGGCTAACCGTCCTGAACGCAGACGACACGCGTCACATCGCTGCTGACCTGATTGGCGACAACAAACAAGCGATCACTACCCTGCGCGAACACGGTGCTTGCGACATTTCCTACGGACTGCCGGGCTTGGCGCGATTTCGAGTGAACATTTTCATTCAGCGCGGAAGTTGTGCGGTTGTCATGCGGGTGATACCGACGACGATACCCGAGTTCAGTTCGCTGCGACTCCCGTCTCAACTTTCCGAGATCACGAAGCTTAGAGACGGTATTGTTCTGGTGACCGGCGCCGCCGGATCCGGCAAGTCTTCCACAATTGCCGTTTTGCTCGACGCCATCAATCGCGAGAAGTATTACCACATCATCACCATCGAAGATCCCATCGAGTTTTTGCACAATCACAAGTGCTCGACGATTCACCAGCGTGAACTGCACAGCGATACCCCAAGCTTTGCCCATGCGTTGCGATCCGCGATGCGGCAAGCACCAAAAGTCATCCTCGTGGGCGAAATGCGCGACCGTGAGACGATCGAGATTGTTCTAGAAGCTGCCGAGACTGGACACCTCGTCTTTTCCAGCCTCAATACGATGGACGCTTCCAAGACCGTCGAGCGGGTCGTAACTTCGTTTTCTCCGGCAGAGCAGCAATCTGTTCGTGAGCGGTTTGCGAAATCCTTCCGCTACATCATTTGTCAGCGGCTCATGTCGAAGACCGACCGCAGTGGACGCGTCGCCGCATTCGAGATCTTGAAGGCGAACTCGCGGACCCGCGAATGTATCGAAAAGGGAGAGCGTGAAAACAGTACGCTGCTCGATGCGATGAAGGCTGGCAATTCTGAGGGCATGCAACACTTCGACTCTGAAATTGCAAAGCTGGTTCAAGATCGCGTTGTCGACCTGGAAATGGGACTGTCTTTCGCTACCAATCCGGCAACACTCGGTCAAGAATTGGCGCGGTAACCGCTTTAAGCTGCAGATTCGAGGCTGGCGCCCTACTGTCTGCAGATTCCTCTATCATCGTTCCATGCCTGCAGGTCCGGCTGTCTCTAATATCCTAAGCTTTGAAGACGCGCGCCGAGTCGTAGAAGAACATGCGTCGTTGATTCACCCTAATGCAACAGAATCGGTCGACCTCCTTGCGGCTTCGGGGCGCGTTCTGGCCACGCCAATTGTTGCCGATCGGGAGCTTCCACCTTTCTCACGCTCTACTCGCGACGGCTACGCAGTTCGGTCTGCAGATGTTTCAACGGTGCCGGTAGTCCTTCAACTGATTGGCGAGATCAGAGCGGGAGAGAGAATCGAGAATATTCCGGGCAATCTCGAGAAGAGCCAGGCCGTCTCTATTATGACGGGAGCCCCGTTGCCGAACAGCGCAGATGCCGTCGTCATGGTGGAGTACACCTCTCAGGACGGTAATCGAGTCGAGATTCAGAGGAAAGCAGCGGATGGTGAAAACGTTGTCCCCAGGGGCGCCGAAGCGCACGCTGGCGGAGAACTGGTGGCTCGCGGTGTTCGCCTGAATGAAGCGGCTATTGCTTTGGCGGCGTCTACCGGAAAGTCGAGGGTTGAAGTCTATAAGCGTCCGCGAATCGCTGTCCTAACCACCGGCGATGAGATTGTTAACATCGATGCGAATCCGGGGCCCACACAGATTCGGAACTCCAATAGCTACTCGCTGGCCGTACAGATTCAACGAGCCGGAGGCGACCCTGTGATATTGCCGATTGCGCCCGATGAGGCAAGTGCGCTCCACCAGCTGATTGAACAAGGCCTGAAATCCGATTTACTGCTTCTAACTGGTGGCGTATCAATGGGACGTTACGATCTAGTTGAACAGGTTTTGTCGGAATTGACCGCCGAATTCTTCTTCACAGGTGCGAAGATTCAGCCTGGACGTCCCGTGGTCTTTGGGAGATGCAGTACCTCTGCCACCGCGAGCCAGAACCCGGCTACCTATTTCTTCGGACTCCCCGGAAATCCTGTTTCCACAATGGTCACATTCGAGCTGTTTGCTCGCCCGATCGTGGAAGCTTTGGCGGGGATGTTGCCACGCAGACTGCTGTTCGTCTACGCAAAGCTGAAATCCGAAGTTCGAGTGAAGCCGGGGTTAACGCGTTTTCTTCCCGCCATTCTTTCCGTAGAGTTCGGCGATTCAATCGTCAGCCTTGTTCCTTGGCAGGGCTCAGGAGATGTTGCAGCTACGGCACGATCGAATTGCTATATCGTGATCGCACCGAACCGCGAGCGGATTCCTGTTGATGAGTTTGTGCCAATCATGGTCCGCTAGCGTCGTCGTGCCTGAGTCTCGTTGGCAGTGTCCCATGTAAGATACTTACAGCTCTGGAATCGCTGATGCCGACTAAGCTCTCGCACTACGATCGCGGTGGGAAGGCCCGCATGGTCGACGTATCTGGCAAAGCTGCAACTAAGCGCGAAGCTGAAGCCAGCGGCTTTGTGGTTGTCAAGGCGGAGGTCTTAAGAGCGCTTGCAGCTAATCCCAAAGGAGATCCTCTTGAGGTGGCGAGGATTGCGGGCATTATGGCGGCGAAGCGCACCTCCGAGCTGATTCCGATGTGCCATCCGTTACCCCTCTCGCTCGTTGATGTCGACGTGCGCGTGTGCGAGAATGGCGTCGCGATCACCTCCAAAGTCACGACGACCGCTGAGACCGGCGTTGAGATGGAAGCGCTGACTGCTGTGAGCATTTCTGCCCTTACCATCTACGACATGCTAAAGGCGGCCGATAAAAGCATTGAGATCCGGGATATCGTTTTGCAACGCAAGATTGGTGGAAAGAGCGGCGAGTACAGACGACGGGAAAAATAAGGCTCTCACAAACCCATGGCCGATAGCGTCAAACTGCTGCTCGTGGACGACAATCCGATGGTTCTGGCGATGTTGCAACAGGCCTTGTCGTCGCTCTCGAAAGTCACAACCGCGACAGACGCGGCCGATGCACTCCTCAAGGCCGTGGACGATACCCCTGACCTATTAGTCTGCGACTATCGCATGCCGGGTATGGACGGGCGTCAACTTGTCGAAAAGCTGAAGAGCCGCCCCGCCACCGCGAATTTTTCGAGCGTTCTGATGGCGAGTAAGGCAGATATCGCCGAGCGCCTGTCGCCGTCGGATGCAGCCGATGACTACCTCGAGAAGCCATTTTTCCTCAAGGAAGCAACACGGCGTGTCAAGCGCATGATCGACCGCATCGCGCTTGAGAAGATGGCCAAAACTGCTCCTTCCGACGGTGTTGTCCGCGGCAATCTGTCGCAGATGAACGTGATCGACCTGATGCAGTCGCTTGAAATGGGCCGTAAGAGCTGCCAGCTCTCGCTCAGCAACGAAGGTGAGAAGTGCGAAGTCTTTTTTGTAGAGGGCCAGGTCAAGCACGCGACTTACGGATCGCTGGTGGGCGACGAAGCCGTATTCAAAGTTCTACGGTGGACCGGCGGAAACTTCCAACTCGATTTCGAAGGCAAAACCGACAAAGAAACTACTCAGCTCAACACTCAGGGCTTGCTGATGGAAGGCCTGCGACTCCTGGATGAGTCGGCGCGCGACGGTGGCGAAGGCGAAGTTGCATCCGCCCCTCCTGCGGACGCATCCAGCTCTCCGCCCGCAGTTTCCGCACCTCCAACTCGCCGCAAGGAAGAAGAGGAAGACGTTCTCCTCGATGGCTGATCCCAAGCATCAGTACACTGCTGCTGTTGTAACAGTCAGCGACTCCTGCTCACGCGGAACACGCGAGGATCGATCAGGTCCCGCAGTGGCTCAGCTTCTCGAACAACTCCAATTCTCAGTTGTCGCAAGAGAAGTCATTCCTGACGATCCGATCCGGATTCAAAACTTGTTGATTCGACTTGCGCGAGAAGTGCGGTTGATCGTGACAACGGGCGGCACAGGAATTGCTCCTACAGACGTTACTCCTGAAGCTACCGTTGCTGTCTGCGACCGCGTATTGGATGGGGTCGCGGAGCGCATGCGAAGCGAGGGACTCAAGAAAACTCCGTTTGCGGCACTCAGCCGTGGAGTATGCGGAGCGCGTGGCTCGGTTCTGATCCTCAATTTGCCCGGAAGTCCTGCCGGAGCAGTCGAATCGTTACAGGCGGTCTCTGGCTTATTGCCTCATGCACTCGATCTCCTGTGCGGAAAAACAGAACACGTCTAGCCAGAGGCTCAAACTATCGATGTCCTAGAATCGCTTTTCCCGGATAAGCATTCGGGACTATCTTCCCATCGTCAATCAGGACGGTGCCGTCGACGAGCAATTCACGCACTCCGACACTGGGTTCCATCGGTTTTGTAAACGTAGATCGGTCCGCGATCGTGTTTGGATCGAAGACCACAATGTCAGCATCAGCGCCTTCCTGCAATCGTCCCTTCTGGCGGGCCGAGGGTGTCGAGCGCTCCAGCATCTGAGCGGGCATCAGAGTCATCTTCCGCAGGGCTTCCATCAGGGTCAGAACCTTTTTCTCGCGAACGTACTGTGCCAGGACCCGTGAATAGGTTCCTGCGTTGCGCGGATGTCCTTCTGCCCCATCGCTCGCAATCATGATCAGGGGATTCGGAATCGTTTTGTCGACCATCTCCTGTGTATTCGCAAAGATCAGTACCCATTGTTGCGTGCCGGAATTATGCAACTCATCAAAGCGCTCTTTTGTGAGATGTTCTCCGGTATCCGGAATCACCAGGTCGCTATAGTCGATGCCTAACTTCTCCTTCCATCCAGGATTGAAGACTGCCGAGTTGATGGCGGTCATCCCCGCAATGTACGGGTAAGCCTCAGTCGTGACATCGAGCCCACGGTCACGCGCTCCGGCAATCATCGACAAGCATTCGAGTGTATCTCGCAGACACGTGCTATTGACGTGAACAATGTGGAGCGACGCTCCACTGATTGCTGCCGCTCCAATCACTTCCTCAGTTGCCTCGATAGCTGAACCCGGCTCGATGCGGCCGAAGCTGCGCATGTGGGTATACACCGGCAGTTTGCGCTCTGCTGCCGTGCGAAACATATCGATGACTTCCAGTCGTGTTGCCCCAGGCGTGTATTGAATCCCCATGCCAAGTCCGAGCGCGCCCGCATCGAATTCGTTCCGTAGGCGTTGCTCGATCTTCTCAATCTGCTCTTGTGAAGCGGGTTGATCCGTTGCGGGTCCACTCTTTGGAAGAATTGTCCCCTCCGGGAGTGGTGAGCCAAAAATCAGAGAGCGCGCTGCCACATGGCTGGCCGTCGTGCCGAAGTGAATCAGCGAGTGTCCCTCCTTCGACTTCAGGAACTGCGCCACATCAGGGACGCCAATTTCCATCTCCAGCGCCGTCGTAACGCCATCGAACGCCTTCACGCGCTGGCTCACTAGATCTTGTCCGTGCTGATGCAGGTCGATGAATCCGGGAGCGACGACAAGGCCTTGAGCATGGATGATACGGCGGGCAGGGAGTGGCTCGCTGGAAATGCGCGCGATCTTACCGTTGCTGATACCAACATTGCGAACGGCGTCGAGATTGGTCTCGGGATCCATCACCCGGCCGCCTTCCAACACGATGTCGTACTGCTGAGCAGAAGCGAATGTCGCCGCAAGAACCACCCAGAGGATTAAGATCCTTTGCACTAGAGCCCTCCAAAACTAGCGATCATACCAGCCAATCGAAAGCCTCTACACCGGCACCTTTTCGTGAGACAAGGAGGCCAGGCTGACACGCCGGTTTTTCATCACGTACACTGAGTATTCCACTTGAAAAAAATCGGACACATCCTGGCGCGCTACACCGCATGGGTGTTGGGGCTCATGAAGGTGCTGGGCATTTGGGGTGTTTTTGTGATCGCCTTTGCCGACAGTGCACTGCTCGGCATGCCCGTGGACTTCATTGTGGCGACCTACGTCTATCAGGATCGCGCGCGCATGCTGCTCTACGTTGCCATGGCATCGCTTGGATCCGCGCTTGGCAGTATTCCACTTTACTTAATCGGCTATTGGGGCGGAGAAAAGGTTCTCCGCCAGCGGATAACCGAGGAACGCTTTCTGAAAATCCATCGCTCCTTTGAGCGCAACGAATTCTGGGCGCTCATGCTCCCCGGCATGTTGCCTCCGCCCATGCCCTTCAAAGTCTTCGTCCTCGCAGCAGCAGTTTTCGAAATGAGGTTCCGCGATTTCCTGTTCGCGATCTTCGCCGGGCGTTTTTTTCGGTTTCTTGTGCTGTCAATACTGGTGCTCTGGTTTGGTCCTCAAATTATCAGCCACTTCGGTGGAATCTTTAAGCAGCACTGGATCTTGCTTTCGGGAGCTGTCCTCGAAATCGCTCTTATTCTCTGGCTGTTTGCGCGGCGAGCCAAAAGAAAATCGGCGGCATCCAAAGTTGACGCCGCCGATCTCAATCGAAACTAGACAATTCGAAAAACTACGCTGCAGCCGAGTGATCGTTCGATCTCTGCAGTCGACTCGCGACCGCTGGCAGCACAGCTGCCGCGCCAAACATCAGTGTTGTGAACAACAAATCACCCTCAACGCCACGCCAGAAGAATGGCAGTCCAGCATCGTAGCAAGTCATGAGGCCAGCGAAAGTGCGCGGATACATATTCCACGCAGCCCAGACCGCAAAGTTGCTGACCACGAAGAACGAAACAGATGCCGCCACAGCCGTGGTTAGAATCCGAATCGCCCCGGCGTTTGCCTTCAGCGTAGAGCCTAGCCAGAGAATCGCCGCATACCAGGCCCACGTCACGAAATGGTCCCAGCTGAATGGGTAGCGGTACACCAGGGTGGTCAGCGCAACATCGGATCCTGCCAGAAGCACTAGTGGAATCCACATCCGGTTACGCGGAGCACGTGATCCGAAGAATAGGAGCGCGGCTCCTACCGGGGTAAATGCCATGGGATGCGGCATGAATCGAACCGCGACCGCAAACAGCAGAAATATATAAGCCAGCATATTCACCTCGAAAGCGAATTCTTATTCTGTGCGCTGCCGAGACTGGCGTCAAGGGGACAGACCTTGAGTTGAATATGCGGAGCTGAGCAACGCACCCGAATTTTATCTTTGGCCCGGATCCGGGACGACGATTTGCCGCGAGCCATTGTCATACACATCGCCGACGACGCGCAGATTCTCATCGACTTTGACTGCGGCGCCGAGAACCCGACGGCTGCGATTCCCGCGAGCGGCATCTGGGATCTGCAGGTACCGCAAGTCCTGGAAATGGACGATATAGCCGCTATCGGGCGCTTGCAGAACTTCAGTCTCGGTGATCGGATATTGCGCCCAGTCCAGAAAAACGCGCCCCGCATAGGATTTCTTTGCAACAAGAGTGATCGGCGTCTCCTCGGGCTTGTATCGGATAGACATAGCCTCGTCATGTACGTCGGGTGTCAAAGAGTCAACCGGGGCTAAGGCGAAGAAAGCGGGCGTTTCAACCACACCGTACCAGTGGAAAGGATCGAACGGCTTGGGGTATGCGGAGACCCGAAGGGGATCCACGCTGCTGTAACTCCGGGCCTGCAGCGCACTCACCGCGCGGCGATGTTCGTAGTCGCGTGCTCCCCACATCAGAACTACGCCAATCAGTGCAAGCGACGCGGCGAGACGCCCACGAGGGCCACGGCTGCGCGCACCAATATCTTTGTCGATGACAGCAAAAAACAACGGGGCGACGAGACCCACAATCAGCAAAACCCACATGACGGGTTCGTAGATGAAGACGATGTCCCACGAATACCATCGCTCCGAGAACGGCCAAAACGGGCGGACGCCGTAGTTATTTGTGAAGTCCAGCAAGATGTGACTCAGCCCGGCAAGGCAGGCATAAAGGAAGAGCAGACCCCAGCGTGGCGGCAGATTGGGATCGTTTGTCTTGCGCCCTCGAATTCGCCAGATCAGATACACAAAACCCGTGACAACAGCTGCGACCAGTGGCACCCCCAGAAAGGAATGTGTGAACCCGCGATGGTGCGCGAAGCCCACGGACCGACCCCAAAAGCCGCCAATCACATCCAGGTCGGGAGCCTCAGCCGCCAAGGTGAGGGTCAGCGTCGCGAGCGCCGTTTTGCGATTCAATCCGGCGCGCCCCATACACGCGCCGGTCAGGAAGTGGGTGACGGGTTCCAAGCAGAGAAGTGTACTTTATCTCATCTGGCTGCCGGGCGTGGCGCCAGAATAGTCAAGGCGTTGGGAACGACCGTGATCTCCGCCGGCAGGCTTCCAATCAATTCACCGTCGGCCTCGACATAAATCTTGCGTTGCGTTTGCATAGCATTCCTGGGCGGGTCCGCGTAGTCGCAGGATGCACTGGTGCTATGCGCGAGTTCAACTCCTGGAATAGCCCACGCTTGCCCCAACAAGCCACGGGTCACGTAGGCGAGATACGAAAGCCGATTACCCGTGTGGCTAAGAACAAGCCTCACGTCATCTCGGTCCAAAGATGCACCCGGCGCTAGCTCGCGAATGACGCCTCCGAAATTTCGAATGCGCACGGCGAGAAGCTCGGTTACGCTCGCCTCTGTTAGAGTGCCGCCCCCCAGTTCCTTGTATGACACCCAAAACCGCGTCATCGGATAGGTGAACCACATATGCCATGCTTTGGAATAATAGGCGCCCATTCCGAGCCGCTGCTTAGTGCTGGTATGGAGCTTGTAAAACAGATGCGCATCTACTCCAATTCCGGCGGCCAAAACGAAAAACAGCGTCTCCTTCTCGCCCTTGAGGTTTAGACAGGAGATCTGCCCGAGGGCTATTCGTTTAGGGACCGCGTGCAACGCTGCTTTTGCCGCGCCCGAAATATTCAGAGGAAGGTTTAGATCGTGCGCTACGGCGTTCGCTGTGCCTATTGGCAGAATTCCCAAGGCAACTGGCGTTTTCGCCAAAACTTGTGCGATGTTGTGGATCGTGCCGTCGCCGCCGCACGCAAAAACCGTGTCACACCCTGAAGTGATGGCCCGACGAGCCTCTTTAACTGCATGGTCACGGGATTCAGTTAGTACGAGTTCGGCCTCGACGCCGCCCTCTCGAAGTATGGAGACTGCGAAGTGGAGTTCCCGCTGGCGTTTCCGGCTACCGCCCGAATCCGGATTGTAGAGCAATGCCACCTTTCGCATACGGGAGTCGAAGCTGGATTGTACCTGACGCAATTGTCGCGAAAGAGTAGTCACCGAGAGCCCCACTCCCACATCCCAAACATTGCCTTCTGCGGCAACGGATGCCCAAGTTGCCGAGCCAGCATCGCAATTTGTCCGCGATGGTGCGCATCGTGTGCAATGAGGTACCCGAAGAATCCCGCAACGTCAGGACGGAAGTTCTTGATGCGCCCGTCAGTTTCTAAAGCGCGAGCACTAAGTGCACGCAACGCTTTGCAGCTGTCTTCCAGGCCATTAGTTGCTTCCTTCGGAGTCACGGTTCCGCGGTCAAGTTGATCGGGAATTGTTTCTGCCTTCGCAGCTTTCAACCACATCACACGCACGTTGTGCATATGCGCGACGATCGCGGCAATCGTTCGTCCTTTGCCTTCCGGCGGTTTGGCGTTCCAGGCTTCTGCCGGCAGGTTCTCGATCAGGTACTGGCAGATGCGGTTGTTGGTATCGAAGGTGTTGAGCAAAGCGACCGGAAGCTGAGCGGAATAAGGCTGCACTGCGGCTTTGGAGACAAGACCTGAGCTTTTCGGCATGAGTTCTTCCTCTGCAGGGGCGTTTCAATTTGCCATAGTCAGCCTCGGCTTGCAAGAGAGCATGAGGAATCTCGTTCCCATCTGCGATGTTCTCGCTGCCTCGGAATGCTCCCAAGTCCGTCCGCATATAATCTTTGCGATGCCCGCAGCAAAAGATCCAGAAAAGAAGATTGAGGCGCTTCGCGAGAAGATTCGCCACCACGAATACCTCTATTACGTCCTCGACAATCCAGAAATCAGCGATCAGGAATTCGATTCTCTGATGCAACAATTGAAAGACCTGGAGGCGGAGCATCCCGCGCTCTTGACTCCCGACTCGCCGACCCAACGCGTCGGAGGCAAGCCGCGTGAGGGCTTCGTCAAGGTTCGCCATTCCTCGCCAATGCTTTCGCTCGACAATACCTACAACGAGGAAGAACTTCGCGGCTGGGAGCGCCGCGTCCACGAGCTCACAGGACGAAAGGATATCGACTACGTTTGCGAGCTCAAACTGGACGGAATGTCGCTGGCACTGACTTACGAAAATGGCCGGCTGGTGCGTGGTGTCACACGCGGCGACGGCTCCGTGGGTGAAGATGTCACGCTAAACGTGCGCACCGTCCGCTCGATCCCCCTTGCAATCGACAACGGCAGGCTAAAGAAAGCAGGCATGCCCCTAGACTTTGAGACGCGCGGCGAACTGCTCATGCCCACCTCCGCTTTCAAGAAACTGAATGAAGAACGCGAACGCAAGGGACTGCCGACGTTCGCTAATCCGCGAAACTTTACGGCGGGCACGGTACGGCAACTTGACGCGAATATTACGGCAGAGCGACGCCTCGATTTCTTCCCCTACATCCTTCTCGAGAATGGACGCACCTACTTTCCTCGGCACTGGGAGACAATGACTGCTCTCGAAACAGCAGGTTTCAAGGTCAATCGATATCGCAAGCTCGTGCACTCGATGGAGGAAGGGTGGAGTTTCATTCAAGAGTGGGAAGGGAACCGAGACTCGTTGCCTTACGAGATCGACGGAATCGTGATCAAAGTCGACCGCACGAATCTGCAAGGCGAACTCGGATTCACCGGCAAAGCCCCCCGCTGGGCCATCGCGTATAAATACGCGGCGCGAGCCGGGGTAACGAAGCTTGAGAATGTCCGCTGGCAAGTTGGACGCACGGGGAAGTTAACTCCGGTAGCCGAACTGGCGCCCGTTTCCATAGGCGGCACGACGGTACGCAATGCGACCCTGCATAACATGGACGAAATCGGTCGTCTCGGCGTCAAGATCGGCGACTGGCTCCAGGTCGAGCGTGGCGGCGATGTGATTCCGAAGGTAGCAAAAGTGGTTGCTGACGACACTCATCCGCGCGGTGAACAAGAAATCGAAGCGCCGGAAAAGTGTCCGGTCTGTGGCACGAAAGTAGTTCGCACTGAAGGCGAAGTCGACTATCGCTGCGTGAACGCCAATTGTCCCGCTAAGCTACTGGGCACGATCTTGCACTTTGCTTCGCGCGGTGTGATGAATATCGACGGCATGGGCGAATCGCTCGTCAACCAACTGATCGAGCGTGGCCTGGTCAAGAACGTCGCCGACATCTATGACCTAACGAAGAAAGACCTGCTCAGTCTCGAGCGTTTTGCTGATAAATCGGCGCAGAACATCCTTGACGAGATCGAAAACTCCAAGACTCTGCCGCTTGAGCGCGTGATCTACGGACTAGGTATTCGCATGGTCGGCGAGCGGACCGCCCAATTCCTTGCCGAACATTTTGGTTCGATGGAAGTGCTCGCCAAGGCCAGCCTCGAAGAGCTACAGGACGTGGGTGAGGTCGGCCCGAAAATCGGCGAGAGCATCGCGGAATTCTTCAGCATCAAGGCGAATCAGGAATTGGTAAAGCGCCTACGGAACGCGGGCCTCACCATGCAGGGCGAAAAGAAAGAGCGTGGCACAAAGCTCGCCGGAAAGACGTTTGTTCTGACCGGAACCTTGGCAAAGTACTCCCGCGATGAAGCGAAGAAGATGATCGAAGACGCCGGCGGAAAAGTAACGGGATCAGTTAGCAAGAAGACGGACTACGTGATTGCAGGTTCTGATGCGGGATCGAAGCTGGATAAGGCAAAGGAATTGGGTGTTGCTGTGATCGACGAAAAAGAGATGGAGCAATTGATTAGTTGACCGCTAGAATCGCTGCTGAGGAACAGCCGCATGGGCGGAGTTATTGCTACGCTTATAGGTATTCCGGTTGGGTTTTTTGGATTTCTCGTGATGAGAGATCCGATGAGAATATCCGTGCTTGCGCCGGGTGAGAAGGGCTACTATCAGCGTGCACTCTTCGATTCGTCTTCTAGAAACTCGACTCGCGGATTTGGAGCACTTTTGTGCCTTCTTGGGCTTAGCGTCGCCACCGATGGCCTAGCCAGTGCCTTCCGCCTCACACATTTGGAAGCGATATCGGGAGGAATATGGATTCTGATGAGTCTTGTGTTCGTGGCACTGTTCTGCTCCGGCACAGCGATTTCCATCTCGCGACTTGTCCGAGGAAAGGGTCTCGGCTGGTCTGATTGGTTTTCGATGCGTCGAAAGGGGATAGAACTAGGTCCTATTGATGTGTTTCCAATCGTGACGCCGCAGATGCAAAAGGAGGCTCGACTTTTTACGATTGCCCTCGTAATTCTCGTATGTATTGCGGCCGCTGCCGCCCTCGCTCGCTAGGACACCACTTTCGTCATCGCCTCCCGCATTCTCCCCCAAGTCACATCCAGCGTTTCCGGCAGAACTCGCGTCTCGCCCACGACCGACACGAAATTTGCGTCCGCTACCCACCGCGGCAGCACGTGCATGTGGATGTGACCCGCGATCCCCGCGCCGGCCGCCTTCCCGATGTTCATCCCGAGGTTAATCCCGTCCGGATGGTAGAGGTGACGCAGGACCGTCTCCATCTTTTGTGAAAGCGCCATCAGTTCATTCGCGGCCTCAGTCGGCAACTTTTGCAACTCGTCCAGGTGCGTGTAGGGCACGATCATGACGTGTCCCGGCGTGTACGGGAACGCATTCAGAATGACAAAGCAGTGCTGTCCGCGATAAACGATCCCCGCTTTGGCGTCATCTTTCTCTTTCGGGGCCTCGCAAAAGACGCACCCAGTGGCCTTTTCGGTGCCTGAAACGTAGGCGTACCTCCATGGTGTCCAGAGATAATCCATAGCAGTGCAGGTTAGCAGATCTGGCTTGTTCGGAAAATGTAACACTGAAACATTTCCGTAACATGCGCGGGATTTGCGTTTGACACTGTTCGCGCACGATTGCTATAGTCGAATAGTTCCCATTGGACGCGGGTTCTTTGTAATAACGTCCGACAGCTGGGATTGTCCAAGCTCATTCGCCAGGGTGGGCCCACCACAACCAAACGACTCGTCCAGCAGTCCGCTACGCAAGTCCCGCATCCGGTTATCAGAGAGGCATAATCTTGTTCGACGAAACCACCGCCCACAATTCAGACTCCACCACCGCCGTTGCCACTGAAGCCGAGCCGACGATGGAGCACCAAACAACAGAACACGCTTCTTCTGCCGAAGCCAGCCAACCGGCCGCATCGCAATCGGTCCCTGCCGCCGAGGACTTCGCGTCTGCGCTCGAGACCTTCACTACGGAAGCGGAAGAAGCAGTCAGCGAAGACCGCGTGATCAAGGGCACCGTCCTCAAGCTGACGGGCACTCACGTAGTTGTCGATATCGGTGCGAAGTCGGAAGGCATGCTGCCTCTGTCTGAGGTGCTTGATCATGAGGGCAAGCCCAAGTTCAAGCCCGGCGATGAAATCGATGTGATGCGCGACAAGGGCGAGGCAGAAGAGGGTTACATTAACCTCTCGCACCAGAAAGCCCAGCGTATCCATGCATGGGAAGAGATTGAAAAGGCCTACAACGAGAAGAAGCCGATCAAAGCGCTCGTCATCGACCGCATCAAGGGCGGGTTGACGGTCGACATTCACGGCGCACACGCATTCCTTCCTGGCTCCCAGGTTGATTTGCGCCCAATCCGTAATCTGGACGGAATGAAGGGCCAGATCCTCGATGTTGCGGTGATCAAGCTCAACAAGAAGCGTGGCAACATTGTCGTCTCACGCAAGGATTTGCTCGAAGGCGAGCAGCAGGAAAAGCGCTCCAAGACATTGGAGCATCTGGAAGAGGGTTCAGTCCTCACCGGAGTCGTGAAGAACCTGACCGAGTACGGCGCCTTTGTCGATCTTGGCGGGTTGGACGGCCTCCTCCACATCACCGACATGTCTTGGGGACGCCTCACTCACCCGAAAGACTTGGTAAACGTCGGCGATCAGATCCAGGTCAAAGTTCTGAAGTACGACAAAGACAAGCAGCGCGTTTCACTCGGATTCAAGCAGCTCACCCCTGATCCATGGCTGGATGCCGAGCACCGTTATCCAGAGGGCGCACACGTCCAAGGACGCGTCATCAGCGTGACTGACTACGGAGCCTTCGTCGAACTAGAACAGGGCATTGAAGGCCTCGTCCACGTCAGCGAAATGACATGGTCGAAGCGCATGAAGCATCCATCGAAGCTGGTCAATGTTGGTGACCAGGTCGAATGCGTTGTCCTCAACGTCAATCCGACTGAGCGCCGCATTTCTCTCGGCATGCGCCAACTGGCAGCCAACCCATGGGATTCTTTGCACGAGAAGTTTCCGGTCGGCATGACGGTCGAAGGCCGTGTCCGCAATCTGACTGATTTCGGCGCATTCATTGAAATTGAAGACGGAATCGACGGCTTGGTTCACGTCAGCAACCTGAGCTGGACTAAGCGCGTGAAGCATCCTTCCGAAGTTCTGAAGAAGGGTGATCGCGTCAAGGCGGTGGTTCTTGCGATCGAACCTGACAAGCGTCGCCTTTCACTCGGCGTTAAGCAGCTTCAGCCGGATGTCTGGGAATCGTTCTTCCAGACGCATCACATCGGCGATGTTGTCCACGGCAAAGTGCTGCGGGTCGCGGCATTTGGCGCTTTCGTTGAAATCGCAGAGGGCGTCGAAGGTTTGTGCCATAAGTCCGAGGCGACCGACGAAGACGGAAATCCGTTGCACCTCGAGCCGGGTATCGAGCATGACTTCAAAATCATCAAGATGAATCCGGACGAGAAGAAAGTAGGCCTCAGCATCCGCGCAGTCGGCGAAGAAGCCTCGCGTTCTGAGGTCGAAGCCTACAAGCAGCCGGTTTCGAGCACAAGTTCCACGATTGGTGAACTGATCTCGTGGAAGCGCGCCAGCAACGAAAATAATTAGTCGCAAGAGTATTCGGAAGGTCGCCACAAGGCGGCCTTTTGCTTTATCTTCGTGAACCTTAGTGCCCTTAGTGGTTCAGCTTTTGTGCTTTTCTCCACGATCTCGGCGGATCTTCTCTGAGCACTCAGCGGTTTAACTGTTTTATCGCAGCTCATAGAAATATCGAAGGAAACCAGGCCCGCCCAAAGTGACGCGATCCAATGATTTGGACGCTCTCACCACCCTGTTCTAGAATCCTAAGTTTGCCTTTACTCATCTCTTCTCATAGAGGACGACCTTGCCAGAAACAATCTACGACGTAGCCATCATCGGGAGCGGCCCGGCCGGATACACCTTCGCCATTCGAGCAGGCCAATATGGCCTAAAAACAGCCCTTATCGAGAAAGATGGTTTCCTAGGCGGTACCTGCCTCCACGTCGGCTGCATTCCGACGAAAGCACTCCTGTTCAACGCTGAACTCTGGGACCATTTGAAGGAAGCCAAAGAGTTCGGCATCGAAGGCGTCGATGCACGTAGGTTGAATTGGGCGGCAGTTCAGGAGCGCAAAGGAAAGATTGTCGCGAAACATGCCAAAGGTCTCGAATTCTTGATGAAAAAGAATAAAGTCGAGACGATCAAAGGCTACGGCAAGCTCACCGGGCCTGCACAGAACGGAATTCACACAGTCGAAGTCTCGAACGACGGCAAGTCAACTCACCTCAAAGCGATGAACGTCATTCTCGCGACTGGCTCAGAAGCGCGCATGCTTCCTGGCCTCGAGGCAAATGATCGTGTTCTAACCAACATCGAAATTCTGAGCCTGAAGGAAATCCCCAAGTCTCTTGTCATCGTCGGTGCAGGTGCGGTGGGAGTGGAATTCGCGTCGATCTATCGTTCGTTCGATTGCGAGGTGACAATCGTCGAAATGCTGCCGCGCCTCGTTCCTGTCGAAGACGAAGAAGTCTCGAAGGAACTCGCCCGCGTCTACCGAAAGCGGGGCATCAGTTTTCATACGGGTGCGAAAGTCGACAAGGTCGAAAAAACTAAGGGCGGCGTTGCCGTGACGATTTCTGTCGACGGGAAACAGCAGAGGATTGAAGCAGAAAAGATCCTCATTGCAATCGGGCGGAAGCCGCGTACGCAGAACGTCGGCCTCGAACGCACGAAGATCAAACCCGAGCGTGAATTCATCAAAGTGGATTCGTGGCAGCAGACCGCTGAACCGGGCGTGTATGCAATTGGAGACATCGTGCTCGGCACGCCGCAATTAGCGCACGTCGGAGCTATGGAAGGCCTCGTTGCAGTTGCCAAGATCGCGGGCAAGACTGCTAAGCCCATTAATCGCGAGCGCATCCCTGGCGCGACGTACTGCCATCCAGAGATCGGCAGCGTTGGCCTCACCGAGACTCAAGCCCGCGAAGCTGGATACAACGTCAAAGTTGGCAAGTTCCCCTTTACCGCGAACTCGCGCGCGAGCATTGTCGGTCAACACGAAGGCTTCATCAAAATCGTCTCCGACGCAGACTATGGCGAGATTCTCGGCGTGCACATCATCGGCCCGCAGGCGACAGAGTTGATAGCCGAAGCCGTTGCGGCGATGGAGCTAGAAGCAACGGTTGAAGATTTGGTATGGACGATTCACGCGCATCCAACGCTAGCGGAAGCCATGCTTGACGCATCAAACAGTGTGTACGGAATGGCCATCAACGCTTGACGTCGTTTCCGTGGATCGCAAGGCAGTGGTGAAACTCGTGAAGCACGTCGTCAACTCGAACGCGGTGTTCGCGCGAAAGACCTTTGTATTTCTGCGTACTCAGCGTCCTCTGCGGTGAGTGATTTCGATGTTGATCTCTGTCGTCCAACTCGGCACTGTGGACTACGCGTTAGGGCTGCGTCTGCAGGAACAATTGGTCGCCCTTCGTAAGGACGAGAAAATCGGCGACGTCCTCCTGTTGCTCGAACATAAGCCGGTAATCACCTTGGGAAGGAATGCCAAGGCCGCGAACGTGGTGGCTTCTCGTGAACTCCTGACTCGGCGCGGTGTTGAGCTTCTTGAGTGCGATCGAGGTGGCGACGTTACCTTCCACGGTCCCGGACAAATTGTCGGCTACCCCATCTTCGACCTGCGCGGGTTTCCTTCTGCAGACGGCAAGCGCAAGACGCTCGGGGTAATCGAATTCGTTCGGCGCCTTGAAGACGTCCTGATGCGAACCTGCGCTGATTTCGCCATCCCGACAAAGCGCGTTCCGGGCCTAACAGGCGTCTGGACCAACCCGGCTACTCAGGTCGATCGAAGCAACCGACAGTTCCAGGACTCTTTGTCATTCCGAGCAGATGCGAGGAACCTGCTGTCTGCCGATACGACCACGACAGCCGCCCCAGAAGCGAAACTCGCTGCTATCGGCGTCCACATTTCCCGTTTCGTCACGTCCCACGGCTTCGCACTCAACGTAAATACGGACCTAAGCTACTTCAACCTCATCATCCCGTGCGGCATCACAAGCAAGCCCGTGACGTCGATGCAGAAGGAACTAAGCCGGGAACTGGACCTCAACGCGGTTGCCGAATCCATCTCTCGCAACTTGGGCGTAGTCTTCCAGTCCCAAATCCTTTGGGTCGAGACGTTGGACGCCCTTCTTGGCCGCGCCGTTGGCGTTCCGATGAAGCCTCCGTCCCAGCTTCGGCAGATTCACGGAGATGACGAGTCCACTTGGGCGTGACGCGATCGATCAGATTCGGCGTCAATTGCGTGCGCTATCGAATCGGATAACCAGGATCGCCAGGCAAATTGCCATCGATTCGCAGAATCTTCACGGACCCCTTCACATCGGCCAGCGGCACTACAGCGACGGCATCTACGGTATCTGCGACAAGGTTCACTGCCATAGCGCTAGCCGGAGCTGCTACTGGTGCCGCGCTGCTTCCTGCGGACGATATTTCCGTCCAATGGCTCTTGTAACTCGATTCATCCATCGACACCAAGCGAAGAGCAGTCTGGCGCTCCGGAGTGCCAATCGTCGGCAGCAGCAAAACAATCTTCTGCAGTCCTTTCCATGTGGTACGTTCTCCTAAAAGGATCCGACGCAATTCTGACAACGAGAGATCGTTGACCGGATTACTCTTATTGACGATCACTGCAAGCGCATTCGGATTCGCCGTCGCTCCCTCCACCTCGATGTCTTCAAGGCGGTTTACAAAGATCAGAGAACCAACGACTTTCCCCTTTGAGTCAATGTGAACGCCACTCACCCCGCGTACTCGGACCGAAGCGCCAACTAGACGCCTCGCCTCGGGGCCGCTCACCTGCGGCACCACTATAAGCGCCGACGTCTCGCCGTCAAAGATTCGGAAGCAGACTCGCTTCCATGGCTGATCCCCGGCGCGCAGCACGCCATGGGTCGAAACAAAGCGGCTGTCCGCCTTCTGCGCATTGAGATCCGCAAGACTACGGCGCTGAGGTGCCGGCATCTCGCCTTGGCCAGCGATCTCGACGTGAGGGTTCACCAGCACCGTGTCGACATCCCCGGGACCAGTCACTGCTTCGACCTTCACGCGGCTGCCAGCGGGATAAGATGCATTCATACCGTGGACATTCACATAAATCGCGCCCGTCGCGTCCTCAACGAAAAGCAGCCCCCACTCCGGATCGGAATACGTGACGGTGCCTTCCAACTTCACGGAGTAGGCATTCCTCGCCTCGATGTTCGTCAATTGATTCACTTCGCGAATCGTTTGCAAGACCCGGCGCTCGTTCTGGGACCATCCACTCGCCAGGAGGAAAAGCACGGAGAAGACTGCGAGCGAAATGCAAGAAATTTTCGCCGGAGTCCTGCCTCCAACTAGTTCCTGCTGCGCCCAAGATTGTTTCTGCCTGATGACGTGCAACACCGCTTCCTCCAACGTGAATGCAAGACTGGCATCCACTCCGTTCTGAGGCACTATGCCGGCCCTCTGTAGACAGTTATGTCGTTGCGAGTAGAGAGATGAGTGCGCATAATATCGTTTTTGTAGACTAGGCTGTATACCGCTGCAAGTGACCGGGGTAATGGCTGTACACAAACCCCACGCGCATTTCTGGCCGGAGTCAGCTTTCGCACCACTGGACCTGCCACCGCTAGCCCTATCCGCCACTCTCGCGATACCATCAATACATCGCGCATATAGCGTATCCTCACATGGGGAACAAGAAACCGAAATCCAAGGCAAGCTCCAACGGTAACCGTCCAGGCAACGGAATATCTCGAACTACCGCGAATCGTGGGGGAACCACCGCCCTCGGTCGTTCGATCGAGCGAAGTTCGACAGGCTCTTCTGGCCATCACCTCCGCACCTATGAGATTCCCGACTATCGCCTTGAGCGACCTGAGTTCTCAGTCCATCAACTGACCGAAAAAGATAACCAAAGCCAAGAACACGTCCGTTATGAAGTCGAAGGAAACCTCGACGCGCCAGTCCCACCCATCCGCGATTCGAAATTTCTGAACAAGCAACAAGCGATCGAGATCTACCGCTACATGCTGCTTAACCGCAAGATGGAGATCGCCCTCGAAAATCTCTACAAGCAGGGCAAGGTTGTCGGTGGAGTCTATTTCGGGCTCGGCCAGGAAGCCTGCTCCTGTGCCTCCGCTTATGCTCTCGACAAGGATGACTGGTTTGCACCCATGATCCGCAATCAGGGCGCGCTCCTCGTCCGCGGCTTTGCCGCACGAGACACCATGATGCAGTACATGGCGAAAGCCGACTCACCGACGAAAGGTCGCGACGGTACCTCGCACTTCGGCGACATCGAAAAGCGCAACATGGTCTCGCCGATCTCGATGCTCGGCGATCTTATCCCCGTGCTATCCGGCGTCGCTCTTGGCGCACGCCTCCAGGGACGCGACATCGCCGTTATGACCTGGATCGGCGATGGAGGTCAATCCACCGGCGTCACCTACGAAGGCATCAACTTTGCCGCCGTGCAGAATCTCGGTTTGGTGCTCATCGTAGAAAGCAATCTCTGGGCGTACTCGACGCCATCGGATATGCAATACCGGTGCAAGGATCTCGCCGAACGCGGCATCGGATACGGTATACCGGGCGTGATCGTAGACGGCACTGACGCCTGCCAGGTCTACGACGCCTCCCGCGATGCCGTCGAACGTGCGCACCGAGGTGAAGGCCCGACCCTGATCGAAGCAAAAATGATGCGCATGAAAGGCCACGCCATTCACGACGCCGCGAGCTACGTGCCCAAAGAAATGTTCGATTTCTGGAAAAAGCGCGATCCGCTAGCACGCTTTGAGAACTATCTGGTCAAAGGCAAGAAGTGGCTCACGCCGAAAGAGAATGAAGCCCTGATCGCAGAAGTAGAAGAAGTAATCGAAGCAGAAAGAGAGATTGCCGTGAACTCCCCGATGCCCACGCCAGAATCAGCCGAAGGCGGCGTCTTCTGCGAAAACGACTGCCACGAAATCAAGCCGAAATACGGGATGCCAAAAGTGAAGAAGGGAACGGCCAGCTACAAAGAAACGGAAGCGGCAGTGCATTTGAAGTAGCTCTATCCGTGCTAATCCGTGAAGATCCGTGGTAAGGAAGTTTTTTCTCGAAACTCGAAACCTGAAACTCGAAACCGTATGCAGCTGACCTACCTCGAAGCCATCCGCCAGGGAATCTGGGAAGAAATGGAACGCGACCCCACCGTCTTCTGCCTCGGCGAAGACATCGGCATCTACGGCGGCGCATTCAAAGTCACCGACGGATTCATCGACCGCTTCGGTCCCGAACGTGTCATCGACACGCCTATCGCCGAGTCCGCTATTGTCGGCGCAGCCTTTGGCGCCTCACTTACCGGCATGCGCCCCGTCGCCGAATTCCAGTTTATGGACTTCATCGCCTGCGCGATGAACCAGATCTCAAACATGGTCGCCAAGACGCACTATCTCTGGGGCGCACCCGCTCCGCTAGTGCTGCGCGGGCCCAGCGGCGGATACGTTCACGGCGGGCCCTTCCACTCGCAAAATCCCGAGATGTGGTTCGTCCACAATCCCGGACTGAAAGTTATTTGCCCCGCCACACCCTACGACGCAAAAGGCTTGATCAAAGCGGCGATCCGCGACAACAACCCTTGCGTCTTCTTCGAACACAAATATCTCTACCGCCGCATCAAAGAAGAAGTTCCAGCAGAAGATTACGTCGTGCCGATTGGAAAGGCTCGCGTAGCGCGAGAAGGAACGGACCTCAGCATCATTACCTACGCCGCGATGGTCCACACTGCATTCGAAGCGGCTGACATTCTCGCCAAGGAAGGAATTGATCTAGAAATTATCGACCTGCGCACTGTATCGCCGATCGACCGCGAAGCCATCGCCCAAACGGTGAAGAAGACGAACAAGGTCGTCATCCTTCACGAGCACGCCCGCACTGGAGGCCTCGCCGGAGAGATCGCCGCCATCATCAACGAAGAAGCTTTCGACGACCTCGACGGCCCCATCGTTCGCATCGCCGGGTTGGACTCGGCGATTCCATTCTCTCCTCCGCAAGAGCACCATTACCTGCCGAAGGTAGAAGAGGTGGTCCGCGAATCGCGTCGCCTGAAAGCGTATTGATTCGTGTAGCGGCGAACGCATTCGTCCACCAGCAACCAAGTAGAAGAAACCCCCGATCATCTGTTCGTCACGTAACTAGAGCATGGAGAGGCGGCCATGTTCGGCTTCTAGCTCCTCTGGCTCCATACGTCTGTAACCAACAAATGGGGGCATCACTCTATACATTGGTACGGCTTGCTAGCGTCACGAGCAGTCCATCTGCCACAATACCCCGGGAGGTCCCATGGGTAAATTTCTGCTTGGCGTCATTGTCACGCTTCTCGTGCTCGTTCTCGTGGGTCTCGGATTCGCCATGCTCGGCTTCTTCCCTACTGCCGCTAACGTCGAGCCTCCACAATTCGAGAGTCACCTCGCGATGGGTGCGGTTGATGCCTCGACAGAGCGCCACGCACCTCGCATCAGCAACCCCCTTATGCCGACCGACCAGAACCTGGAAGACGGCATGAAGCTTTACACCATGAACTGCTCACTCTGTCACGGAACCCTTGACCGCAAACCCTCGCCTCTCGCTACATCCTTCTATCCGCCGCCACCGAATTTCGTAGCCAATCCACCGGACGATCCCGACTGGCACATCTTCTATACCATCCGCACTGGGATTCGCTACACGGGCATGCCTGCGTGGGATAAGACACTCAGCACCGACGACATGTGGAAGGTAACCATGCTCCTCTCTCACCTGGATAAGCTTCCACCCGGGGCGCAGGATTACTGGAAGGCCAATTTCGGCCCTCAGCCGGAACCGGAAAAGAAGGAAGACGAAAAGAAAGAGGGGGACAAACACCATCACTGATCCAAGTCATCTCATCCGGAATACGGGGAATTCTTAGCGTTCTCTGCGGCCTTTCTCGGCGATTCCCGGCGGTTAAAGTCTTTCCCTGTGTTGCTGCATCGGACCCAGACTTCTAGAGAACGTTATAATAATCGTTTGTCCACAATCTTCTTTCGAAGTCCGTGGGCTCATGGAAGGAAATCATGCCAACTGACATCATCATGCCCCAGATGGGCGAATCCATTGTTGAAGGCACTATTACCAAGTGGCTGAAAAAGCCTGGCGACAAGGTCCAGCGAGACGAACCACTTTTCGAGATCTCGACCGACAAGGTCGACGCCGAGATTCCAGCTCCCGCTACAGGGGTTCTTCAAGAAATCAAGGTGACCGAGGGCACGACGGTTGGTGTAAACACCATCGTCGGAACGATTGCGGTCGATGGTGAAGCGGCCGCTGCTCCCTTGAAACCTGCTCCCGATAAAACTGCGCCCGCCGCACCGGCCCCGAAGGAAGAAAAGAAAGCCGCCACAACTCCCGCACCAGCACCCGTTGCACCCGCCCAAGAGGAAGAGGGGGAAGAAGCCCGGTCCTCCCCGCTGGTTCGCAAAATTGCTCGCGAGCACGGCGTCAGCCTGTCACAGATTACCGGCACCGGACTCGGCGGCCGCATTACCAAGCAAGACATCATGCAGTTCATCGAAAACCAGGGATCTGCGCAACCGGTTTCGACGCCCGCTCCTGCTCCAACTCAGCCCGCAGCCCCCGCTCCGGCGCCCCGCCCGGCATCTCCAGCTCCTTATCCGGGCGATCTCGTTCCCATGTCGAACATGCGCAAGTTGATCGCCAAGCACATGATCGAGTCCCGCCGTACCAGCGCGCACGTTCACTGCATGTACGAAGTGGATTTCACCCGCATCGTGAACCTGCGCAACAAGCTCAAAGGCGGATTCGAACAGCGCCACGGCGCCCGCCTGACCTTCATGCCCTTCTTCGTGCGCGCCGCCGTCATGGGTCTGCAACAATGGCCAATCATCAATGCAACCATCGAAGGCGATAACATTCGCTATCACCGCTATATCAACATGGGCATTGCCGTCGCTCTCGACTGGGGGCTCATCGTACCCGTCCTCAAGAACGCTGGGGATCTCAACTTCCTTGGCCTGCAACGCGGCATCACCGACCTCGGCGAACGGGCTCGTAGTAAGAAGCTGAAGCCCGAAGATGTCGAAGGGTCCACCTTTACCGTCACCAACCCCGGTCAATTTGGCGCCGTTTTCGGCCTCCCCATCATCAATCAGCCCAACTCCGCCATCATGGGTGTAGGCGGAATTACCAAACAACCGATGGTAGTCACTGACAAAGATGGAAACGACTCAATCGCAATCCGCTCCGTAGTTCACCTCACTCTAGGCTACGATCACCGACTGATCGATGGCGCTGTTGCCGATCAGTTCATGGCCCAGGTGAAGAAGAACTTGGAAACGTGGAGCGAAGAAGTCGGCTAGATTAATATCGACACGAATGGGTGCCCCATTTCTCGCGCGCTCTTTGCGCGAGAAGTGGGGATTTTGATTTTAGAGCGGATTGCCCATCGCCACACCGACAGGCTGCTTTGCGTCCTTTGCCCATGCGGACGAATTCATGCAGAGAACCACTCCATCCACAATCTGAGAAATCCCATTCTTGAATTGTTCAGGTTGAACGATTTCTCTGGACGCGATTGCATCCGACATCGCGAGTGCGTTTTCCAGAAAGCTCATCGCCGCATCTTTCTTCTCCGCCCCCGACTTGCTCTGGCACATACCCTCAATTCCAGTCACAAAAGCCGGCCACGTGATGATCAAGGTACCCGCTGCTTTCGTGCCGTCTGCCAGATAAACGGTATCCGCCACCGTCGTAGTCGGCACGTTATTCTGCGGAACCGCACCCAAGACTGAAAGCTGGAATCCGAAAGCCGCTGTTACTACAATCAGCGCCCAATAAAAAAGCCGCCCCAAAGGGCGGCGGCCCGCGTCACGCATCTCTATTCCTCCAACCTACTCTTTGGGGATTATCAATTCCCCTGTGTTCTCTCTGGTGAGACTTCTGCTCGGCGGCTATCTCCTGCCGTCATCCAGGAATCTCTTGACGCTCTCCACATACACCTCGGCCAAATCCGCCACTGGTCGGCGCTTCTCAATCAGTTGGATTGCATCTCCCAGGCTCCATCCCATCGAGCCCAGCAGCGCCAATGCCATCATCGGTGCCCGGTGCACACCTGCCGCGCAGTGGATAAATATCTTTGCGTCTTCCCGCTCCAAAGCTTTTTCCGCGAACCTCAGCCCGCGTCCGAACAACTCCGTTGGCTTCGGCTGGAAGTCATCATCCGTCGGATTCCACAGCACCTCAACGCCCAGCGGCCTTCCCAGTGGCGTGTCATCGAATTCAATTTGCATGTCGATGACATGGGTGATCCCCAGTCCCGCCACCTTCTCCATATTTTCCGCGGTCCAGATCCCACCGCCTACTGCGATCCGATCTGTCAACCAGGTAATGTCCATTCCGCCTTTGCGTGATCTTCTTCCGATGCCTTGAACTCGCTGCGCTGGATCCCTGCGTACCGTTGCTCTATCGCGGAAAAGGTCAGTGCCTTGGTCCTCGCCCCAACCCAAATCGCAACTCGTTCTCGATTCACTCCTCAGCCCCCATTCTACGGTATCGCCTCTCGCGCAAGAGCATTCCAAAGCGG